>Ga0114962_10000764_pt1 | contig 28090 bp, 28 predicted proteins | sample C_130820_MF_Meta_FD_87017 | JGI IMG/M metagenome (GOLD analysis project Ga0114962, IMG submission 87017) | Freshwater microbial communities from Lake Croche, Canada to study carbon cycling - C_130820_MF_MetaG | ecosystem: Environmental > Aquatic > Freshwater > Lake | place: Lake Croche, Canada...
AATTCTTCTATTAGTTTTTTCTCTTCTTTTAAATTGCCAGTAGTATTTGTTACATATTGCTGGTAATTTTCCTCTAAAGACATTAATTTCAAAAATTTATAACGATCTTCTAAAGTCGTCATTATCTCTATCATAAATTATCTCCGTTTATTATTATTTATAAATAATATGAAAATTACTCATATTATTAGGAATAATTCACAATGATAACAGAACTAACTAGAGTCTTAACAGGAGTTTACAGTTATAGTAACACATCTATTATATTCGACTCAAATCCATATTTACTTGCCAATAATGATTTAACATTGTATTTTACAAACAATGATGCAAGATTTGCGTCAAAAGTTGTTTCTGTATCAGGAAATACTGCAGTTATTGATTTTGCAAATCCGCAATATAATGGCACAGGAGTTGCTGCTAGAACTCCTAATTATGGATCTGGATTAACTGGACCACAAGAAACGTTTACATTTAGTTTTACCAATTACCCAAGTGCAATTTTACAAGCATTTTCTACTGGCGGAAATTCAAATGTATTAATTCAAGTTTCAACAAATCAAGTTAATTGGATTAATGTTGCAACTTTAGCGGTAACAACAGCAAACAATAATACAAATTATACAAATATTACATCACCATGGCCATACGGTAGGCTTAATATAATTGACATTGCTGCAGGCAATTCCATTTCCGTAAATAAAGCAACTTAATAAATACTATACAAATTCACAAATAAATAAGGAGTTATACATGAGCGCAATGTCCGATTATCTTGAAAATAAATTAATCGATTATGTTTTTAGAGGTCAAACATATACACCACCTGGAAACACTTGGATTGGGTTGTTAACAACTGGAACAAGTGATACAAATACAGGACAAACTGAAGTTTCCGGCGGAAGTTATGCTAGGGTACAAGTTGGTTCAACATTATTGAATTGGTCTGGAACACAGGGAACTACTGCAAATACTGCAAGTACAGGAACATCTGGAACAACTTATAATATTGCTCCTATTACATTTCCTGCTCCTACTGCGTCTTGGGGCGTTATTACTGCATTTGGTATGTATGATGCAGCTTCTGGTGGTAATTTATTATTTTATGGAACATTAACTACTGCGAAAACAGTAAATAATGGTGACGCAGCTCCGACATTCTCGGCTGCTGCTTTATCTATCCAGCTGGATAACTAAGAATAAAAAAGGGAGCTTCGGCTCCCTTTTTTATTACATTCAATTTACTGGATGAGCTAAATCATACGTTGTCAGCAAATCAAATGCTTGTTCTGGAGTTATATCCTGAGATGCAACATCTTCTACTCCATCTCCATCTCTAATTGCATGAATACAACAAATTGTTGTTCCTGCTTCTAATGCAGTAAATTGATGAGCAATTCCTTTTGGCGTTACAATTAAATGTGGAGCAGTATAAATCTGTTCTCCATTATCATGAATCATTTTAACAGAACCAGTTGCCAGCAAAGTTATGTGGTCAAATACATGAGAATGCCCGCAATGAGTATCTCCTTCTCGTAAAAATTTAAACATTTTCACAAATACATTATCTACAATTTGAATATCAGTAATTGGTTCAGACACGGGAAACTCCTATTGTCAATGGTTCATAAAGTGGATCATACCAAGTGCATTTTTCTTCATCTAATACATAAAAATCTTCTAATTTTGGCGGAATAAATGCATCTCGCATTTCATCATATGTATAACCAATTCCTGCATAATTTTTTCTAAATGGTTCTTTGTTATATGCGTGTTTATTTTCCCAAGTATTATAACTAGTCTGCAACCATTTACCGCCATTAAATAATGATTGACAAAATTCAATACCTATTTGTTCTTGTGCAATACCGTTTTCGTCTAATAACATTTCGTTATTTACGCTAATAACTCTAAGAACAGTGTTATTTTGATCTAATTCCGCAAAATATGCCATTATTGGAATCTCCATTTTATAATTACTGTACCTGAACCGCCATCAACACTAGTAGCTGTTGAACTTCCACCGCCACCGCCGCCAGTATTGGCTGAGCCAGCAACTCCGGAGACTCCACTAGCACCTCCTGCGCCACCGCCGCCCAAGCCGCCAGTACCAGAAATAGCACCTGCACCGCCACCGCCACCTGCATAATAAATTGTTGTTCCAGTTATTGATGATTGTAACCCATCGCCGCCTTTTGATAAACCAGCAGGATTACCGACAGCACCTGCAGCACCTGCACCGCCACCGCCGCCACCCCTACGCGTTGTATTTTTCATACCAGTACCACCTGCGCCACCGTTATTTCCTTGGCCAGCTATGCCAGTTCCTCCTGCTGAGTTATTTAAACCGCCACCGCCACCTGAACCTCCATTTTGATTGGCTATAACTGTGTTTAAACCTGTTCCATAACCACCTCCATATGCCACAACAAAAGATCCTATAGATGAATTGCTACCTTTAGAATAGGTTGATCCTCCCGCGCCTACTGTTATGGTATAACTATTAGCAGTTAATATTAATGTATTGGCCAACATCCCGCCCGCACCGCCACCACCTTCGCCATTTGTACCAGTAGCATAATATCCACCAGAACCACCGCCTGCAACAACTAAATATTCAATTTTATTACCTTCAGTACTATTAATACCAGTATTTGCTACAACAAAACTACCTGATCCATTAAATACAGCAATTTTATAATTTCCGGATGTTGTTACTGTTCCTCCAGTCGCAGTAGCCAGCATATAAGGTGTTTGAATAGAATCATCTCCAACATTAATTAACGGAAATTGTCTTGTTGTTCCAGGCCATACAATTCTCACTGCGCCTGAACCTCCTGGATCGCTTTGCCCACCACTTTGACCACCGCCGTAAATACCGCTATACCTATGCCCTGTAACTTGAATAGATCCAGTACCTCCAGACCCACCATATGATCCAACATTTCCTGAATATGCATTGCCATCTGCGCCTCGGCCAAAAAGTCCGACGCCTCCACCCCCCCAACCTCCTCCTGGACCGGTATCGACTCCGCAACCGCCGCCACCTCCGCCGCCATTCCCCTGAGTGGTGATAAGAAAGCCAACGCTACCTAAACCGCCTGCTCCAGAATACCCTCCAGCACCACCTCCGCCTGTTCCATTTAAACCTGTAGGATTTCTAGCTCCAGTTCCACCGGCACCACCAGTTCCTATTATTACAGTTCCTCCTGCAGATGATCCACTAGCGCCTGATTGACCTCCGCCAGCATTTACAAAACCCGCAAATGAAGAATTTCCACCAGGGGAAATAGAATTATATGTTCCGCCAGCGCCTACTGTTACAGTATAAGAATTTCCAGGAATAACAGTTACGTTATTTACATATGCTAAAGCTCCGCCACCGCCCGCATTTGGATTTGCATTTGCATCGCCAGCGCCACCGCCACCAACTGCAACTACAGATACACTAGTAACTCCAGCTGGAGCAACCCAAGTATATGTTCCCGCAGTAGAATATAATTGCGAGCTGAGTGCTTCAACTAATAATATATATTTTGTTCCACCAAAAGCTTTTAATGAACCACCACCAAATGTAGTTAAAGTAGGCATGCTATAATCCTATGCATATTTAGTTAATGATGCTAATACAGTAAATGCCGCGGATCCAGTTTTAATTACAGTATATGTGTAAACATCAACTGAGCTAGCATTCCCTGCTGATGGCGCAGTTCCACCTTGCCATTTAGGAGTTACAGCTGAACCATCTACTTGAACTGCACTATTATAAAATGCAGGAGATCCCTGAGTTACTGCAAATGCAACTGTTACTGCTTGACCTATTGCCATAGCATTATTCAAAGTCGTTCCAGAAGAATGCGTTAAATTTACTGTCCAATTTGCAGCGGCATTAGTCGTGTAATATAAAACTGATTGTGTTGCTGTATAATATGCAATTGTTCCTGTTGCAGCAGTTGCGCTTACAGTTACTGTTTCAGCCATATTAGTAAATACTGAAGATAATAATGATGATGATCCGGGAAATCCGATAGGATTTGCGTTAGAAGATAATTGTTCAGTTGCATGGTTAAAGTTAATAGCCATTTTAAACTCCTATGGCACCTGTCATATCTTCTTGAGAAGCAACCCAGTTATATACTTTTTCTAGGAATGTTGCTCCAGTTTGAGATTCAACTTGATCTAATGGCGCGTGATATCTACGAAAATCGATATCTCTTGTATCTTCGTTAGTTGGTCTAGTTGCATAACCAACAACGTCAACCATTACCGAAAAAGACGCTCCGCGTTGTCTTGAAACTGATGCAGTTACTACACGAAAATATGCACCAGAAAATGGCACGCCATAATTACTTGTTGTTAAGTCTAATTGTAAAGCCATTGTTATTCCTTGTTAAATTAAATATTTATTATGCATACGTCACTTCAACTGAATCAATATTTGCGACCCAGCGAATATTTGTAGCTGATTTATATCCACTTGTAACCGCTAACGCTTTATTTGTATTATCGGCAGTAAAAGTTGGAACTGCTCCTAATCCTATTGTATCAACAATAGTATCTATAGAAATACTTGAAATTGATACTGTTCCGCCATTGTTAACAATAGAACCTTTAAACATATAAGATGCCATATTAGCAGATGCAGATTGCTTTGCTATTAGAGTGCCAAAGAATGTCATAGCTTGGTTGGTTGCTACGATAAGCTGGTTAGTTGTTGTTGCTGCTGCGCCGTCGGAGGTTAATACTACGGCTGTTGTGGTTGTGGTTGCTGTACGAAGAACTATTAACCCATATTGAGCATCTCCAGCGTTAGCTATAGCCCCCGAAGCAAAACTATATTTTCCAATTTGCGCTGCTATTGCATAACGTCCTAAAGCAACCGAGTATTGCCCAGAAGCAAGATTACTTCCGCCACCAATTGCACACGCATAATCTCCAGTAGCTTGATTAATATATCCCATTGCTATGGAAGCACCCCCAGATGCAGTTGAATATCCTCCCATTGCAACCGCATTAAACGCGCCAGAAGATTTACATTGAGTTCCTAACGCTATATTTCCTGAATTAGTCGCCCCATAGCTACTCGTATTATTCCCAATAGCCGCAGCAAAACTGTCTGTACCAGAAGCATATGAACCGCCTAATGCCATTGCTCCATCGCCTGTGGCTGTTATTGCTTGTTTATAACCAGAGCCTGCTCCTATTGCTGTGGACAGCAAGGATCCGGCAGTTGATCTATACCCAATAGCAGTTGAACCTTCGCTAGATGCATTAGTCGCAAATCCAAAAGATTGAGAGGCAAGCCCTGGAGCTGTAGCTGCACTACCAACTGCTATTGCTGCCTGACCAGAAGCATTTGCAACACTAGATATTGTAGCAGAGTTATTCTCGGAATAACTCCTCATAGGACTTTTTGAATCTAATTGCCATGCAGTTCCATCGCAAACTATAGTAACAAATTCACCGCTTCTTAATGTCCAGGTTGTAAAACCACTTATGGTTTCACTTAAATCGGGGTCAATTGTTATTGTTGCAGCAGAATTAGATGTATTCCAAATAGTACAAGTAAACCCACTTCCGAGTGTAGCAGCGGCAGTTAAGCTTACTGTAAAAGTACCACTAGTACAGTTGATAATTTTACCTAAATCACCTGCTACAATTGTATATGCGCCTGTTTTATTAACTAGTGTTTTAGTTGAGCTTGCTCCGGAACTAACGTTTGCGCTAATAATACCATTATTAGCAACTATAGTCGTTCCATCAACTTTAACTCCACCCAACGTTGTTGTATTAGCAGTTGGCAATGTATATGTTGGTAATGCTGAGCTAGTCCAAGAAATTCCAGTGCTCAACAATATATTACCAGTATTTCCTGGAGTCGGTAATATATTAGAAATACTAGTAGATTTTAATACATTTGAGAGACTTTTAGTCATTATTATCCCTGATTAATTACGTTTTATTACTTCTATTTATTATTTCCTTTTTTACTTGCATAGCCCAATAATATGCATGTTTACTATCAACTCTAATGTCAAAATTACTTGGCTTTTCAAATACCTTATTGGTATTTTCATATTCGCACCTATCAACTGTATCCATAAATACCATTAAATCTGCTCTAAAATATTTTCTAATCTCTTTAGTTGGAGCAACAAAATCGCAAATAACAAAATCGGCTTCAGATTCCACAGCCAACTGTTTCATTCTATCGCATTGACGCATTCTTCCTTGAGAGCTAAAATCCCAATCAGCATACTGCCGTCTAATCTCATCAGCATTAAACCATGCTGAATTTGGTAAAATCTTAGATAATTCTCTAGCTAATGTTGTCTTGCCGGAATTAGGTAATCCCATTATTAAAATTTTCATATTAATTATTATGGTATCTTGGTGGCTTATGTGTTATCGAATTAATTCTAACTTGACTACATACATTTCCATATGTATTAGACATATCAATAATTTCTTGCATATTATGATTAGACATATCATTTTCACAATCATAGGCTACTTGTAATACTTCTATATCAACATTGCATTGATAACCCAGTGTAGTTTCTTGACCTCCAGATTCAATTGTTCGTTTATTTCTATATTGATTAAACATATCAATTGTAACTGGCGTAATTTTTCTGCAGTGCGTTGGATCGTGATGAAAGTTCTCATGATTATGATGAGGAACCGAAATCTTTAATTCGCCTTGATCTTTTAATATTCTATAAAATTCTTTAATAATATTTAAAAAAACATCTGTTTGTTGCCCTAAATGTTCTAATACGTGATTAAGAACGATTTCGTCAACAGAACTATCATCGAAAGGTAATGCAGTTTCTAAGTTTGCTACTACATCAGGATTACAATTTGGATCTTGATCAACATTAATATATCCATCTAATTTATTGTATCCGCATCCGAGGTTTAATTTAATCATATTTTACGCCTTTAATAACTTTCCAAATAACTCGTAATCTTTGAATTACGTTCCAATGTGTATGTATATACCGTTCGCGATCCGATTCGGGCAAACTGTCCACATACTCTTTTAATTGTGCATCGAACAAGTATCCATACTGTTGAATTTCAAAATCAACATCAAATTTTATACCGCATCCATTAGATGAATTGTATTGTTTTATATGATCGTAGTTATGTTTTTTACTGAATAATTCAAAAGTACCTAAAGTAAATGGTCTACAATGTGTCGGATCGCCATAAAATTCATCATGTTTGTAGTAAGGTATTTCGATATCAATTATAGCATCTGGTTTACATACTCTGTAGATTTCTTTAATTAAATCAAAAAAGCATGCATTCAAATGTTCAAATATATGATGAGCTCTAATTTCATCTACAGAATTATCATCAAATGGTAATAAATCTTTAGTAAAATCCACTAGATAATCTGGATATACTAATGGATCACCATCAACATTTAAAAATCCATCTATTTTAGTAAATCCTGAGCCAATGTTTAGTTTCATAATATTACATCCAAAATCATAGTAAGTTTTTATTGAAAAAGAAATGAGATTTTTATCTCATTTCCAATTTTGATTTGAGTTGAGCCATTGGTTCCGCCCACGATTTCCATTTAGTTTGTCTTAATAGAGTCGTATTTTTATACCAGATAGTTGATGTATCTGTAGTAGAACTCCATAAATAATATTCAAATATTGGAGTAAAAATATAAGTTTCTTTACCTAATGCTCCAGCTGCATGCGGTGCTGACGTACAACTAGAAACAACATAATCTAGATTATATATTAATCCCAAAGTATCGTCAAATGTTTTTAATTCACTTGACAAATCAATTATTGGTCTAATGCTAGAATGAATTGGTTCTTGATGTAGCGAAACTAATACTGCTTGTTCTGGAATATTTGATACCAATTCATCTAAATTTAATGTTCGATGTAAATTATGTTCGTATCCTATTTCACCAAAATATTTGATACCAACGCACCCTCTATATTTTTTAAACTTTTCGATAGATTCAGGAGTAGCTGTTAAATAAGGTCCGTTATCAATTTCATGTTCATCCAAATTTAATAGATAAGGTAATCTCATAGAAACGCACCAAACTGCATATTTAGTTGAATCTAATTCAGTTATATGTTCAATTGCTTGGTATCCAATTCGAATAATAATATCGCGAATGTCTTTTCTGTGAGTTTTCCATACAGGAATCATTCCAAGTGCTTTTATATTTTCAAGAAATCGTATGTTGATGATTTCGTCGCCGTATCCGCCATACGATTCAATTAATAATATTGCATCTTGAATAGGAGTTTTGTCCCAATAATCAAGATTGTATTTGTTAGTTTCTGGGGGTTTAGCATTATCCCAAATGGAATCTAATCCTTTATTGAATTCATGTCGCCCTAAATAATATGCACCAAGATTGTGTTTAATTACATCAAGAATTACTGGATTATTAGACTTTGGTTGAAGTTCTAATAGAAGTTTATTAGCTTCTTCTTTATTATTTAACAACGATAGAGATAGAGATTTTTCAATCAACACATCTAAATTATTAGGAGTTCTATCAAGCACCCAGTTTGATAATTCCAATGATTTGTATGGCTCATTTAATAAATTATAAACTCGAGTTAAATTAACTTTGATAGAGTATTCTTCTTGAGTATTAGCAAGCTCTAGTTCTTTAAGAGCTAAATCTACCGCTTCTTGATAAAAATGAAGTTTATCATAAATTACGATAATTTGCTCCATCTGATCGATCGTATTCGCTTGCGTTTCAAAAGTCTTAAGTAATTCGCGTGCTAAATTGTTTTTATTATTGTTAAATAAAAACATAGCTATTTCTAACAGCGTCATAATATCAGTTCCCATTTATATGTTACTTCCAGAATTCCATACCTTTTACATGCTGTTGAATATCTGGCGGAATAATACATGGTCTATTAATAAATGACACTTTTTTTCTAGTAGTATGTAATCCAGGCATATTAACATCAGCATCAAACTCATCAAATGAAAACTCAACATCATCAAAATCATGCTCAAAATATGGTTTACCTATAAATTTATAAATTCTTTGCATCTCATCTTTAGGATTCTTAGCCAAGTTATCATATTCTACTATTAACATCATTGAACGTTCTGTTGAAAAATATCCTTGTTTCAATGCCTGAATAGCAAACCCAAGAGTTCTAGTTTCACTTAACAATGTCTGAGTTCTTGTATAAACATTAACATTCTCCTCAGAAGAAAACATACTAGAAGCTGTATATGGGTTTTTTCTAATTAATGTTTCAAATGAATCTAAAATCCATCTAATATCCCTAACGCAAACGATTACTTTAGTCTGAGGGAATAAATCCTTCAATAATGGTAACATCAACGGATATCCACGATTTGTATCAAAATGTACTTTATCGCCTTCAAAATAAGTATCAAAAACAGATTTTATAATTTCTTTACGTTTTGATTCTTTACATTGAAATCTATAACCGCCTTGATCGGATGATTGCTCGATAATTGCTCTAGTGAATCTGGCAACTGGACCAGAAATAGATGCATTAAAATCTGGATTTTGATTTAATATTGTTGATAATAATGTAGTTCCTGAACGGGGTAATCCAGTAATGAAGTTGTATTCTTTCACGATATAATTCTCTTTTGTTAATAATATAGTTATATAGTATTAAAAACTTAAGACTTCATTGTGGCTACGGTATGGCCGTATCCGCATGCCACATTATTCCAGGTCAATAAACTTCCGACTTGTACTGGGCTACTTCTATTGACAATATCGCCTAATCCTAACTGCCCGTAGTTGTTCCTTCCCCAAGACCATAAAGAACCATCGGTTTTTGCGGCTACGGTATGGTTGTATCCAGCTGCTACCTTATTCCAGGTCATTAAACTTCCGACTTGAACTGGGCTACTTCTTTTGACAATATCACCTAATCCTAACTGCCCGTAGGGGTTAGATCCCCAAGACCATAAAGACCCATCGGTTTTCGTGGCTACGGTGTGGTATCCACCGTATCCACCGCCTGCCACATTATTCCAGGTCAATAATGACCCAACTTGTACTGGGCTACTTCTATGTGCTATATCACCTAATCCTAACTGCCCGTAGGGGTTCCATCCCCAAGACCATAAAGACCCATCGGTTTTTGTGGCTACGGTATGGTCGTATCCGCATGCCACATTATTCCAGGTCAATAAACTTCCGACTTGAACTGGGCTACTTCTATCAGTAACATCACCTAATCCTAACTGCCCATAGAGGTTCCGTCCCCAAGACCATAAAGAACCATCGGTTTTTGTGGCTACGGTATGGTTGTATCCAGCTGCTACCTTATTCCAGGTCAATAAACTTCCGACTTGTACTGGGCTACTTCTAGAGGTACTATCGCCTAATCCTAACTGCCCATAGGTGTTCCGTCCCCAGGACCATAAAGACCCATCGGTTTTCGTGGCTACGGTATGGTTTCCACCGCATGCCGCATTATTCCAGGTCAATAAACTTCCGACTTGTACTGGGCTACTTCTATTGACAATATCACCTAATCCTAACTGCCCATAGAGGTTCCGTCCCCAGGACCATAAAGACCCATCGGTTTTCGTGACTACGGTATGGTATCCGCATGCCACCTTATTCCAGGTCAATAAACTTCCGACTTGCACTGGGCTACTTCTATGGGTAACATCACCTAATCCTAACTGCCCATAGAAGTTATATCCGCAGGAGAATAGTCCATTTGGTGGTAGCGTAGAAGGATAATAATCTCGGCTTACTAATTGAGGAACTAAATCTACTCCACTCGTAAAATAATTACTCGGCATTGTCCGTTCCTTTAAACTCTATGTATTGTAATAATTCTGATTCAAAACTATGATATACCATTGGCTCTAAAATTATTGCTTGGCCATTTTTAATTTCTATTTTGTTGTATTGTTCATCGCCTCGATATGTAGTCATAATGACATCAGACAAACATATATACAAAGAGAAATGTTGATTTATAATCATTCCGGTATTAGGTTTAAAAAATACAGAATTACTAATTATGGGTTTAAATTGTACAATAGATTCTAAGAAGTTTTCAATTCCAGGTGGATTATATTCAAAATCAGGAATAATCTGGCCATGCAGGAAATCTTCAAATTCTAAATCTTTAATTAAATCTGTTAACAAATCGTCTTGGTAAATTTTATTTAATATTATCATATGAGTTACCAACTTGTAGGAAGTGTAATTGTAGCTACGGTGTGGTATCCACTGCCTGCCACATTATTCCAGGTCAATAAACTTCCGACTTGAACTGGGTTACTTCTATTAGTAACATCACCTAATCCTAACTGCCCGTAGGGGTTATGTCCCCAGATCCATAAAGATCCGTCGGTTTTTGTGGCTACGGTGTGGTCGATTCCGCCTGCTACCTTATTCCAGGTCAATAAACTTCCGACTTGTACTGGGCTACTTCTATGTGCTATATCACCTAATCCTAACTGCCCATTGAGGTTATATCCGCAGGACCATAAAGACCCATCGGTTTTCGTGGCTACGATGTGGTATCCACCGCCTGCCACATTATTCCAGGTCAATAAACTTCCGACTTGAACTGGGCTACTCCTCGAAGTAACATCGCCTAATCCTAACTGCCCGATGGCGTTATATCCCCAAGACCATAAAGACCCGTCGGTTTTTGTGGCTACGGTATGGATGTATCCGCATGCCACATTATTCCAGGTCAATAATGACCCAACTTGTACTGGGCTACTTCTATGTGCTATATCACCTAATCCTAACTGCCCATAGGTGTTATATCCGCAGGACCATAAAGACCCGTCGGTTTTTGTGGCTACGGTATGGTAGGCTCCGCCTGCCACATTTTTCCAGGTTAATAAACTTCCGACTTGTACTGGACTACTCCTCGAAGTAACATCGCCTAATCCTAACTGCCCATAGGGGTTATATCCCCAAGACCATAAAGACCCGTCGGTTTTTGTAGCTACTGTATGGTATAGTCCGCCTGCTACCTTATTCCAGGTCAATAAACTTCCAACTTGAACTGGACTACTTCTATTGGTAACATCGCCTAATCCTAACTGCCCATAGAGGTTATATCCCCAGGACCATAAAGACCCGTCGGTTTTTGTGGCTACGATGTGGTAGATTCCGCATGCCACATTATTCCAGGTCATTAAACTTCCGACTTGTACTGGGCTACTTCTATAGACAATATCTCCTAATCCTAACTGCCCGTAGGTGTTATATCCCCAGGAAAATAACTGATTTCCTCCCGCAACACTAGCAGGAATTAGAAATGAATAATTTGCGCTCATTTTATCTTTAGTAATTAATTCGCCATACGCGCCATCTGTATAACCAGAATTTACTGCCATATTTTACCCCTATCCACGCAACTCTACATTACTATTTTTTAGTTCCCATTCAGGATTAACCAATTCTAATTGTTTCAATTCATCCATAGTATTACAAGCATTAATCTCTAAAACTTTAGCAGCTTCCCAATCAAAACACGATTGAATTTTAGCTAAGATAGCTGTAACAATTGTTACCAAATCAGCATTAGTTATCGTAATCCAAAGTCTGTCAAATTTCCAATTTACATTATCAATACCTAATTGCATTGATTGTAAGAAAATATCTCTATCGCCTTTAGCAGTAGGAATCCAAACTGAGTTGCCTTGAACTGAAATAGTAATACCAGCAGTTTCATATTTCCAACGATTTTCTGCAATAACAATTTGCATATCTGATTTAATATGATCCAAGTTACGATCTTGTTTAGTATAAGTGTATTGAACTTTATTATCTACTATAGTAAAAGTAGGACCAACTAATTGTTCAAATAATGGATCGTTGTCTGGTGTAATAATTGGTAATGTTGGATAGATACCAGTATTTTCATCAATAATAATAGCATCATCTGTTGAATATGGCAATGTATAAGCGATTTCTAACTCTTGCAAAGCATCTTCGAATCTTGCTTTTGAATATGCAATAGGTCCCCAAATAAGTCTGTTATTGCTAATTAAATTATACATTTTGTTATATCCTAATAATTTGTTTTTGTGGCTACGGTATGAGCAGATCCGCCTGCTACCTTATTCCAGGTCATTAAACTTCCGACTTGAACTGGGCTACTTCTATGATTAAGATCGCCCAATCCTAACTGCCCGTTGGTGTTAGATCCCCAAGACCATAATGACCCGTCGGTTTTTGTTGCTACGGTATGTATGTATCCGCCTGCTACATTATTCCAGGTCATTAAACTTCCAACTTGAACTGGGCTGCTTCTATTGACAGTATCGCCTAATCCTAATTGCCCGTACAAGTTATATCCCCAAGACCATAAAGACCCGTCGGTTTTTGTAGCTACGGTATGGTACTGTCCGCCTGCTACCTTATTCCAGGTCATTAAACTTCCGACTTGAACTGGGCTGCTTCCCTTAGTAACATCGCCTAATCCTAACTGCCCGTTGGTGTTATATCCCCAAGACCATAATGACCCGTCGGTTTTTGTGGCTACGGTATGGTATCCACATGACACATTATTCCAGGTCAATAAACTTCCGACTTGAACTGGGCTGCTTCTATTGACAGTATCGCCTAATCCTAACTGCCCGTAGGGGTTAGATCCCCAAGACCATAATGACCCGTCGGTTTTTGTGGCTACAGTATGGCGTTGTCCGCCTGCTACATTCTTCCAGGTCAATAAACTTCCGACTTGAACTGGACTACTTCTATTGGTAGAATCGCCTAATCCTAACTCTCCATCGGCGTTATATCCCCAAGACCATAAAGACCCGTCGGTTTTTGTGGCTACGGTATGGTACTGTCCGCCTCCCACATTATTCCAGGTCAATAAACTTCCAACTTGAACTGGGCTACTCCTCGAAATAACATCACCTAATCCTAACTCTCCATCGGCGTTATATCCCCAGGACCACAAACCAGATGCAGAAAGCATAGAATTGATATCGCTTTGTGTAATATAAGAATCACGTAAATCACTTCCGTTATATAAAAATGGCATAATTATTTACCTACAGCAGATTTTAGTTCTTTAACAGCTTCAATTAAATAACCAAATAGACCTGAATAGTTTACGGATTTAATACCAGATTCATCTGTAGTAACTAGAAAAGGTAATACTGTCTCTAGTTGTTGAGCTGTGACGCCAGACGAGTGTTGATTAGAGTCTATAAAGTCAAATTGAACGCCATCAATTTTACTAATAATATCAAGAGCATTTTCAATTTTGATAATATTATTTTTCTTTGTAGCATCTGATAATGAATTAAAATTTGTTGAGTTTAGTGTACCAGTACTTGGATTAAAATATAATTTTGTACTAGATACTTTAGCTGCAGTCCATGATCCGGATGTAATAGTGCTCATTCCAGGATAATAGCTAGCATTAGTTGTTGTATCGTCTGCTATTGTAGCTCCACCTCCTCCAGAAGAGGAGCTACTACTAGTAGCTCCTGGAGTAATATCTAACCAACCAACGACACCGTTAATCAACGTCTGTTTATATAATTTACCAGTAGTAGGATTAAGCCATTCATCTCCTAATACTACCCCGATTGGGGCAGTAACAGAAACATACTGTTGAATGTATAAATTTGAAGGCATAGGAGTTCCTTATGCTTGAGCTTCAGTCCAAGAGATACGAGCATTAATAACGCCATTATTAACTAAAGGCGTAGCTACAACAGTAATAATATCTGGACCATCTGGATAGATATTATTAATAGTAGTTGGAACAGACATAGATATTCCGCCACCTAAAATACTATTACCAATATCACGAACTAAATTTAAATCCTGAGAAGTTGCTCCATTAACGTTAGTAAAGAATCCATAAATACTCTCGCCGCCAGTTATTGTTTGCGTATTGGCATGTAAAGCAATATGAGCTAAACTAGATCCACCAACTGGAGCAAATGTTCCGCCTGAAACTCTTCCATTTAAAATTAATTCAATTCTAAATGAACCTACGCTGGATGTATAACAGTCCATACCGCGCAACATTAATTGCATTCTATTGATAATTTCTTTGGCGCCTAAAACTCCAGTCGATCCATTATCAATTGATGGAGCTAAACGAATTGTCATTAAAGGATATTTAACGCCAGCAGTTGTAGCAGTATAGGATGTATTCATACCATAGTTAAATACAAATGATTTATCATCATCATATTTACCATCCATAATAACTGAAGAACCCCAATGACTTAATGTGCTAGCAAATTGTGGAGAATATGCCTCAACTTGAATCGGAGCGGTATTTGAATATGTAAATTGTTGAGCAGCAGTATTACCACCAGTAATAGCTCTTGACGCAATCGTAAATGTATTTGCAACTTTTGCTGTATATGAAATTAATTCTATCGTTCCATTATTTCCAGGATTAGATAATATTAAAGTTCCGCTATTCGCAAAAAGGCTTGCATCTGCAACAGAAATCGTTGATCCTGTAGTTGCTGAACTTGCTACTATTTGAGTCAAATATGTCCATGGAGGTATAGTATTTGTTTCGTATCTCGCAGGTAAATTACCAGAACGCATATATGCTTCTGTATTTACGTTGTTATTTGGAATTCTATGACAGTAGATTACTTCACCGCGATTATTTTTAAATCCAAAACGAATTCCTCCAGCTCCATACCATGTATAATCTGCATAGAACATTTGCATTTTAGTTAAATCTAATGTAAATCTACTTGCACCTGTTCCATCACATTTATCGATATTCCATGAACTTTGTGGATATTTGGTGTTAACAGTTTTACTAATAACAGCATTAATAATAGCGACGCCTCTATACTCAGGACAAATCATTAATTGTGTATCACTTGTTATTGATTGAACAGCATAACTTTGTCCACGAATTACAATAAAATCTCCAGGTTTTAATTGCGAAGAATATTTCGTACCAGTTCCAGTAACAATATTACTTCCATAGGCAACAGCAGATGAACCAGAGATTTGAAGAGTACTACTACGTTTTACCGCATATAATGTTTGACCATCAAATTCAAAATAGAATCCATTTTGCGAATCAAACATACCAACTCTATTACAAGCGCCATACCAACTAGATGGAGAAACCACAATAGGAAATCCATTTGCAGTTATAGCAGTTGGAGTAGATAAAGCTGTATATGCAAATGTATTTGCAGTTGCAGCAGTTACAGCAAAAGTTCCATTGTATGCAGTTTCAACTGCTCCAGATACAGCAACATTGGCATTAGGCATTAATCCATGCGGATATTTAGTTGTTACTGTAACTGTTGTTCCACTAGAGGTTACATTGTCAATTGTTAATGATGGTTTTAAAATTGAACCAGTAGAGAATTGAATACCTTTACCAGATTGATATCTAAAATATCTACGAGTTTGTCTAATTACTTGATAACCTTGATATGGATTAACATTACTAAACTGAACACCGCCATCATATGCTCTATGTTGAATGTATCCCATAGGACGAACAAATATTGAGTTATTTAACTGAGTTGTTACTGTTCCGCCTGTAGCTAAACCAGTTAAATTATATGTAAATACATTTTGATTAGGTACAGAGGCAACTAAAAAACTACCATTAGCTGTAGCTGTACCGCCAGTTGCGCCAGTTGTATTGACAACGTAAATCGCATTATTAACTTGCAATCCATGAGCATTTGCTGTAGTTACAGTAGCAACACTACCAGCTGATATTGTGATAACGCTAGAAGTTCCTGCAGGAATAGCAGCATTAGTATAAAAATCGCCCATAAAAATATATGTTTTAAGCGGATCAAATAATGTTGTTAATGGAGTTCCGGTTACTGTAAACGTAAAACTTGTATTTGCAGTAACTGCTTCAACCACCCACCAACCATCAACATTAAACGCATCAAGAGTTCCTTGAATAAAAATCGGTTTTCCGACTGTAATACCTGTAGTATTATTTAATGTAACAGTAACAACTTTTCCAGAAGCAGTAATATTGGTAATCCAATATGTTCCTGAAGATCCAGTAAATACTGTATTTGCTGCAGTATTTGCTAATGGCTGAGTATAATCAACAAAACAACTAGGTCTATTATTACATAAAGAAATACTTTCCCATTTAGTTGGCTGAACACCATATTCAAAGTCAGTATCAATTAATGCTTGCGGATTACTAACACGCAATTTATCAACTGGATCTCGCATAATTTCAGCTGGAATAATTTCCTGATATGTTTCTTCAACTAAAATAGATAGCGTTGCCGTAGCACTCATTGCTGAGGTATTATATGCTAATATAATTGTAGTTGTTTCTTGTCCAGTAACCGGATCAACTGCATTAGTATAACTTGTTGAGTTTAATGAAGGATCTGAAAAATTATAAATTACAGTACCCGTACTGGTATTAGTAATTAACAATAATTGTTCTTTTCTTATATTTTTACCAGTTACAACAACTGTTCTTGTCAAAGGCGTAAAAGTATAGCTTTCTAGTATAATATGTTTAGCCATTTTAAATTAATCTCCTAATGCAATCGTAGTTGCAGAATATGGGTATTGTTTTGTTTGTTTTGATGTTGATATATTTCTGGTAATAAGCGAAGCAGAACTCCCTATGGCAGGAGATTTGTAAATAATTAAATTATTAGCACTTACTCTAAATCCATTATTAGAATCATATGGCGTGATCCAAGGATAAGTTATTGTACTTACATAGGGAGATAATTTTAATCCATTAATAAAAACATCTAAATCTTTTGAGTCTACTAACGTATTTAGTGGCTGTCGGTTTACTGTTAATAGAAAAACTGATGATGCCCCGTCAAAATAATTGGATATGTCATCAACAACTATAGGAGCATAAGGAGGCGTAGCGGAAATCCAATTTGCCCCATCGCTGATCAATACATTTCCAGTATTACCAGATGCAGTTAATCCAGTTCCCCCAAAAGAAGCTGGTAACGGTGTATTCGCGCTACCGGATCTTATTAAATTTGAAAGACTTTTAGCCATTCGTTATTTCCTTATGGTTGGGTTGGCCAAGTTATATTAAATGGAAACCCTTCTTGAAGAGTAATATCTCTTAATGTTTGTCTATATGCTAACCAAACTTCTTTGTTAACTGTAGCATCTGAAATCTGAGTCCAATCACTATCTTTTAATAATTGATTTCTTGTATTTCGTATTGATGTTGCTTGCTGTTCGTCAATTCTAGCTCGATATTCAGTTTCTTGTTCTGCAGCAGTTTTATCTTCAGTATCAACAAAAATAGGTCCTAAACTATATTTAGTAAAATATTTACCATTTATCTCTTGTATACCATCACGAAATGAATATTCATAAGGAGATGTTGAGGTAGCTTGCGGACCTTCAAGAATTGCAACAGCACCAAAATCTGTTAATATATCTTCTGAAAGAATAGCAGGAAAACTTGTATTAAAATAAAGATTTCTAAATTCTTGTTCAGAAATTACTTGATTAGTTTCTTTTATTAAAATTTCCATTTTGTTCCTATGCTATTGCCAAAAAGATATAAGTTGCTGAAGTGACATTAATATTGGTTGCTGCTACTTGATTTACTATAAACCCGTTAGTTGCAGCATCGATACTATTATCAGTAGTTACTTCTGCTACATTTGTGTTCATTGATGTATGTGGATCATTAGATCCTGTTGTTATACCCCTAGCAGTATCCCATACATACCAATCGCCGACTGCACTAGTGCATTTAATTAGGACGAATCTAGCACCTGCAGCAAACCCACAGTTTATGGTTTGTGAGCTGCCGTTGCCTGTGTAAGAGCCTACTTTACTGATTCCAGCAAGTGTAGCAAAAAGATAATTCACGTAGGTAATAGTAGATTTATTATCGTAGTTTGTGGAACCATAACCTACATAAAAATTTGAACTAGTAGGTAGCGTACCACCCCATAGCGCAGCTGTGGGGTTACTAGTTTGCGCTTGGGTTGATTGAAGTATTAAATATGAATTAATATTTGCTAACGACGAATGGTACACCCACCACGAATTACTTTCTGATCTAGGCTTGCGAATTATAAGTTCAGGCACAACACTCAAATTATGTGGAGTCGCTTTTAGTGTAGTTCCATCACCTGTGTCACACACGATATCAAAGAATCCTGGGGCGCGTTTGAACATTTGAATAACATCAGTATCAGACCAACCGAGATTTACTGCAAACCCATCTTGTCCCATATAAAAATAAGGTCCGGTATTTGTTTCTGCTGCAGCTGAAGTTGACGTAATAAACGGCATTGCAGCACCTGTTGGCGGATTTCCAATACCACGCAATCTATCATACCAGTCATTAGGATATGCGCCTGCGCTTCTTGTCATACTAATTACCAAATCTGGAGGGAATCCTGCACTAAAAGCCATTGCGCTACTGCTCGGATGCAACACACCTGTATAAACCTGCGTCCCCGTTGTAGGCGGCTTGGTTGGGCGACGAATTGCCATGTAGATGTAGGTTGCTGCATTTGTGTTAACTTCAGCAGAAGTTGATGTTATTTGAAACCCAGTAGCAGTTGGGCTTACATAATCAACGGAAGTTTCTACAGTAGTTGCATTGGATTGTAAAGTGGCATCTGCTGCACCTACGGACATTCCGCGCATGTTATCAATTATTTGCCAAGATCCAGTTCCAGTAGCATTTTTAATCATCAAATATTGCGGTTCCCAGCCTAGTGAAATAGATGGTCCTGTTGCGCTTCCGTTTCCTGTATAACTACCACACTGAATAAACCCAGTTGCTGACGTGTCGTGGGCGAATACATAAGCAACATAAGTTTGGTTTAGCTGATTTAATGAATCAGCACCGTATGCCAATTGGTCTGTTATTCTAAAACTGGTCGAGGTTACTTGGTCAATAATAGTTCCACTTCTTACAGCTTCAGTTGTATTCAATCTTAGGTACGTAGCAGTAGGTGAAGGTAATCCAGCATGATACACAACCCAATCATCTACAGCCGATGTTACTTTAATCACAATCATACCTGGTGCAATACCAAGTGAATGATTCAAAGTACGGGTTGCTGGATAGGTATTACCATCCCCAGTCCATGCCACTATGTCAAAAAACTTCGCGGCTTTGCGGAATGTCCACGTTGCGTAAGTATTACCTACATTAATAGCCCAACTATTATTACCTCCTACTGTAAAGCCATTTGAGTCAAAAGATACTAAATCAGACCCTCCTGCTGAAGGACCAATCTGTGCATCAGTTGTTTGAGTAGCAAGTCCATAACTTCTACCCCTAACTGTATCAAAAAGAGCATGTCCAGTAGATGCAGATGCATTATTTCTAGATTTTACCCAAACCAACCCACCCTTACCAGCTAAATCGATGCCGTTGTTAATAGTTTGCGTTGAGCCGGCGCCGGTGTACAAATATGTGCTGAAGACCGAATCGGAATAAAGAGGTTCATCATCAGAGTTTGAAGCTATTGGAAACATAATTTAACCTACGTTTAATTTAATGCCAGTGTTAACCAAATAATAATTGGTTCCATCTGTGCTTGCTACGACAAAAGTTAACACATCAATCTTACCACTAGTTCCAGTTAAAGTTGGAGCAGTAGCAGCCGTCCATTTCATATTAGTATTCCAAGAAACTGTAGACCCACCATTATATCTAATAATAACTTCATATTGATTACCAACTAAACTGCTTAATGTTCCAGTTAAATTAAATGTAGTAATATTAGCATTTAAATTAATTCTAAAAATTTGATTAGTTGTTAAATCCCATGTTATAGCATTAGTTGCTGGAGCAGTTTCTGCGGAAGTAGAAGGGGTTTGCGGTTTTGTAAAAGTTGTTGCAGTATTAGCAAAAACATAATCAACTCCAGCAACTGCATTGGCTAATGCTCCGCTAGAATTAGCCTTCAACATAGAAGTTCCAGAAGGCGGAGTTAAATAATCAACTCCAGCAACTGCATTGGCTAATGCTCCGCTAGAATTAGCCTTCAACATAGAAGTTCCAGAAGGCGGAGTTAAATAATCAACTCCAGCAACTGCATTGGCTAATACAGTTCCGGAAATTTTTACTATCCCACCGACTGTTGTATTTGCAGTAACATTACCCAATGAACCAATAGGAGTTTCCAATAATCTCCAATTAGCAGTAGCTGTGTTATACATAAACGATGCATAAGCATTATTAATATCTAATATTACTGAAGTATCGCCCTCAATAGTATTTGATCCGCCGCGAAGTAATGTTACGTTATTTGTATAAAATGTTCCAGCAACGTCAACGACGTTAACCAAACTCCCATCTGATGGACTTGTTGGTAATGTTATTGAAAATGCTCCAGCCGCTGTATTACAACGCACAATATCATTTACCGATGCAGTATATGATGACGTTATAATTCCAGTTGGAGCTAAACCACCTAAAGGCGTTTCTAATAGTTTCCAATTAGATGTAGAAGAACTATACACAAATGATACATAAGCACCATTCATATCTAATAACAAACTAGTAGCATCATTTTCAATTGTTTTACCATTTGACAATAATGTTACGTTATTTGCGTTAAATGTTCCTGCAACGTCAACGATAGCTATAATTGCTCCATCAGTTGGACTTGCGGGTAATGTTACTGAAAATGCTCCAGCCGCTGTATTACAACGAATCAAATCATTAGCAACAGCAACATAATTTGCTGTTTGAATTGAAGTGGAAATTAATGCTGGTATCGAATTAGCTTTAGTGTATGCAGAATTTGCTGTATTGAATGCGGAATTTGCTGTATTGTATGCGGAATTTGCGATGTTATTAGTTGTATAAACTGAAGGTGGTAATATACAATTTATTAAATTTCCGCTAGCAGGTGTACCTAGATTTGGAGTTATTAATGTCGGTGAATTTGCAAGAACAGCATTACCACTACCTGTTACACTAATTGGATTTAAACTAGAGGATAACGTTTTAGACATCTATTGGTTCCTTTATGTCAAAGAATATTTTTGCTTCCTCGATAGTATCAAACCAATACCAATCGAATATTGGATATTTATATAAATGTTTATGCTCAGAGGATAATTCATAATCTGCTGTATGAACAAAATTTGGTGCTTCATGTAATGTAGTATCTTCTAATTTAAAAAAACTCATAATATTATCCTGTTACTGTCCAGCCTTTGGCTGTTGCTATTGCTGTATTTGATGTAGCGGAACCCCAGTTTCCTGTTACGGTTATTGTTTGCGATACTACGCCAGATGCTAAGTTTGTGTAAATGTCATTTAGTTGGGCGGCTGATAGTTTGCAGTTGGTATAATCAATTGACACTTTAGTTCCTGTGCATGTCGCTTTGACTAAGCTAAAGCAACTATTGAACATACCTGTAGCAGTAGTTAATGCACCTAAATTAAATAAAGGTACTGTTTGTAAGCTATAGCAACTCTGGAACATACTTGTAGCATTAGTTAAAGCACCTAAATTAAATAAAGGTACTGTTTGTAAGCTATAGCAACCATTGAACATACTTGTAGCATTAGTTAAAGCACCTAAATTAAATAAAGGTACTGTTTGTAAGCTATAGCAAATCTGGAACATAGTTGCAGCAGTAGTTAATGCACCTAAATTAAACAAAGGTACTGTTTGTAAGCTATAGCAACTCTGGAACATAGTTGCAGCAGTAGTTAATGCACCTAAATTAAATAAAGGTACTGTTTGTAAGCTATAGCAACCATTGAACATACTTGCAGCAGTAGTTAATGCACCTAAATTAAATAAAGGTACTGTTTGTAAGCTATAGCAACTATTGAACATACTTGTAGCATTAGTTAAAGCACCTAAATTAAATAAAGGTACTGTTTGTAAGCTATAGCAACCATTGAACATACCTGTAGCAGTAATTAAAGCAGCTAAATTAAACAAAGGTACTGTTTGTAAGTTATAGCAACTCTGGAACATAGTTGTAGCAGTAGTTAATGCACCTAAATTAAATAAAGGTACTGTTTGTAGGCTACGGCAACTATTGAACATACTTGTAGCATTAGTTAAAGCACCTAAATTAAACAAAGGTACTGTTTGTAGGCTATAGCAACTCTGGAACATACTTGTAGCATTAGTTAAAGCACCTAAATTAAACAAAGGTACTGTTTGTAGGCTAAAGCAACTCTGGAACATACTTGTAGCATTAGTACAAACAGAAGTGTCAATAGCAATAACTGATTGTAGAGAATAGCACCCGAATAAACAATAACTAAAGTCCAATACTGCAGATTTAACAATGTTTACTATTTCTAAGTCTTGCATTGTGATTGCTTGTGTTCCACCTCTATCTGCCCCAATAAAACAATCTACTAAATAAGGACTAGCAATAGCAATATCAACAAACCCTGAACTATACTGTTGTAATCCAACTTGATTATGTTTTACATTCAGATTTAACGCTGTTAACTGTTGACCCGCTTGTGGAGTAATAGTTACAATTGCTTGTTTATATCCAAACGATGTTACAGTTGCATTTGATGTGCTAGTAGTTGTTAACGTAGCATAATTATATTGATGATAAGCCGTAACGCCAGCAGCAAAATTTTCTGTTAATCCATCACCCCAATTAACTGTATATGCACCCGATGCCGATAACGCACAGAAGCAACTATCAACTGTTACCATGTGCAACCCGACAAATTTTTGGTCTGTATCAGTTACAGTAGGCAGCGTCATCCATTCAGCTGGTCTTGTATAAGGCAGTGGATTTCTAGTTGAATTAAATCTTTGTGATGCTAAATTCACAGCTTTAGTTGCCATTGCTTTAGCTTTCATATTCGCAGCAGACATTAAGCTATCTCCGACCCAAACAAATTAAATGCTACATTTGCAGATCCAGCATAAACAGAAACAACATCGTTTGCTGCTAATGTTACTCCTAATGTTAAAAATACAGTGTCATATTGATTAACTGGAGTATCATATGCGATATAATGTTGATTTGCAACAGCTGCCCCTCCAGGTCTAATTGCAATTCTAAACGTAGTTGATGTATTTAAATTAGCAACTGCTAATGTGCTACATACAGCTGAATTGGCAACAGGAACTGTGTATAACGTAGTTAAAGTTGTTGCCGCTGGATTAGATTGCCCTAAGACTTTATAAGTTGTAGCCATTTATGCCCCCATTAAAAGGAAATTTGTTTCGAGACCTACCGATCCGCCGCTAGTAGATACAGTAATATTACCAGAACCGATTATACTAGCGCCATTTATTGTTTTTAATCCAACACCAGATAACGTTGTTCCATCACCAGAAAGTAATCCAGAAATATTTGTGGGGGATCCGGAATAAAGAATTGAACCATTAGAAGACCATGTATGCGGAGTTTCTAATAATCTCCAATTAGTAGTTGCTGTATTATAGACAAAAGATACATATGCACCATTTATATCTAAAATATACGAAGTAGAATCAGATTCAATAAATTTTGTATTCGGTAATAAAGTTAAATTATTAAACCCAAATGTTTCTGCAATATCAACTATTCCAATAATATCTCCATCTATTGGATTATCTGGAAACGACACAGAAAATGCACCAACTGCAGTATTACATCTAACCAATTGATTTTTTGATGCAACATAATTTGCTGTTTGAATACTAGTTGGAAGTAACCCACCACCGCCACCAGTATTTGCTTTATTATAAGCGGAATTAGCTAATCCTAATGCAGTATTGGCTTGGCTAAATGCATTTTGACCAATTGTTACTCCAGTATTAGCAGTTGTATAAGCAACATTAGCCTGAGTGAATGCAGAGTTAGCCTGAGTAAATGCAGAGTTAGCCTGAGTAAATGCGCTCTGACCAATTGTCACTCCAGTATTTGCAGTTGTATAAGCAACATTAGCCTGAGTGAATGCAGAGTTAGCCTGAGTAAATGCGCTCTGACCAATTGTCACTCCAGTATTTGCTTGTCCATAAGCAGTATTAGCCTGAGCGAATGCTCCTTGACCAACAGAAATTCCTGTATTGGCAGCAGTAAATGCCGCATTAGCTTGCGTAAATGCAGTTTGACCAATAGAAATTCCCGTATTTGCGGCAGTGAATGCCGCATTAGCTTGAGAGAATCCAGAGTTAGCTTGATTGAATCCAGCCTGCGCGATTGTTACGCCAGTATTTGCTTGACCATATGCAGAGTTAGCTTGAGTAAATCCAGCTTGACCAATAGAAATTCCTGTATTAGCTTGATTATATGCAGCATTGGCTTGTACATAAGCAGTATTAGATAATCCGCTATAATATGCTCCATGTTGACCATCAAGTAAGTCAGAGTTAAGATTAGCTACTAACGTATTAGACGCAACAACAAATGGCGCAGAGCCATTTCCAATTGAAAAAATAGCATTAGCTGCCAATATTGATCCAATTTGAAGCGTATCATAAACAACGTTTCCAGTAAAATCTATTGTAGTCGCGGGTTCAGTAGAAACGTTAGAAAAGAATTTCCAAACTCCATCAGTAGCATCTCTAACTAATCCAGTATGCTGATAATGATCTGAAGTAAAATGTCCAACTAACCCTATATCTTGCAGATTGGCTGGGTTATCCTGTGCCAAATAAATTAATGGGTCGTTAATAGATAAATTATTTGAACTTAATATGGTAACATTACCACCAAGATAAACATTTCCCGTAACATTTAAATCAGTTGTAATCGTAACTGATCCACTAATTGTTCCACCAGAGGAAGAAAATTTAGTATTGGCAGTATTGTAAGCAGCATTAGCTTGAGCAAATGCGCTTTGACCAACTGAAATTCCTGTATTACCAGCAGTGTATGCAGCATTAGCTTGAGCAAATGCATTTTTACCAATTGGTTCTGAATTAGCTTGAGCAAATGCATTTTGACCAATAGAAATTCCTGTATTGCCGGCAGTGTATGCAGCATTAGCTTGGGCAAATCCACTCTGACCAATTGTTACTCCAGTATTAGCTTGAACAAATGCACTTTGACCAACTAAAATTCCTGTATTAGCTTGAGCAAACGCACTTTGACCAACTAAAATTCCTGTATTAGCTTGAGCAAACGCACTTTGACCAACTAAAATTCCTGTATTAGCCTGAACGAATGCACTTTGACCAATAGAAATTCCTGTATTGGCAGTTGTATAAGCAGCGTTAGCTTGCAAAAATGCTGATTGGGCAATTGGTTCTGATGTTAATACTAATACTCCACCAGAATAAACATTACCAGCAACAACATTACCAGAAACTGTTAATGATGATGCGTTAGCTGCTCCAATATCAGGTGTGATTAATATTGCGTTATTTGCAAATACCAATTTACCGCTTCCTGTTTCATCGGAAATAATACTTGCTAATTCGGCGCTAGTTGTTGTAGAAAATTGAGATAAACCTCTTGCAGTTAATGCAGAATATGCAGCGGGAATTGTTATGAAAACATTTTTCGCACCGGAAGAAAAGTTTACAATACTTCCAGCATTAGAGCTGTTTAATACCTGAGTTCTAATGATGGAATTATTACCGCTAACATAAATTCCTATCCCAATTTCCCACTCAGATCCGCCAACTAATTCAACAACATAGGGAAATGTATTAGAAGATGTAATACTTGATGAAATGGTTTGAAACCCAAGAGGTGCTCCTGTTAATACAATAGGAACGGTTCCAGTTGTAGCGGAAGTTTCTCTTACTCTGTCGTTTAACTGTAAAGACATGCATCACTCCCAATAGGTAAAAAATCCATTTTATTTCCTGTAATAAATCTGTATCTAAATATAAACTATTTATTATATTTAATAAATACTTGATTATTAATCTAAGAATTTAATAGAGAGACTATGCTAGGATTTTATTCAATTGGTTCCAATCCAATATCTTCTTCTGGAGAAGTTGCAGCTGTAAGTATTACAGGTATAGTAAATTCAGCATCTACAGTTTCAGCAAATCTTACTGCTCAAATACAATTTAATTCTTCGATATCTACAACAGTTACTGTTGCCGCTGCACCATTATCAACTAATATAACAATATCAGCAACATTAAATGATATTCTTGTATTAAGTACAGCGTCAATCAATACACAAATAACTCTAGCTGCAAATGCTTCTTCTCTTGCAACTAGTGGAGCGCAATTAGCAACACTAGTTAAACTGAATACTTCTATAGTAGATATTGTTTCTGCAACTGCAAATCTATTAACCAATATTCAACTTGCTTCTATTGATTCTTGCGTTGTATCTAATCAAGCTCAACTAAATTCTGGTATTGTTCTATTAGGTGCATTAACCAATAGCGTATCAAGCACAGCTGCACTAACAACAAATATCCAAGTAGCTGGTTCTATTGCAGCTACTACCACAGCAACTTCTAATCTAACTACTAATATACCAGTTGCTTCTGTAGTTACAGATACTGCCACAGCAACTGCAAATCTATTAACCAATATTCAACTTGCTTCTATTGATTCTTGCGTTGTATCTAACCAAGCTCAATTAAATTCTGGTATTGTATTATTAGGATCTATTAGTTCTGTTGCTACAGCAACTTCTAATCTAACTACTAATATACCAGTTGCTTCTGTAGTTACAGATACTGCCACAGCAACTGCAAATCTATTAACCAATATTCAACTTGCATCCGTTGATACTTGCGTTGTATCTAATCAAGCTCAATTGAATTCTGGTATTGTATTATTAGGTGCTGTAGCTACCAATTCTTCTACTGCTGCTAATCTAACTACTAATATACCAGTTGCTTCTGTAGTTACAGATGTTGTTTCTGCTAGTGCAAATCTACTTACAAACATACAACTTGCATCTATTGATGCTTGCGTTGTATCTAATCAAGCTCAATTAAATTCTGGTATTGTGCTATTAGGTGCTGTAGCTACCAATTCTTCTACTGCTGCTAATCTAACTACTAATATACCAGTTGCTTCTGTAGTTACAGATAATGTTTCTGCAACTGCAAATCTATTAACCAATATTCAACTTGCATCTATTGATGCTTGCGTTGTATCTAATCAAGCTCAATTAAATTCTGGTATTGTGCTATTAGGTAGCGCAGAAAGTTTATCTTCAACTAATGCAACTCT
>Ga0114962_10000768_pt1 | contig 27963 bp, 24 predicted proteins | sample C_130820_MF_Meta_FD_87017 | JGI IMG/M metagenome (GOLD analysis project Ga0114962, IMG submission 87017) | Freshwater microbial communities from Lake Croche, Canada to study carbon cycling - C_130820_MF_MetaG | ecosystem: Environmental > Aquatic > Freshwater > Lake | place: Lake Croche, Canada...
AGTAACGACCGTTCAGGTGAGCCCAACGGTCTCAGTACAGAAGGTGGCTCCTGCGGCGGTTCCGGCTTCTACGAAGATTGATGTTCGCCTATCAGCAGCAGGTAATAGTTCAGCTTGGTAGGTAAGAAAATTTTGTTTCAGTAGTTTTATTTTCTGACTCAATATCCCCCTGGCAAAAAGTAAAGTTACTGCCAGGGGGTTTTTATTAAATTAATTTGAATTTAGTCGTATCTTGAGATTCAATACCTTATGGTAAGAAACACAGTACATATTTGCATTGAGGCTTTTCTTCGCACGGCTCTTTTGATTGGGCTGAATGTGATCGCCATCAATGAGGTTTTTGCTGTAACAGATAATGCCGCACCTGCTGCCCCTACTGCCGCTACCTCCGCCCCCGCTGCTGCTCCCGCTCTAAAGAAAGCGCGTGCTCTGGGCCAGAATCTTTTGGGCGAAGAGTGCTCGGCTGTTCAACGTGATGATGTGCAGGCAGAGCCTCCGCTTCCTGTGGATGAGAATTTGGTTTGCCAAGATAAAGTCTCAGGTGGGGTAGCCTATGGTCGATTCCTTTCAGCAGCTCAGATGGATGAAGCCGCTCTTCATGCTGCCTTACTGACGCAATACAAAACAAGTCGCATGGCGAAAGCCATCAACGCAAAAGCAACGTGTGGTGAAGCCAAATGGCTTGAAAATACGGGTACAAAAGCAATTGCCTTATTGCCATGCAAACTTAAATCTGGGGGATGGCAGCAGCTTGTTGCTATCAGTCGCAGTAAAGATGAATTGGCGGTTGCAGATGCAGCCCCTGCATTGATTTCTATTATTCTTCGGTCCTTTGCACTGGATGATAAGGTCGTTGAGCCTGCTTCTACTAAAGAGTATCTCAGTGCTTTATGGGGTAAGCCCATCATTCTCGCGTCAGAAGCAGACCTTCAAAAATTTAAAGATCTGGTTCGTGAAGGGCGAAATGCAAATGCACAATTTAATTTTGCGCAGTCTGAAGAATTGTTTCGTAAAGCCCTAGATTTGCAGAGCAAGTTTTTATCTGAAAATGCAGTCGAGATTGCCGATACCTTAATGGATCTCGCACTGAATGCAAGTAATGTAGGCAAAGCGGAAGAAGCAGAGGCTCTTTTTAGGCGTGCTGAACCCATTATTCAAAAATCTCCGTTTGAGTCAGACCGTGCGCGGTTTTTAGGCTACCAAGGATTAGCCGCGGCTAATCGCGGAGACTTTCCTGCGGCCTTAAAAAATGCACAAGCAGCTTCGGAATATTGGCGCAAGTTAGCAGGAGATCAATCTAATGCTGGCTTGAATGATTTAGTACAAGGGGCGGGGACCACCGGTTCTGAACAGTTTGAGTTGGTCTTGGCCTTAACTTTTCAATCTAATATGGCCCTGCGTAATGACGACCTTGAATCCGCTAGTGCGCTTGCTAGTGAAGGGTTGCTCATGCTGGAAAAAATTCTCGATTTCCCAGCATGGCGCAAGGCCGATTTACTGATGGTGCTGGGTGAAGTCAGTATCAGCAAAGGCCGGGTCTCTGCTGCTGAAACTTATTTTGGTACGGCTTATGCCATTCGCAAAGAAATGTTTGGTGAAGGCATACCTTCGATTGCGGTGCTATCTAGCCTGGGACGAGCTTATCAAAAAGAAGGGTTGAACTCGTCGGCCATTATTACGTATCGAGACGTGTTTCGCATGGCACGTGCACTGCCACCTTCTAATGCAGTCATGAATATTGAGCAGATCAGTCCGTTTTGTTCAGCAATCGTGGACTACGCCATTACCCTTACAGATGAAAATGCCAAACAAGGTTTGTATGCTGAAGCTTTTGATGCCTTTCAGATGGCACGTTCAGGAGTAGTCGACAAAACGATTGCTAAAGCGCAAGCACGTTTGGCAGCCGATGATCCTAAGATGGGTGCCTTGATTGAAGAGATGCAAGACGCGCAACGTCAATCGGATGTAGCCCGAGCAGAATTGGCGCTGGAACAATCTGCACCCGATGAAGATCGGAGTGCGATTGCTGAGGAAAAGCTCAAGAAAAAAATGGCTGAGCAAAAAGCAAAATCCGAAGCGCTTAAGAAGAAAATATCTGCAGAATTTCCGCAATATGATCAACTCGCCAATCCTAAACCACTTCAGTTATTAGAATTGCGGAAACGGCTTGGCGATACTGAGGCTTTGGTGAGCTTTGTGGTGGGGCGTCAGAGATCCTTTGTGCAAGTAACCCGCCGTGATGGCAATTGGGTGCAAAGCATCAATGAAGGATCAGAGAGTCTTCGCGATACGGTTCAGGCGCTTCGCCGCGCATTAGAAATTCAGGCTGGATCAGTCAATGAATTTGATCTTCAAAAATCGTATCAACTTTATAAAAGTCTCTTCAGTAAGATTGAACCTCAGTTGCAGGGGATGACGCATATTATTGTTGCACCCGCAGGCCCCTTGGCGAGCTTACCTTTTAGCCTTCTTGTCACCGAAGACCCCAGTGGGAAAGGGTATGGAAAAGTGGCTTGGTTTGGGCAGAAGTTTCCCTTATCACATGTGCCTTCTATCCAGGCATTTTTCTCCTTACGTGGCTCTCCCCCTAAGCGTATTCCCCCCAAAACCTTATTGGGTTTTGGTAATCCGGTGCTAGAAGGCGCAAAATCCAAAAACTCAGCTGAAGAATTAGCCAAGGTTAATGCTGAATGTCGTTCAGATGGGCCAATGAATAGCGCCACACTGCGCGCATTGGCTCCCTTGCCCGATACCGCTACCGAGCTCAAAACGATTGCTGGTATTTTAGGCATGCAAAATTCCAATTTGTTTTTGCATGAGCAAGCCACCGAGCAAAATTTTAGATTGCAATCACTCAAAGAGTATCGTGTGTTGTATTTTGCTACCCACGGTCTATTGCCAGGCGAACTTAAATGTCAGTCTGAACCAGGTTTGGTGTTGACGCCTCCAGCGGGTCAAGCTACAAAGAAAGACAATGATGGTTTGCTTGAAGCAAGCGAAATCGCCACCTTTAAGTTAGATGCAGATATGGTGGTGTTATCCGCTTGTAATACTGCTGGTGGGGGAGGGAAGTTTGGGGGTGAAGCGCTCTCTGGCTTGGCAGAGTCTTTTTTCTTTGCTGGGGCGCGCAGCTTAGTGGTGAGCCACTGGCAGGTCCCCTCTGCAGCAACGGCAAAGTTGATGTCGGGTATGTTTTCTTCATTGGGTCCTGAACTAAAAGGGGGCTCTGCGCATGCCTTACAATTGGCTCAAGCTAAACTCATTGCTAAACCCGAAACTGCGCATCCCTTTTTCTGGGCTGCATTTGTGATCGTAGGAGATGGTATGGCCGCTTCAAGTGCTGAATTGTTAGCTCAAGTGCCAGCTGTGGTTCCAGCGGCTACAGCGGCTCCGGCTACATCTTCAGCTCCGGGTGCTACTTTAGCTCCAGGCGTGGCGCTGACGCCAGCTCCGGCTGCGCCTAACACCCAGTCCCCCCCATCTGCCCCTGTTGCAACCGCCCCAGGAACAACTGCTCCAGGAGCGACCAAACAATGATTATAAAATCGCTATCAAAATTGACGATGGTGGCGCTGCTCTTCCTTGTGCCTATGTCTAGTTTCGCATTGAAGCTCATTGTTATCGATGCACGTTCTGCACAGTTAAAGGCAGGCGCAAGTATTGATAGCGAAACAGTCGTCGTTTTAAAGGAAGGCGAACGTGCCACCTTGGTTGGGCCTGATGGTAAGAGCGTCACACTCAAAGGCCCCTTCAATGGGCCCGCTATGCCAGCTAATTCAACCGCTGCCGATCCTAAGGCTGCACTTGCTGCTCTGGTGAACACCAGAGATGCGCGTACGAGCTCTGTCGGTGTGATTCGCGCTGGTGCGGACGCTGCAAAGCTTCCAGAGCCCTGGTTGATCGATATGAGCCGCCCGGGGACGCGTTGTATGCTGGAAGGTCAGTCTCCTATATGGTGGCGCCCGGAGAGTGATCATGAGGATAAGTTCACAGTATTTCCTGTTGACCGATCTTGGCGGGCAGACTTTTCATGGGGTGTTGGGCAAGATAGGCAAGACGTGCCTAAGATCGCTCGGTTTGGGGGGCCCAATACTTTTGTGATCAGAAGAGACAACCAAGAATATGCAATCACAATCACGGTAATTCCCAAAGAAATAGATACGGATCTCGTCTTATCATCCTTCATGCTTGAGAAGGCATGTATCCAGCAAGCAGATGCATTGCTTGCCAAAATCAAACACGATCTGGAAAGTTCGCAATGAAAAAAAAGCATATTAAGGAGTTGTTGAAGTCTTTAGCTGTTGTGGTTGCGACGACTTCTATTGCCAGTTTTGGTACGCACTATCTTACTTTTCTCTCTTCTTTGGAGAATGTGGCGGGCGACATTCGTATCGCTGCATTGCAGCCGCCCCAGCCCCAATCCAAAGACATTGTCATTGCTGCCATCAATGAAGATACCTTGGCACAGTTTCCTTATCGCTCACCTGTAGATCGCCAATTTATTGCCAATACCTTGCAGACCCTAGAGAAAAAAGGGGCAAGGATGATCGGCGTCGACATTTTGTTTGACCAAGCCACTGAAGAAACGAAGGATGCTGCGTTAAAGAAAACGTTGCGTGAAATGAAAATTCCCACCTTCGCGAGCTATTCCAACACCCCCTCTATTGTGAATGATGAGCAGTTGGCTTATCTGAATGACATGGTTCCTGAAAACATGCGTGCTGCCGCTAATTTGGCCACAGATCCTTTTGATAGCTCTGTGCGTTGGATTTTTCCTGGCGAAGATAGCAAAGGTATGCCGCTGGGTTTTGTGCGAAAAGCAGCTGAGTTAGCGGGTGTTCATACTTCTAACAAACTGGTTGAGATTGCCTGGAAACCGCGTATAGATATGGAAACACCCCCCTTTCCTGTTTATCCAGCTCATGCTTTAGCCGTGCTACCAAACGAATGGTTTGCCGGCAAGATAGTGTTGGTGGGCGCTGTACTTTCAATTACCGACCGTCATCGTACGCCACTGGCTGTTGTGTCGGATGAAGACGGAAATATGCCCGGTATTATGGTTCAGGCCCATGGGATTGCCCAGTATTTGGAGGGCCGTCAGCCGTTGCGTTTAGGGATTCAATGGGCGATCGGTATCTCACTCATTCTTGCTTTGGTGGGAATGGGTATTGGGCTACTCAAAAAGGGATTAGCCTTTAGTTTGTTGGCAGGAAGTGTTGTTTTGATCTTATTTTGGGCAACAGGATTTTTGGGCTTTAGATATGCGGGTATACCGCTCATTCCCTTGGTTGCTCCCACGATTGCTCTGGCCCTGTCTCTGTGGATGATGGATGCATTGATTGGTAGTGCGGAGCGCAAGCAGCGCCAGTTTGTTCAAGGGGCTTTCTCGCGTTATGTGTCTCCTGCTGTGGTCGGGCAGTTAGTTGAAAACCCCGAGAGCTTAAGTATTTCGGGCACGCGTAAAGATGTAACGTTTATCTTTACAGATATTGCAGGATTTACCACCTTGTCTGAAAAGCTGACGTCAGAAAAACTGTCTGAGGTTTTGAATGCGTATCTGGATGGGGCTTGCGAAATTATCCTTAGACACGAAGGTACGATCGATAAGTTTATCGGTGATGCAATCATGTCTATTTTTAATGCCCCGATTCCGCAAACTGAGCACGCAGCAAGAGCGGTGCGCTGCGCACTTGAATTGGATGCTTATGCTGAAGCCTTTAGAATGAAGGCAAATGCCGAAGGAGTTCCCATTGGGGTTACCCGAATTGGCTTGCACTCAGGTCCTGCTGTAGTGGGTAACTTTGGTTCACACTCGCGAATGGACTTTACTGCGCTGGGCGATACAGTGAACACGGCTGCCCGTACCGAAGGGGTGAACAAATATTTTGGAACCCGTATTTGCGCCACTGAAGAGGTAGTCAATCAATGTACTGACCTGACTTTCCGTCCAGTGGGTGATGTGATTCTGAAAGGAAAGCTCACGTCTGTGGGGCTGTTTAACCCCGTGACCGAAGAGCATGCACAGTCAGAACAATATCGGCGGTATATGGAGATGTACCATCTTCTTAAAGCCGAAGATCCTGCCGCATCCAGCGTGGTTAGGCAGTTTCATAAAGACTATCCTGATGATCCTCTGGGTGAGTTTCATTTTGAACGTGTAGAGAAAGGTCTAAACACCGCTCTTGTCGTGATGGAAGATAAGTAAAGTTAAACAGATGACAGACTATTCCAACCATCGAATATTTGTTCGAGGGGAGATACTTGCAGTATTTGTCTTTTGCTTGCTTTGCTCCGCTCCGTTGGTCAAGGCGGCAGCACTGACTCCCGATCAGATGCAACAGATTAATCAAGCTACTGACATTGCTCGAAAGCGAGCACCTGATTACGTGCCTGGCACGAGTCCTAAATTTGATTTTCGTATTCAGGCGCCTGAAAAAGCTGCCCAGCCCAAGGCGGTTGACGATATTGAGTTTGATATCAGTGGTGTTGAATTTGAAGGAGGTACCGTGTTTAGTCAGGGGGAGATGGAAGCCTTATTCAACCCTTTATTTAGTAAAAAAGTAGGCTTAGAGTCCCTGCGCGAAGCGGCAGTAAAGCTAGAAACAAAATACCGTGAGCGTGGGTATTTTCTGGTGAGAGTGTTTATTCCTCCTCAGCAGGTGAAGGACGGTATTTTTAAGATCAAAATCGTTGAAGGCTATATCAATGAAGTGTTCATTCAAGGCTCAGACGATAAGATGAATGAGCGCATTGAAAAATTTGCGCTACAACTTACCGCCTATAAGCCGCTTTCCTTGGCTACCCTAGAGCGCGTTCTTCTCTTGCTGAATGACCTCCCGGGGGTATCTGGGACTGCAGTGTTGCGTCAAGGTGCTGAACTGGGGGCATCAGACTTGCTCGTGACGGTGAATCCTTTGCCCACCTCGCAAGCGATTACGGTGGGGAATGAAAATGCGAAAGACGTGGGACCGGCCTCGATTAACTACAATCTCAATGTTACCGAGCCATTAGATCTGCCAGGTTTTTGGAATTTGAATCTCACCCAAGCGGGAGATTTAGTGCATAGCGAACTCTACGCACTTTCTACTCGATACAGTCAGGCTATCGGAAAAGATGGAGCAGTGTGGAGCGTTGGCCTCACAGCTTCACAAGCTTACCCTGGGCTCTATCTAGCCTATTTAAATATTGTGAGCACCTCAACCGCCATTAATCCAAAACTGCATTACCCGTTGATGCGGACGCGAGAAAGTTCGATTTATATTGATACAGGACTTTCTTTTAACCGTTCACAGACCGATATTAAATCTACTCTTTCTACTTCTGCGGTGAGAACCAATGTGGCAGAGCTGACTCCCAGTTGGAATTTAGATGGCTGGATGGACGGGACGCAGACATTGAGTTTAAGTGTTTTCAAAGGTTTCCAAGGCTTTGGATCCAACTTGGCGAGTGATGCGTTGGCATTTAGCTCGCCTTTTAATCCTGATTTTTTGAAGTTTGATTACAGCTTTCAGCGCACCCAGCAATTGCCAAAGAATTTCAGTATTCAATTGAATATCAGTGGGCAATTTACCCGAGATAAATTACCCAGTGCCGAATTGGCGTCATATGGTGGACAAAGTAGCGGTAGAGGCTATGATTCCGGCGCAATCTCAGGCGATCGTGGGATTGGGTTTTTGTTTGAGGTGAGGCGCGATACCGATCTTGCTTGGGCGCCTTACATTGGCAATATGCAACTCTATGCATCGTTTGATGCATCAGCGGCAAATAGCATTGCTTATGATTCCAATGAAGGATCTCGAATTTATTTGAGTTCGTGGGCGGTGGGAAGTCGTTTTCCGTTCTTAGGCATGACCGCAGATGTTCAAGTGGGCGGATCCATGATTGACCTGCATGGAACTGCGCCCAAGCACAATCCGCATATCAACTTTTCACTCATTTCAAGCTTCTAACCCCTATTCATTTGCAAGTGCGGTTATAGCCAACTGATATCCGCGTATTCCAAATCCCACAATACAACCTGCAGCGACAGGCGCGATATAAGAGTGCTGGCGAAAGGCTTCGCGAGCATAAACGTTTGAGATATGTACCTCGATCACGGGGCAGGGTTGAATGCCCTTTATAGCGTCGTGCAAGCCTATAGAGGTGTGTGTCAATGCGCCGGCGTTAATCACCACACCTATTAAGGTTCCTGCTTTAAATGCATGTCCTGCTTGATGCAGGGCGTCAATCAGGTCGCCTTCGTGGTTGCTTTGCAAAGTCTCAATGCCTATACCATGGACCTTGGCGGATTCAGTACAGAGTGCTTCGACATCTTTGAGGGTGTCATGCCCATAGAGATCTGGCTCGCGGGTTCCCAAAAGATTGAGGTTGGGGCCATTTAGGATAAGGATTGTCTTCATTCAAGCACCAGCGTGATAGTACGTTAATGGCAATAGCATAATGCTAACTCTGCATTCGTGGGGGACTTGTTCAATGAGACGGGGTCAAGAGAACCCTAGATCGCACTACAGTATGGGGGGCATGTCAGGCGGAGCAATCAACAGGGCCCGTTCCTCTTCGCTGAGGTGCCGCCAGGAACCTACTGTGAGCGCCAAGCTCGTCAGGGTGAGTTGTCCTATAGCAACGCGTTCTAAGCTGTCGCAGTGATGTCCAATCGCTGCAATCATGCGTTTTACTTGATGGTATTTGCCTTCGGCCAATACGATCTCAAGCGTTTGCGCAGCAATCACTTTGCTGGATAAAGCTGCAATAGGGTGAGGCTCATCATTTAAGAGTACGCCTTGGGTAAGTTTCTCCGCATCGCCATTACTCACGATCTCGCTGGTATGCGCCCAATAAGTTTTGGGGACATGATGTTTGGGCGAGGATTGGCGATGAATAAATCCCCCGTCATCCGAGAGCAAAAGCAACCCTGTGGTGTCATGATCAAGACGGCCAACGGGTTGCACTTCCCTGCGACGCATCGGGTCTGACAGCAGCACCAATACCCCAGGGTGACGGGTAGGACTGCGTGAGCATTCATAGCCACTGGGTTTATTTAGAACGAGATATACCTGCGCATGATAGTGAAAAGTTTCTTCATACACGGTGAATGCATGAGCGCTGGGATCGATCTCAAATTTGGGGTCAGTGAATACCTGCCCATCTACTCGAAAGTCTCCGCCTGCAATGCGTTCACGACACCACTTGCGACTTCCATAACCTTGCGATTGCAAGATTTTTTCAAGAGCGAGGGGTTTCAATTAGGAAGCGTCACTTCAACATTAAAGGTGAAAGTACTTCCAACTCCGAGCACGCTTTTCAATATAAGTTGCCCCCCCAGTTTTTCTACAATTCCTCTAGCAAGGCTGAGCCCGATTCCCGTCCCACCTTGCTCTCGGGTGGATGATCCATCCTTTTGATTGAAGGGTTGAAATACCGCTGCTTGGTCTTCACTTGAAATCCCCAAACCGGTATCACGCACTGAAAACCCTAGTTTTGCTTTTTCTTCATCTTTAGCAGCAGTAAAAAACATGGTGACTTCAACTTCGCCCACTGAAGTAAATTTAAGGGCGTTTTCAATTAACTGGCGAAGAATTTGACTCATCCGCGCTACGTCTCCAACGATACTGTAAGGCACATAGCCTTGTGATCCCGCTCTCAAAGAAAGATTTTTGCTTGAGGCTAGAGGTTGAAATTTGCTGGTTAGAGATCCCAGCATTTCATAAGGGTTAAAGGGGGCTAACTCTAATCCCAATGTCTGGCTTTGCAATTCAGAAAAGTCTAAGAGATTGATGAGAAGAGTGCGTAGCTTTTCTCCGCTCTCTTTTAGATGATTTAGAATTTCTTTTTGTTGCGACGTGAGCTCAGTATGGTTGAGAACCTCGGTCATTCCCACAATGCCGTTTAAGGGGGTGCGTAATTCATGACTGATGTTAGAAAGAAACAAGGTTTTCGCTTTTTCTGCTTGCTTTGACTCTTGTAAGGCTTGCTCAGCAGCGCGTCTGGCCTCAACTTGCTCAGTAATATCAATGCGAAAGCCAACGGTAAAGCCATCAGACGTTCGTCGCTCGCGAATTTTGAGCCAAGTTCCATCGGCCAACTGCTGAATAACGTGGTCTTCGGATTTACGATGGGCTTCCATGCGTTCTGCGATCCATTGTTCTTCTCGACCTATTGCGGCAGCATATTGACCTTGCGCTACACCATAACGAATGATTTCTTCAAAGGTCTTGCCAATCTTCAGGACGGCTTCAGTATTGCTATACAAGCCCCGGTAACGATCATTCATAAAAACCAAGCGATCATGAATATCAAAGATGACAAAGCCTTCACCCGTTGCTTCTAAAGAGGCCTGCAACATGGCTTCGCTCGCGCGGGCAGTTTGTTCTGCACGTTCACTCGCTTTTTGGGTACGAAATACGAGCAGCCCAATTCCAATCAAAAATAGGCTGATGATCGATCCGCCCATGATGGTTTGGATACGATGTTCAAAATAGGGTGCCATGACCGAATCAAACGGAAGACTGGCAAATACAATTAAATCAAATTCGGGTAAACGCACAAAGCCAAAAAGCTGATTAATGTGATCCGATTGCGCCACTCTTTTATAGACACCCGAAATAGGACCATTAGGGCTATCGAATGGATACCCTTTTAATTGCAGCTGATCTATTTTTTCGCTCGATATACTGCGTGCGAGAAGAAATCCAGAAGCTTTTGAAATGGTGGTGACGATATCGTTTGAAAGTAAAATCTTGTCATTAAAGTTAGTGAGTGACTCGGGCGATACCGAGACCACTACAACCCCTTTAAATTGTTTACCCTTAAAAATGGGGCGGCTGAACTGTAATACCCAATGTTGAGTGATGGGATCTAAATACGTTTGACTAATAAATAATTGATCAACGCCAAATTCTAAATGGTTTTTAAAAAAATCTTGTTCCCCTAAATAAATGCGTTTGGCTTGAGAGTCTAAATTAGAAAAAGTGAGATACCCTTTCTCATCTATGATTGAAATTTGAACGACTAGATCAGCCAATAATTCTTGACGTTGCCTTAATTGGTCCGAAAAAATGGGTTTTTGTTGAAGCCAATCATTGCGTACATCGAATAAAAGCGCATTTACCCGCTCAATGTTTGCGCGCGTGGATTCTGCAAAAGTTTGAGCTTGAAATTGGATTGCAGACTCAGCAAAGTGTTGCTGATTAGATTGTGAATGTCGAATATCAAAGATTACACCGCCCCATAGAATAATCAGGACAATGGGCAAAAACCATATTGCGGGGGAACGTATTAAGCGTGTGATCGTGAGGACCAAGAGGAGGGTTCCTGTTTAACCAATTTGAATAGTAACAAATTGGCCATTCAATCCTCAAAATAATTCTCCCCGCCTTACTGAGGCATCTACTCAATAAGGCGGGGAGAGAAGAACAACTGATTTTTGTTGGGGTTTGTGTGCCTCAACAAAACTTAAATAGCAAAATCTTCCTTCTTTTTACCCTTTGCTAGGGCGTCGTGCAGCCATTGTGGCTGACGACCAAAGCCCGTCCAGGTTTCCCCATTTGGGCCACGATACTTGGCTTCATTGGGAATGCCGTTGGCACGTTTGATACCAGGCTTGCGGCCACGTTTAGTTGAATCAAGACCTAAATCTTTGGCAGTTAAGTGGTGTTTAGCAATTTCTGCTTTCAAGCTTTTAATGACTTCAGACTTTTCTTTTTCAAGCAGATTCATCGCTTCTTGTTGTAAGCGATGAATTTGTGCTTGAATTTCGTCATAGGTTGACATGTAATATATTCCTCTTAATTTTTATGAGTTAAAAAGATCTCATATATGTAATTATATTACTTTTAAAAGAAGAAAAGTCAAATGATTAGCCAAAATCATTTAATGTTATTGTGTCAGAATAAATTTGGATTAAAAGTAATCGCCAGGTACTTCATTTTCTTCAATATAAGCTTTTAATATGAATTGTCTATATTAGGTATTGAATATCAATTGTTAGTTTGGCTTTTATGTACAAATACTAAATTAGGCTTTTCTGAGTATAGATCAGGAAATAATTTACGTAGGTTGGCTATTTTTGGAAGATCATAATAGGCGATATATCTATTTTCTGGATGCAGCGTAGCGTAATCTTGATGGTCTGTTTCAGCGGGATAGAAGGCTTTTAAAGGACTTAATTGTGTCGCAAGGGGTTTTTGATAAAAATGCCCTTGGTTTAATTGGCTCATATAGCTTTCGGCAATATGCTTTTGATTTTCATCTTTGTAAAAAATGGCAGATCGATATTGCGATCCTTCATCAGGGCCTTGACGATTCAGTTGTGTCGGATCATGCGCTACCGAAAAAAAGACGCGCAGCAATTCGGCAAGGCTAATCTGACTAGGATCAAAGCGTATCTCTACCGATTCAGCATGCCCTGTTAAGCCGGAACTGACGGAGTGATAGCTTGCGGCGTCCTTGGGACCACCGGAATATCCTGATACCGCACCTTTTACCCCTTTTACATGTTGGAATACCCCCTGCACTCCCCAGAAGCATCCCCCTGCAACGACGATGCTATCCTCGCTGGCGGTGCGTGAAAGCGTGTTTCCAACGTTGGCGGAAGGGAGGGGTACCGGCGCCGCCTCACGGTATTCTGCGCAGGCGCTCATGGTAAAAAGCGTAAGAAGGCAGATCTGAAGGCCTACCCATATTGAAGGTTTGCTATGGGTGATCGTGCTCATGATGTGGCGCCTGCAACAAACTGTAGGGAGACCCCATTAATGCAATAACGCAGCCCCGTCGGTTTGGGGCCATCATTAAACACATGGCCTTGGTGCCCACCACATCGGCGGCAATGCACCTCTGTCCTTTGCATGCCTAAGCTCCCGTCTTCGCGTTCGACAATCGCTTTAGGTAGCGGTTTCCAGAAACTGGGCCAGCCGGTATGACTGTCAAATTTGGTTTCAGAGGAAAATAAGGGTAGTGCACAAGCAGCACATTCAAATAGCCCTTTACGGTGTTCCTCTAGGAGTGGGCTGGTGAAAGGGCGCTCCGTGCCTTCATGGCGAAGTACCCGATAAGCAGAGGGGTTGAGCCGCTTCTGCCACTCTTCATCGCTATAAGTCACTTCAAACGTTTCTTGAACTGCTTGACTCAGTTTGGTGAGGGTCAGAGCATAGGCCCCTATGACTGATATTCCTGTTCGGGCTAAAAATTGACGACGTTTCATAGCGTGAGACTCCATGAGGGTGATGTGAGTACGAGTCTATTCAGACTATAAAGTTCTCATAGTCCCAAGTCTTGCGTGCACTTTGCAATCAGGGCCAAAGTGTTTTGGATTGTCGGGTTTCGCTGAACTAGGGAATGTGGTGTTCTAGATTAAAACTGGCAGCCCCGTCTTGGGCTAGCGTCTTCACCAGCCAAGGCATCGTCTCATTTAAAAGCTTAGGAAGTATCCACGGGGGATTCAAGATAAATAGCCCGCTGCCATGCATGCCAAATCCATTTTCGGAAGGTTTTTGAACACTAAGGCTTACGTTTAACCAGCTTTTTATTTGCAAGGCTTTGAGTTGTTGAATGAGCTGCCTTGCATCCTGCGTTTGAAGAAGGGGATACCACACCACATAGGTCCCTTCAGCAAATCGAACGAGGCTGTCTTTGATAGCATGGACCGTAGCTTGATAATCGGATTTGAGTTCATAAGAGGGATCGATCAAAACGAGCGCGCGTCGTGTGAGGGGGGGTAAGACGGATTTCAATCCGGCATATCCATCGATTGCTTCCACGCGGACCCTGCGCCCCGCGCCACCAAAATTTTGAGAGAGTAAGCGAAGATCAGTGGAATGGAGTTCGAATAAACGCAAGCGATCATCGGGTCGAGTGCATTGTTGAGCGCACCAAGGTGAACCAGGGTAAAGCTTGAGGATTCCATCGGGATTTAATTCACGAACTATTTCGGCATAGTGTTGAAGCATTTCAGGTAAATCTTGGTTTTGCCAAACGCGCGCAACTCCTGATTCGTATTCGGCATTTTTTTGAGCGTAATCTCCATGTAAGTCATAGAGTCCCGCACCAGAATGACTGTCGATATACCACCACGGTTTATCTTTCTGATTCAGATAATCTAGGATAGAGATTTGAACTGCATGCTTGAGCACATCGGCATGATTACCGGCGTGGAAGGCGTGGCGATAACTGAGCATAGTTGTGAGGGCGTTGAGGGTATTAGGTTAGATTTCAATCGGCTGATCGAAAAGGGGCATGCTCTTCGAGTTCGCTGACATAATGGGCGATGCCTTGCCCCTCGCGTTCAAGAAAGTGTGCGATGGCCTCGGCAAAGCGCGGATCAGCAATTTGATGTGCAGACCATATGGTGGTGGGCATAAAGCCGCGCGCGAGTTTATGTTCACCTTGAGCCCCCCCTTCAAAGAGACCGATTTTCTGCTCGATACAAAACTCAATACCTTGGTAATAGCAGGCCTCGAAGTGCAAGCCCGGAACATGCTCTATAGCTCCCCAATGTCGGCCCCATAAGCGCTCGTGATCATAAATGTCGAGCGCAGCTGCAATGGGTTGGCCCTCTCGATAGGCCAAGACAAGTAAGACATGTTGGGGCAATGTTGCGCCTAGGTGCAGAAAAAATGCAGTATTTAAATAAGGGTGCGAGCCGTGCTGGCGATAGGTATTGCGATAGCAGCGAGCGAAGAACTGCCATTCTTCTTCAGTGATTTCATTGCCACGCAAGCGTTTCATGGTGACGCCCGCTTCACGCACTTTGCGGCGCTCTTGACGAATTTTTTTTCGCTTATCGTGGGATAGGGTGGCAAGAAAAGCCTCGAAGTCTGCATACCCCTCCTGCTGTGCGTTGTGCCAATGAAACTGCACCCCTTGACGCATCAAGGCGCCTTGCTCTGCGAGTACCTCTCTATCTTCATCTTCAGGAAACAGAACATGCAAACTAGAACACGCTAGACGCGATGCAAGGGTCATTAAAGTTTCAGCAACGATAGGTCGGAAGGCTTCCTCTTTTACCAAGAGTCGTGGACCGCTGATCGGCGAAAAAGGAATGGCGCAAAGTAACTTGGGATAGTAGGGTTCCCCATGTTGTTCGTAGGCCCGAGCCCAAGCCCAATCAAACACAAATTCACCATAAGAATGTTCTTTTGCATAGAGTGGGGCAGCGGCTTTCACTTTTCCCGATTCTTTAATCACAAGATAGTGGGGATTCCAACCCGTACCCTCACCCACACAACCTGTTTGTTCTAAACCATATAAAAAGCTGTGTTGCAGGAAAGGTTGCTGACCAGCAAGTGCGTTCCATTCTGCGCTAGAAATATCAGCAAGCGTTTCTAGTAGATGGGCTTCCAGAGTCAAAATGAGTGATTTCCTGTGCTTTAATTCTGATTGAATAGGCTGTGTAGTGCTATGATTTTAAAAAATACGTAACAATGAATGATCGGAGCATTACATGAAGAAAGTTGAAGCTATCGTAAAACCTTTTAAGCTTGATGAAGTGCGTGAAGCTTTGTCTGAAGCAGGTATCTCTGGATTGACCGTCACTGAGGTAAAAGGTTTTGGCCGCCAAAAAGGACACACTGAACTTTACCGTGGCGCTGAGTATGTAGTGGATTTTTTACCTAAGGTGAAAATCACTGTGGTGGTCTCAGATAGCATGCTAGATAAAGCGCTAGAAGCAATCATTAAAGCAGCGCATACGGGCAAGATCGGTGATGGGAAAATTTTTGTAACAAATGTACAGCAAGTGATTCGTATTCGTACCGGCGAAGTGAACGAAGACGCTTTATAGATTGAAATCGGTTTTTTGGTGACCCAATAGCGCTGTTCTCAGCGAAAGGGCGGTGTCGATGACCTGGTCTTGGTCGGCACCGAGCACGGTAAAGTGGCCCATTTTGCGACCTTTGCGTGGTTCGCGCTTTCCGTAAAGATGCAGTCTGGTTTGTGAATTCTTAAGCAGGTATTCCCAAGCGGGTGCTTGACCGTCTCCCCCCCAAATATCCCCTAATAGGTTGACCATAACAGCCGCAGGAACGGGGGCAGGGTTTTCTGGAGCAAAGCCACACACAAGCCTGACTTGTTGTTCAAATTGGCTACAGGTTCCGGCATCGATGGTGGCATGGCCGCTGTTATGCGGACGGGGTGCCATTTCATTGAGCAGGATGTGGCCCTCTTTCAGTACAAAAAACTCCACCGCCATTACGCCGACATAATCGAGTTTATTCGCGACGATCATGGCCATGTTACGCGCCTGCTCGGCAATCTTGGGGTCTACCCTGGCCGGTAAAATGCTGATATCGAGAATGCCGTCTTTATGCTGGTTCTCGAAAACAGGAAAACATTGAATTTCACCGCTCTCACTTCTCCCTAGGACAACGGATACCTCGGTGGCGAGATCAAGCTGTTGCTCAATGACACAGGGAATGAAATCTAAATTATTTTGAAGCACCTGGAGGGCTTCTTCACTATGGGCAACACGCACCTGACCTTTTCCGTCATAACCAAATCGGGCTGTTTTGATGATGGCTGGAAAACTTAATGAGGCGAATGCAGAGGGAATATCGGCTGGGCTGCGAATCACACAGTAGTTTCCTACGGGTAAACCACAGAGCTGAAAAAATTGTTTCTCGCGAATACGATCCTGCGCAATCGATACGGCTTGTGCTGAGGGGCGCACTGCACAGCCATATTGGTCGGCGAGTTGAGCCATCGCACTAGCGGGCGTGTTTTCAAACTCGGTGGTGATGGCTGCACAATGCGTGCCCAATTCTTTTAAGGCTTCGGGATCATCATAGGCTGCACACAGATGGCGACTAGCAAAATGCGCGGCAGGGGCGTGGGGGTCAGGATCGAGCACCCATACTTCATAGCCTGCGGTGCGGGCAGCAATCACAAAGTAGCGTCCCAACTGACCTCCACCCAGAAGACCTAGGGTGGCGCCGGGGAGAGTAGGGGTGTGTGGTGTGGCGTCAGGCTTGTGCTGCATAAAGCTCAGGATTCCGGCGGCACATTCATTTTAGAAACATGCTCGGCGAGTTCTTCACGATAAGCAATGAGTTTCTTGGCCAGGTTTGCATCATGGTTTGCCAAGAGTGCGACTGCAAATAAGGCGGCATTCGCAGCTCCAGCTTCTCCAATCGCAAAGGTGGCGACGGGAATGCCTTTGGGCATTTGTACAATCGATAGCAATGAATCTTGGCCGTGTAAATGTTTGCTGGCAACAGGCACCCCTAAGACGGGTAGGGTGGTTTTAGCAGCGACCATACCTGGAAGATGTGCTGCACCCCCTGCACCTGCAATGATGCAGTGTAGACCGCGATCGCGGGCAGTGGCGGCATACTCAAACATCAGGTCAGGTGTGCGGTGGGCGGAGACCACGCGCGATTCATATTTCACGCCGAATTGTTCCAGCATGGCTGCCGCCGCAGACATCGTATCCCAGTCGCTTTGGCTGCCCATGATCAGGCCGACCACCGGAGCGTTTTCTGGCTTTAAATGGACTACTTTGCCTTGACCGTTGCTCATCCTGATCTTTCCTGAGTTTTAAAAAACGACTGGAGTTTTAATCTACCAAGCCGCGCGCTTCAGCGACTTGTCCGCGGTAGGCGTCGAAAATATGACGCAAGGCATCGGCCATCGTCACTGAAGGCGCCCACTGCAACTCTTCGCAGGTGTTGGTGATCTTGGGTACGCGATTTTGAACGTCTTGATAGCCTTTTCCGTAATAGGCTTCTGAGGTGGTTTCAATCAACTGTACTTGCTTCGCTGTCTCAGCGTACTCGGGATATTCAGCTGCTAAGCGCAACATCATGGTCGCGAGTTCACGTACTGAGAAATTGTTCTTGGGGTTTCCTACGTTGTAAATTTTACCGCTGGCGATGCCCCCTTTGTTTTCGATCATTTTCATCAACGCTGAGATGCCGTCATCAATGTAGGTGAAAGCGCGTTTCTGACTGCCGCCATCTACTAACTTGATGTTTTCACCGCGAACAATGTGGCCGAAGAATTGGGTGATCACGCGTGAGCTACCTTCTTTGGGGGTATGGATGCTATCCAGTCCGGAGCCAATCCAGTTGAAGGGACGGAATAGGGTGAAATCGAGTCCCTCTTGCGCGCCATAGGCCCAGATCACACGATCCATCAGCTGCTTACTGCAAGAGTAAATCCAGCGCTGTTTATCGATGGGGCCCAACACGAGTTCAGAAGCATAGGGATCAAATTCGCTGTCCCGACTCATGCCATACACTTCAGAGGTGGAGGGGAATAGGATACGTTTGCCGTACTTCACGCAACTGCGCACGATGGGCAGGTTGGCTTCGAAATCAAGCTCAAATACGCGCAAAGGTTGCTGCACATAGGTTGCAGGTGTAGCGATTGCCACTAAAGGCAAGACCACATCACATTTTTTGACATGGTATTCAATCCACTCACGATTAATGGTGATATCCCCTTCAAAGAAATGAAAGCGGGGGTGTTCCATCAGGTCGGTGACACGTTCGCTATTCATGTCCATGCCATAGACTTCCCAGTCAGTGGTAGACAAGATGCGTTGGCTAAGATGATGGCCGATGAAGCCATTGACACCGAGGATCAGGATTTTTTTCATGTAGGGAGCCTAGCAGACGGAAAACCGGGGATTATACCGCGTTGAGAGTGGAATTCAGGAATCCTTGCGTTCTAACAAAATAGTTTCTGCAGGTAGGCGGCTTGAGGCGGCCTGTGGGCTCAAGTCTTCGCCGCCTAAATCAAGCGCTAAAATTGTTAAAATGGCACCTGGGCCTGCCTCGACCCACAGACCGTGTACAGCGTCATGACGCAATACGACATGCTGTTGCAAGGCTTGACTTTGAAATGGGCTCCGTTCTCGCAATTGAGTGCGCAATATCCGCGCAGGAATCCCGGCGAGTTCCGTGAACGCGCCGGGGTAGGGCGGGGCAACCCCTCTGACTAAATTATGAATCTCTGGCAGCGGCTTAGACCAATCAATTCGACCATCTTCAGGTTTGCGCCCATAGCAATAGTTGCCCTCAGCAAGATTTTGCGGCTCGCGCGCTGCAGTCCCTTGAAGCAGTGAAGGGAGCGCGCTCTCCAACACAATCTCTGCAGCCCAAGTGACTTTTTGAAAGACTTCGAAGGCGCAGTCATTGGGCAAAATAGGAACGCGTTGGCGGCCTAGAATGGCACCTTGATCAGGCTTCAGCGTCATTTCATGCAAGCTGGCACCGGTTTCGGTTTCGCCTTTAATCACGGCCCAATTCACCGGCACGCGACCGCGGTATTTGGGCAATAAAGAGCCATGCATATTAAAAGCGCCAGCACGAGGAATGGCGAGCATGGCTTTACCCAGCATCTTACGATAGTAAAACGAGAAGAAAAAATCGGGTTCATGTGCTTGAATCTGGGCGATCACTTCTTCGGTATTGGGATCTTCTGGGGTGATGATGGGAATGCCGTGTCGTGCTGCGAGTTGGGCGACGCTATCAAACCAGACTTCTTCTTTAGGGTCATCTTGATGGGTGACCACCAGACGAATATCTACTCCACCCGCTAGCAATACAGATAGGCAGCGCACCCCCACATTGTGATAAGCGAAAACGATCGCACTTTTCTGGGGTGATGTTGCAGCTTGGTTCATATGTTCCATCTTCGCTTAGGTATTTTCCGAGTCATCGGCTTGCAGCACAGATTGAATGAGATAGCGGGGCCGGATGCGTACTTGCTGATAGATACGTCCCACGTATTCGCCTAACAACCCGATCCCGAAAAGCAAAATACTGATGAGAAAAAAGGTGATCGCAAATAGGGTGAATACGCCTTCGGCCTCTGGGCCGACAATGATGCGGCGGATAGCCAGATAAATTACAAATAACCCCGATAGGACTGAAAGCCCCATGCCCAGCAAAGAGAAAAGCTGCAAGGGCACAATCGAAAAACCAGTCACTAAATCGAAATTCAGTCGGATCAATTTGTAGAGGGAGTATTTGGATTCTCCGGCTGCACGTTCTTCGTGTTCTACCGTGACTTCGGTAGGGTTGGCAGCAAAGGTATAGCCCAATGCAGGAATATAAGTGCTGACCTCGCGCGATTGAGTAATGGCATCAACAATTTTTCTATCATAGGCACGCAACATGCAGCCTTGATCGGTCATTTGAATACGAGTGAGCTTTTCACGTAGATGGTTCATGGCGCGCGAAGCAAGTTTGCGCCAGGTCACGTCATGGCGCTGGCGGCGAATACTGCCCACATAGTCGTGACCCTCATCCATCGCTTTGAGTAAGTGGTGAATTTCTTCAGGAGGGTTTTGAAGATCCGCATCGAGTGTGATGATGCGATGACCACGAACACGTTCAAAGCCCGCCATGATGGCCATGTGCTGACCATAGTTGCCGTTGAAATAAATCACGCGTGTGACATCGGGCCTTGCTTGGAATTGCTGGCGTAAAATAGCACCCGAACGGTCATGGCTGCCATCGTTGATGAATACGACTTCATAACGCACACCGAGCTGATCCAGCGCTGGAAAGAGGCGGTCAAATAAAACCTGTAGGCCCTCTTCTTCGTTGTAAACAGGAATGACCACGGAGACTTCTGGTAATCCAGAAGAGTGAAGAGGGTGATGTGCAGTGGGAGTGTGATTCAAGCTAGTCATGAGGGGGTGAGCTCCAATAAGGCATCGCAGACGCGGTCAACATCTTCAAGGCCCATCATGGGGAATAAAGGAAGAGTGAGCGTTTCGCGGGCAATCTGCTCGCTGTGAGGGAAGTCACCCTCTTTGTAACCTAGCGCGCGATAGGCGCTGGTGAGGTGCACCGCTTCGTAGGAGATTCCGCTTCCAATGCCGCGCTGATGGAGCATTTTCATGAGCTCAGCACGGGTCATGGCCATGCGATCTAAGGGCAGCAAGGGTGCGAACATATTCCACGAATGACCCTCATCCCCCTTGATGGGCAGTATGCCCGTGAACCGATCCGTTAAGCGTTCAAAATAACGGGCAACTAAGAGCCTGCGGCGCGCATTAAATGCATCTAGACGTTCGAGCTGCGCAATCCCCAGACGCGCATGCACGTCAGGCATATTGTATTTGGCGCCGACTACATCGACATCGCGCGTGCCATCGGGTAAGCGGCGAATGCCGTGAAAGCGGAGGCGTTCTACTTTCTCTGCTTCTTCAGCGTTGGCAAAGACTAAGGCACCCCCTTCGATGCTCGTCATATTTTTATTTGGGTGAAAACTGAAGCTTGCGATATCTCCAAAGCTGCCAATGGGCTTGCCTTGCCAACGTGTTCCTATTGCTAAGGCAGCATCTTCGATGATGCGCAGATTGTGTTTTTGCGCTAAGGCATACAGCGCATCCATATTTAAAGGATGACCCGCAAAGTGGGTGGGCATCAGAGCGCGTGTGTGAGGCGTGATCGCAGCTTCCGCAGCGTTCAGATCCATATTGCGCGTTTCGAGTTCTACATCTACAAATACAGGCTGGGCGCCTGTGCGAGAGATGGCGTTAGCACAAGCGAAGAATGTTTGTGCTGGCATGATGACCTCATCGCCTGCCCCAATTCCACATGCCAATAAGGCGAGTTCTAAGCCTGCGGTTGCTGAGGTGACGACGCGAGTAGGACGCCCACCGTGATACTCCGAAAGGGCTTTTTCAAAGGCGACAACTTGTGGACCGCTGGTGAGTTGATATCCACGAATCGTGTCAGCGACCCCACTGATCATGTGTTCATCAATCGTGGGTCTGGCGAAGGGGAGAAAGCCTAGAGTCATGCGCGTGCCACCAAAATTACACCTGCAATAATTAAAGTTATCCCTGCGAGTTTATTCGTGCCTAGGCTTTCGCCAAATAACCACCAAGCTGCAAGCGCATTGACTACATAGCCAATCGAAAGTAAGGGATAGGCTTGCGAGACGGGGACACGAGAGAGCGCCAAAATCCATACCACCACACTGATGGCGTAACAGGCCAGACCACCCAGAATGGGTGGGGAGGTCGCGATGCGGAGGCCGATAGGCACAATAGAATTCGCGCTGAATTCAAAGTGGCCAATGGCATTGGTTCCTGCTTTGAGCAGCAGTTGGGCGAGGGCGTTGAGTAACACCCCAGTGAGGATAAGACCAAAACTGATTATATTCATGGGGGCGAAACTACCACATGGCGTGTGTTTTGAGCCAGTACATGCATCTTCATTCCGGCTTCTTGAAGTGCCGGTAATTGGCTCATTTCAAAAATAGCGATATCTCCGGGCTGGGTGCCCCAAGTTCGCAAAAAGTCTTTTACATTGGAAATAGAGCGCTCGGGTTCTTGTTGGAGGCCAAACCCAAGCTCATCTTCAAAATTGACCAAAGTGACGGTGCGCTTCAGATAAAAGTCTAAGGTCTGGTCGTAAGTGTTGACCATGAATAGGCGAGCATTGGGTTGAATTTGAGACTGCCATGAGGCAACCCAGGGGCTGGCTGAATTAAATACGGCGAGTGAATTGGCTCCATGAAGGCCAGTCATCGCGGCGATCAGTCCAGCTAAGCCTATGCAGCTATAGCCCACCATAGCGTAATGCTCCTTAAGTGAATACAGAATTACGGAGGCCATGATGAGTGCCGCCCCCCCGCTTGCCAACCAGGGAGCAAGATGTGCATAGGGAATGAGCATATCGGGGTCGAGATCCAAGGGAATGCCCTGTTGGATGGATTGTTCAGGAAACCCTAATAGCAATCCCGCAAGCAAAAATAGCCCGCCAAAGGTAATACTCCCTATGCCTATCAGATGTTTGCGCATGTGCGGTACGTTGCAAAGATGCAGTGCGATCAGGCTTGCTATCGGGGGAAAGGCGGGGAGGATATAGGTGGGAAGTTTAGAACCCGAGACACTGAAGAACGCAATGATGCCTAGGGCGTAGATCAGTAGGAAACGGGAAGGACGAAAGGACGTTGTAAGGGAACCAGAAACTTTCCATGCCGTGACCAACGCTTCAGGAAGCAACAAGGTCCAAGGTAACAAACCTACCGCTAGAATGGGCAAGAAATACCATGCAGGCTCAACGCGTTGATGAACCGTGCTGGTAAAGCGTTCAAAATGTTCATGAATAAAAAAGAAGTGGGCAAACTCGGGGTTCCGCCAGCTACATAGCACAAACCAAGGAGCCGCCACGAGCAATAGCGTGATCGCGGTGGTGAAAAGATGCGCGCGCTTCCAGGCTGAAAAATTGAGCGTAGCGAGCGTATAGAGCACCATGGCAATGCCGGGTAGCACGATGCCAATCAGTCCTTTGCTCAAAACGGCAAGACCCAAGCTGATGCCTGCAAGTGCCATCCATTTTCTGGAGTGCAAGCTATGTTGGGCTTGCAGATAAGCTGCGATGGCCCCCGTAAGAAACGCGGTGACGCCGCTATCAAGGGTATTCACATGTCCGAGCAGAGCGGGGTAGAGGGCGCCCGCTAAAATCAGCGGGGCCAACCAGTGTGTAGTTCTTGGGCCAGCCAGGCGACTGGCCATGCAGCCAGTAAAAATGAGTGTGAGGAAACCACAAAAAGTAGTCCAAAATCGAGCGCTGCGTTCGCTTTGTCCAAAAGTTTGGTAAGCGATGGCGGTAGCCCAATATTGAAGAGGGGGTTTCTCAAAATATTTGATGCCATTCAGGCGGGGGGTGATGAAATCACCTGAAAGTGCCATCTCGCGGGGTATTTCGGCATAACGGCCTTCGTCAGGGCGGGCGAGCGGTCTGCTATCCCAAGCCGCCCACCAAAGGATGCTTACCAGCACAGCCGTAATAATGGGTGCGATGGATGCCCGTTGATAGCGACTTACCTTCTGCATGGTTAGGAGGCTTTGAGTAGGATCACAACCGCACCGTTGCCTCCTGCTCCCGCGGGGGCATCGCAAAACGCCAAGACTTCATCTCTTTGCATGAGCCAAGAACGAACATGATTTCTCAAGACAGGCTCACCGCTGGCTGAGCCATATCCTTTACCATGAATCATCATTACGCAGCGCATCCCTTGGCGTCGGGAATGGGTGAGAAAGAGCACCAGTGCTTTTCTGGCTTCATCTACCCACAGCCCATGTAAATCCATTTCGTTTTGCACAGCCCAGCGACCGCGTTGTAAGTCGCGAAGGATTTTATGTGGGAGTCCGGCTCGTAAGAAACGTTCGGCATCACCGATTTCCATCGCATCCGATAGCCCGTCTGGTGCGTTGAGTGCGTCGAGCAAGGCCTGATCTTCATCCCGTTGACTATGAATGGGGATGGGTTTGGGCTTTGGGCGATCAGATTGCACGCGGCCAGGGTCCCGAACAGGCTGTGCATCTGCAACCGCCTCTCGGAATAGGGAGAAGTCATCGTCGCCCATGGCCGTATGATCCACTTATTTTCAGAGTTTAACCGTGCAGAGCTTCAAGGAAGCGTTGTGCGTCTAATGCAGCCATACACCCCGTTCCCGCACTGGTCACCGCTTGGCGATAGATATGATCCTGCACATCACCCGCTGCAAACACCCCAGGCACGCTGGTGTGCGTGAAGCCACCTTGGCGCCCTGTTTGCGTAACGATGTAGCCGTTTTCCATGTCTAACTGGCCTGAAAAAATGTCCGTATTGGGTTTATGGCCAATCGCAATAAATACGCCCTTAACGGAGTGATCTTGGGTGCTGCCATCAACAGTAGATTTGATTCGAAGACCCGTTACGCCGCGGTCATCGCCCAAGACTTCATCTAAAGTGGCATTCAACGCAAATTTCACTTTCCCTTCGGCTTCTTTGGCTTTGAGGCGATCGATCAGGATCGCTTCGGCGCGGAATTTGTCGCGTCGGTGAACGACGGTAACGGTTTTGGCGATATTGGAAAGGTATAGGGCTTCTTCTACGGCGGTATTGCCGCCACCAACCACAGCCACATCTTCGCCGCGATAGAAAAAACCATCGCACGTGGCGCAGGCAGAAACACCACGCCCTGCATACGCTTCTTCTGAGGGAATGCCCAAGTATTGTGCTGAAGCGCCTGTTGCGATGATTAAGGCATCACAGGTGTATTGTGCACTGTCACCCTCCAGTAAAAAGGGTCGCTGTTTCAAATCTACCCGCTGAATCTGATCAAAAATCATTTCGGTCTGAAAACGCTCGGCATGCGCTTGAAAGCGTGACATCAGGTCAGGCCCCAGCACCCCATCGGGATCAGCAGGCCAGTTTTCTACATCCGTGGTGGTCATCAGCTGTCCCCCTTGGGCTAGACCAGTGATTAAAACGGGTTTGAGATTGGCTCTAGCAGCGTAAACGGCCGCGGTATAACCAGCTGGGCCAGAGCCAAGAATAAGAAGTCCAATATGGCGCGGGGTCGGAGTGGTCATGGAAAGCAGGGATATGAAGTGTTGAAGACCCGCTATAATCGCACGAGCCGTCCTAACTGCGCATTAAATGCGCCAAAGTATGTTTTCATTTTCTTCTTCCCGAAAGTCTAAATCTGGGCACGCCGAGCAGTCAGCTGCCCCCCCCTCATCTGAGGTCAAACAACCTGTAGACCCTCGATTGGGCCGACTGGTCAGAGATGCGTTCTGGGTCCTGAGGCTTGTGGGAGGATCCTATCTTTTGCTGTGTTTAGCCACTTATCACACAACCGATCCCGGATGGTCGATTGAAGCTGCCGCCGATAACGTGATTCGTAATCAGGGTGGCCCCATTGGAGCCAGAATTGCCGACATTCTTTTTGTACTTTTTGGCTATTCCGCTTGGTGGCTAATGGTAGCGATTGCATTGGATTTGCGTCTCGCCTTTGGCCGCAAAGAAGGGGTCTCTCGTTTTAAGTGGACGGGGGTGCTGATTGGCCTGGGTTTGATTTTCACCCTGTCAGGTTCTTGTGTATTGGAGTTTGTTCGCTTAGGCCAAAATCAGTTGTGGCTTCCCGGTTCTGCGGGCGGTATTTTAGGTGAGGTCTTGGGGCAAATGCTTTTAGGGCAGGTAGGATTTGTGCCGACTTTGCTTTTGGCGCTCGCAGCAATGGCAGTAGGTTTCAACTTATTCTCAGGCATGTCTTGGTTAACGATTGCGGAGCGAGTGGGGCGTTGGACCGAGTTCGCTGCGCTCGGAGCGGTGGACGGATTCCAAACATGGAAGGACAGGCGTGCCGGACGTCAGGCGGCACAGGCGCGCGAAGCAGCGGTCAGTGAGGTGCGCGAAAAACTTCAAATTGAAAAAGCGGAGCCGGTGGTCATCGCGCCTGCCGTTGTTGAAATCCCGCAATCTGAACGTGTAGTGCGAGAAAAACAAGCTCCCTTATTTGAAGATATGCCAGATTCTTCTCTGCCTCAGTTGTCCTTGCTCGATCCGCCTGATGTGATGCGTGAGACTGTGAGTGATGAAACACTCGAGTTCACTTCTCGTTTGATTGAGCGAAAACTTCTGGATTTTAATGTAGAAGTAAAAGTACTCGCAGCCTATCCTGGCCCGGTCATTACGCGCTATGAAATTGAGCCTGCAACGGGTGTGAAAGGCAGTCAGATCATGAATTTGATTAAAGATCTGGCGCGTTCCTTGTCGGTGGTCAGCATTCGAGTCGTCGAGACCATTCCAGGTAAAACCTGTATGGGATTAGAAATTCCTAATCCGCGCCGTCAAATGGTGCGCTTGTCGGAAATCTTATCCAGTAAGGCCTACGCAGATTTATCTTCTCCGCTTACCATGGCGCTGGGTAAAGATATTTCAGGTCATCCTGTCGTGGCAGATCTCGCCCGAATGCCACATCTTTTGGTGGCGGGTACAACCGGTTCAGGTAAGTCTGTGGCAATCAATGCCATGATTTTATCTTTGCTTTACAAAGCCACTGCTGCGGAAGTCAGACTGATTTTGATTGACCCCAAAATGCTCGAACTTTCTATCTATGATGGCATTCCACATTTACTTGCCCCCGTTGTGACGGATATGAAGCAAGCTGCCAGCGCACTGAATTGGTGTGTAGGAGAGATGGATAGGCGCTACAAAGTGATGTCAGCCATGGGAGTGCGAAACCTGGCAGGCTATAACCAAAAGATTGCAGAAGCTGAAAGGGATGAGAAGTCTATTGGCAATCCGTTTAGCTTGACTCCCGAGGAACCTGAACCTCTGGAGCACATGCCTCTCATTGTTGTTGTGATCGATGAGTTGGCTGATTTGATGATGGTGGTGGGCAAAAAAGTGGAGGAACTCATCGCCCGTCTCGCTCAAAAAGCTCGTGCTGCAGGTATTCACCTGATTGTGGCTACACAGCGCCCCTCAGTAGATGTGATCACGGGTTTGATTAAAGCCAATATCCCCACGCGCATTGCCTTTCAGGTTTCAAGTCGAATTGATTCACGCACGATTCTGGATCAGATGGGGGCAGAGGCTCTGCTGGGCCAAGGTGATATGCTCTATCTCCCGCCGGGTACCGGCTACCCTATGCGAGTTCATGGGGCATTTGTGGCCGACCAAGAAGTGCATAAAGTGGCGAGCGCTCTGAAAGCCATGGGGGAACCTAACTACATCGAAGGCCTATTGGAGGACCCCAGCGAGGCGGGTGGGGATGGTGAGTTGTTAGAGGGTGGGGGCGAGGCTGACCCGCTTTACGATGAAGCTGTGGCGATTGTGCTGAAGACCCGACGTGCTTCAATATCTTTGGTGCAACGTCATCTTCGCATTGGCTACAACCGCGCTGCGCGCTTGATTGAGCAAATGGAGCGAGCTGGTTTGGTTTCTTCCATGGCGAATAACGGTAACCGCGAAGTACTTGCTCCAAGTGGGGGGCGTGAGGAATGAGTAGGGTATTCAGCGCACGCATAAACCCTCGCCACCGGCAGATACGTCAGTTTTCTGCCATGCTGGGTTTGCTCCTTGTGTTAGGGTTTTCTTTTCCAGTGCGTGCAGATGGCGTTACTCGTCTGCGTTCTTTCATGGAATCTACAAGAACTGGCCAGGCTGATTTTGTTCAGCAAGTGACTTCTCGCGAAGGCAAAACCATGACCCCTTTGAGTGGTCGCTTGTC
>Ga0114962_10000772_pt1 | contig 27901 bp, 13 predicted proteins | sample C_130820_MF_Meta_FD_87017 | JGI IMG/M metagenome (GOLD analysis project Ga0114962, IMG submission 87017) | Freshwater microbial communities from Lake Croche, Canada to study carbon cycling - C_130820_MF_MetaG | ecosystem: Environmental > Aquatic > Freshwater > Lake | place: Lake Croche, Canada...
CCGCATCCCAGCTGACCTCCTGCCACTGCCCGTCCACCTTGATCATGGGTGTGCGGATACGGTCCGGGTCTTCGTGGATGGCTCCCAGGGAGACACCCTTCGGGCACAGGTGCCCGCGACTCCAGACGTCATCAGCGTTACCCCGTATCGCGGCGATGCGACCGTCAGCGACCTCAATCTCCAAGCCGCACATGGCTTCACAGAGCGGACAGGTGTAGAGGTGGCGGCCGTCCTGACCAGTGGCGGCAAGTTGGGTAGGTTCAGTGGTCACCGGCTCACGGTAGATCGCTGCGACATCATCCGCCGCGGATCGCGAAAACCTTCGGTCACAATCCGAGACCGGTCAGTCCAGCGGGACACCCAAGGTGTTGAGCGTCATCGCCAACGCGTCGTATTGACCCACCAGCGTGACGAATTCGATCAGCTGGCGACGGTCGAGGTAGCGGCTGAGCAGCTCCCAAGTCTGCGCCGACATCATCCTGGTGCCGAGGAGTTCGTCGACGGCGGTGAGCAACGTCCGGTCGCGATCGGTGAGGCCATCGGAGCCGGGCCAGGCGAAGATCTGAGCCTGAGTTGTTTCGTCGATCCCGCGCCGCAATGCCAACCGCTGGTGCTGCTGCAGTTCGTACTGGCAGCCACGCTGGTGACCGATCCGCAAGATGACAACCTCGGCGTCTTTCTTGGGCAGCCTCCCGATATAGAGGAGGACACCACTGAACGGCACCCATGACCAGAACAGCCGCCTGTGCTGGGCCAGCGTGGTGAACAGGTGGAATTCGGGTACTCCCCAGGTCCGGGCGGTCAGCTTGCAGAACAGCCAGCCGATGAGGCCGAGTTCCCGCCTGCTGCCTGACGGGACGCGAGGCGACGCAATCGCGGGCAGGGAGGCCGACCGGTCCGGGTCAGGGTCAGTGGACACCTCGACATCATCCCGCGAACCCCTCTCGCACCGGCAGGTATTCGCCAACGGCGGAAGTTGGGCCGGCCCACAGCGGGCTCAGGCCGGATGGGACGCTCACCGGTAGCCGCCCGATGGACTTCGTTATCCTCAATCCACGTGTGAATCAGGGGTTCGCAGTTCCCGGATCGGCGAAGAGCCGCCCGGTCTGTCCAGACATGCCGAGCGCTGGCGCCGGGCCCGCCGAGCTGACGCGTTCGAAAGGTAGTGCTGCTGTGGTTGAAGCTCGCGTCACACCGGTTGCCGTGATCGGTATGGCCTGCCGCCTGCCCGGCGGTATCGACTCACCGGAACTGTTGTGGGAGGCACTGCTTCGCGGCGATGACCCGATCACCGAGATCCCGGCGGACCGGTGGGACGTCGACGAACATTACGACCCCGAGCCCGGCGTTCCGGGACGGTCGGTGTCACGGTGGGGCGGATTCCTCGACGACGTCGGCGGGTTCGATGCTGATTTCTTCGGAATCGGCGAGCGTGAGGCGGCTGCAATCGACCCGCAGCACCGCCTCATGTTGGAAACGGCGTGGGAAGCGGTCGAACACGCGGGCCTGGTTCCGTCATCGCTGTCAGGTTCGCGCACCGGTGTGTTCGCCGGTCTGTGCCACGACGACTACACGCTGGTGACCAATGACGCAGGCGCCATGGAAGGCCCGTACGGCTACACCTGCACGCCATTCAGCATGGCCTCGGGCCGGATTTCGTACGCCCTGGGCCTCGAGGGTCCAGCGGTCACAGTCGACACCTCATGCTCCTCGGGACTACTGGCAATCCATCTGGCCTGCCGAAGCCTGCACGAGGGCGAGAGCGATCTGGCATTGGCCGGTGGATGTCAGGTGCTGTTGGAACCGTCGGTGAGTGCGTCGGCGTCGGCGCAGGGCATGCTCTCGCCTACCGGCCGCTGCCATGCGTTCGACGCGGCCGCAGATGGTTTTGTCCGTTCCGACGGCGTCGCAGTGGTGTTACTCAAGCGACTGCCGGACGCATTGCGCGACGGCGACCGGATCTGGGCGGTGATCAACGGAAGCGCCGCCAATCAGGATGGACGATCGGCGACTCTCACCACCCCGTCATTGGAGGCCCAGGCCGACGTCTACCGGGCGGCGCTGGCGGTCGCAGGCGTGGATGCGGCCACCGTGGGCATGGTCGAGGCTCACGGCACCGGCACCCCGGTGGGTGACCCACTCGAATTCGGCAGTCTGGCAAAGGTTTACGGAACCGACGGTAATCGATGCCTGATCGGATCGGCGAAGAGCAATTTCGGGCATACCGAATCCGCGGCCGGTGCTGTCGGGCTTGTGAAGGCCGTCCTCGGGGTGCATCACGGGGTGGTGCCCGCGATGGTGCATTTCCGTCGGTTGCCCGATGAACTCAGCGACATCGAGACCGGTTTGGTCGTACCGATGGAGAACACCCCCTGGCCGACCGGCGACTCCCAGCCGCGCCGCGCGGCGGTGTCGTCATTCGGAATGTCCGGGACGAATGTGCACGCAGTGCTTGAGCAGGCTCCGGAAACCTCGCAATCCGGTGGTGACACGAGCGACGCACCCGGACCGTTGCTCTACCCGGTGTCGGCAACTTCCGCGGGGGAATTACGCCGTACCGCACTGCGTCTGGCCAACTGGGTACAGCAACGCGGCGACGGCGTGGCGGCATCCGATCTCGCCTACACATTGGCACGTCGGCGGGGGCACCGTCCGGTGCGCACCGCAGTGCTCGCGGATAACCTCGCGGAACTGACCGGCGGTCTGCTCGAGATCGCGTCGGGTGAGGTCACGCCTTCCGAAGCGGTGGGCCAGGACGACCGCGGACCGGTGTGGGTGTTCTCCGGTCAGGGTTCACAGTGGGCCGCGATGGGCGCTGAACTATTGAACCGCGAACCGGTGTTCGCCGCGCGTATCGCGCAACTCGAGCCGTTGATCGCCGAGGAGGCCGGATTCTCAGTGACCGAGGCGATGTCGGCGCCCGAGACGGTGACCGGCATCGATCGGGTGCAACCCACCCTGTTCGCCATGCAGGTGGCGATCGCTGAGGCGATGCGGTCCTATGGCGTGCACCCCGGGGCGGTCATCGGACATTCGATGGGCGAGATTGCGGCAGCCGTCGTCGCGGGTGCGCTGTCCATCGAGGACGGCGTGCGCGTCATCAGCCGTCGGTCCCGGCTCATGTGCCGGTTGGCCGGCGGCGGCGCAATGGCCTCGGTGGAGCTGACCGCCCAGCAGGTTCGAGACGAACTGGACGCCGGGTCCGTCCACGACGTAGTGGTGTCGGTATTCGCCTCACCGGAGTCGACGGTCGTCGGCGGCGCGCCAGAGACGGTTCGTCGGCTGGTCACCGAGTGGGAGAACCGAGATGTGATGGCCCGCGAAGTGGCCGTGGACGTCGCCTCGCACTCCCCGCACGTCGATCCGATCCTCGCTGAACTTGCGACCCAACTCGCAGATCTGACCCCGGCGAAGCCAAGCGTGCCGTACTACTCGGCCACCCTCGCCGACCCGCGCGCTCAACCATCCTTCGATGCCGGCTACTGGGTGGACAATCTGCGGCAGCCGGTGCGCTTCGCGACGGCGGTCCAGGCCGCACTGGAAGATGGCCACCGGGTGTTTGGCGAGCCCGCTCCGCACCCACTGCTGACCCGTGCCGTCGAGCAGACCGCCCAGTCCGCAGGTATCTCAGTCCAGGCCGTGGCAGGCATGCGCCGCGAGCAGCCGCTGCCGCACGGATTGCGGATATTCCTCGCAGATCTGCACAACGCAGGCGCCGCAGTCGATTTCGCCAACCTGTATCCCATTGGCCGCCTGGTGGATGCACCTCTGTCAACGTGGACGCATCATCATTATCTGCTTGAGTCCGGCGACCGAGATTCCCCGGCACGCGGCGCGTGCACAGCTTCGGTCCACCCGTTGTTGGGTGAACACGTTCGCCTGCCGGAAGAGCCTGAGCGGCACGCCTGGCAGTCCGATGTAGGCACCGGGAAGCTACCTTGGCTGACCGACCATAGAGTCAACGACATAGCGGCTTACCCGGGCGCGGCTTACTGCGAGATGGCCTTAGCCGCAGCCGAACTCATATTCGGCGACGATGGGGAAGTCCGTGACATCCAGTTTGAACAGCTGATGCTGCTCGATGAGCGCACCGACATCACGTGCGTCGCAGCATTCGCGGGCACCGCTCTAGCCGAGTTCGCAGTAGAAACCGAACAGGATGGAGAGCGGATCCGACATGCGGCGGCCTTACTGGCCGCAGTCGATGACGACAGTCACCCGGAGCGCCAGAACATCGACGAACTTCTGATGGCGCACCCCAACCGGATTTCCGGCGATGAGGTACGACAGTGGTTCGCCACCCGGCGGATCCAGTTCGGCCCCGCTTTCGCCGGTCTGACCGCCGTGTACGCCGGCGATGGATCAACTGTGCTCGCTGAAATCGCGCTGCCCGGCGACCTCCGCTCGCAACAAGTGGGATACGGCATCCATCCGGCGCTTCTGGACTCCTGCTTTCAATCGGTGGCAGCCGTGCTGGTGGCCACCGGCCGCACGGACGGGGGGCTGCTGCTGCCACTGGGCATTAACCGGCTGCGACGGAGCGGCGCCGGCCGTGACGCCCGGTACTGCCTGGTACGGGTGCTCTCCTCAGACGCAACCACGATCGAGGCGGATCTCGACATACTGGATGCGGACGGCGAGACCGTCATGCGGGCCGCAGGTCTGCGGATGGGCGCCAAGGAATCCAAGGGCAGCGAACGCGACCGCATCTTTGCTGAGCGCCTGCTCACCGTTGAATGGGATCGCCACGATCCGCCGACAGCGGTCACCGATACGGGCGCAGGCGCATGGCTGCTGATCACACCCGACGGCCACGGCGATTTCGCCGCAGACCTTGCCGCAGCGATGACCACCCTCGGCGCCGAGTGTCGAATGCTCGACAAGGCTGAGCCATCCGCCGGCGCCTTCGTCGGCGTAGTGGTAATCGCCCCGCAATCTGAGGGCGAGGCGAATGAGGGTCGCCTCGATCGCGGCCGCGACGTGGTGGCATCGATCGTTGATGTTGCCCAGCAGTTAACGGACACCGAGGGCAAGCCCCCGCGGCTGTACGTGATCACCCGCAGCGCACAGTCGGTGACCACGGGTGATCAGGTACGCCTCGATCATGGTGGAGTGCGCGGCCTGTTGCGGGTCATCGGTGCCGAGCAGCCAGCTCTTCGGCCGACCCAAATCGATATCGACGCGCACACCGCGACCGAGTCAGTCGCGACCGAACTACTCAGCGGCTCTGACGAGGACGAGACCGCATGGCGCGAGGGCTCTTGGTACACCGCGCGCCTGCGACACGGTCCAATGCGCCCGGAGGAACGACGAACCACCACTGTCGACACCGAGCGCGACGGTATGCGGCTGGACATTCGAGTTCCGGGCGACCTGGACACCCTCGAGTTCGTCACCGCTGACCGGCAGCCGCCGCAGGCAGGCCAGATCGAAGTGGCCGTCGGTGCTTCCAGCGTCAATTTCGCCGACGTGCTACTCGCCTTCGGCCGGTACCACACCGTTGAAGGCCCTCGACCCGGCCTCGGGATCGACCTTGCGGGCGTCGTCACCGCGGTTGGACCCGGTGTGACCGAACACAAGGTCGGCGACAGGGTCGGTGCCATCGCCGACGCCGTCGCATGGGGCACATTCGTCACCTGTGATGCGCAACTGGCGGCGACGCTGCCGGAGAACGTTTCCGCAGAGCAGGCCGCGGCGGTATCGACCGCTTACGCCACCGCCTGGTATGGCCTGCATGACCTGGCCCGAGTCCAACGCGGCGATCGGGTGCTGATCCATTCGGCGACCGGCGGCGTGGGACAAGCGGCTATCGCGATCGCACGCCAGGCCGGAGCCGAGATTTTTGCCACCGCAGGAAGCGACGAGCGCCGCCAGCTGCTTCGGTCGATGGGAATCCCGCACGTATACAACTCCCGGACAACGGACTTCGCCGATGAAATTCGCCGCGACACTGATGGTTACGGTGTCGATATCGTGCTTAACTCACTGACCGGAGTTGCGCAGCGAGCGGGGCTGGAACTGTTGGCCTTCGACGGTCGTTTCGTTGAGATCGGCAAGCGTGACGTGTACGAACACACCCGCGTCGACCTCTTCCCGTTCCGTCGCAATCTGGCTTTCTATTACGCCGACCTCTTGTTGATGAGCACCAGCGCGCCAGAGAAGATCGGTAATCTGCTGCGGACGGTTTACTCATCGGTCGCTGATGACGTACTTCCCGTACCTGAGTACTCCGTCAGACCCTTGTCCGAGGCGGCCTCCGCCATTCGTGAGATGAGTGCCGCCCAGCACACCGGCAAACTCGTCCTCGCCCTTCCACACGGTCAACAGTCCGGCGTTGCGGTACCACCGACCAGGGCAGGAGTCTTCCGCAAGGACGGCTCGTACATCGTCACCGGCGGGGTCGGCGGTCTGGGTTTGTTCCTGGCAGCCGTGATGGCCTCAGCCGGCTGCGGACGGATCATCTTGAGCTCGCGCTCGCAGCCGAACCCGCAGGCGCAGAAGACGATCGAGCGCCTACGGTCCAACGGTGCCGATGTTGTCGTCGAGTCCGGCAATATCGCCGATCCGGATACCGCCGCCCGGTTGGTGTCCGCCGCCACCGCTACCGGACTACCGCTGCGCGGCATCCTGCATGCTGCCGCGGTGGTCGACGATGCGACACTTGAGAACATAACCGAGGAGTTGATCGACCGCGACTGGGCGCCGAAGGTAGCGGGCGCCTGGCACCTCCATCAGGCGAGCGCCGGGCAGCCGTTGGACTGGTTCTGCAGCTTCTCTTCGGTAGCCGCGCTGTTCGGTTCTCCCGGCCAGGGTGCCTACGCTGCGGCCAACAGTTGGCTGGACACTTTCACGGCCTGGCGCCGTGGCCAAGGCCTTCCTGCTACGTCAATCGCCTGGGGCGCATGGGATCAGATTGGCAAGGGCGCGGCTTTGGCGCAGCGCGGAGACACTGCGATGATCTCGCCGCAGGAAGGCGCGCACGCATTCCGTGCGTTGCTGCGTTACGACCGGGGCTACAGCGCCTATCTGCCTTTGAGCGGAGCGCCGTGGCTCACCGCACTGGCGGCTCGAAGTCCTTTCGCCGCGACATTTCAGACGACCCAATCGGGTGAAGACACCGGCGCCGCCGCGGTTCTTGTCGAACTTAGGGCGTTGTCACCGGCGGAATGGCCGGACCGATTGCGCAGACTTGTCACCGACCAGGTGGGGCTTATCCTGCGCAGGGCGATCGACCCCGATCGTCCCTTCGCCGAACACGGTCTGGACTCGCTGGGCAACCTGGAATTGCGAACCCATCTAGAAACTCAGACGGGCGTCCGGGTCACCCCGAAGACGATCGTCACCTACAACACCGCCCGCATGTTGGCGGGGCATCTGGCTGACGCCATCGCTGGGGGAAGTGCTGGCGAATAGGGTTGCCCGACAACCTTATTTAGCCTTCTATCAACCACCCGGACAGCGCGATCATCAGTCGCTTGGGTACGACCCTGGTGAAGCCGCGCCACACCAACGCGTTGGCAGCGCCATCGACGAAACTGGGTTTGCGGCCGGCCAGCGCGCGCATCGTGCTGTCGACCACCTGCTGTGGGGTGCGGGTGAATCTCGAGGCCGCAGCACCTGAGGCAGCCTTCATCGCGGCTTCACCCGCCACCTCGAAGAAGGCAGTGTCGGTCAACCCGGGACACACCGCAAGTACCCGAACACCGTGTTTGCGTTCCTCTGCCCACAGCGCCTCGGTGAAAGACAACACGAAGGCCTTCGTGGCGCCGTACACCGCCATTTTCGGAAGTGGGAGAAATGCCGCCGTCGACGCCACATTGATGACCGTTCCCCTACCCCTGGCCCGCATCCGGGGTAGGTAGCGGGCGGTGGTGCCGACCAAGGTCCGGCAGTTGAGTTGGACCTCCTCCTCTAGGCGTTCCGGGTCCGCATCGGCGACGTCGCAGTGAGTGCCAAAGCCGGCATTGTTGACCAACACGTCGATATCGAGTCCCACACCATTCGTCCGCTGCCATAGGTCACCCGCAGCGGTGGGAACCGACAGGTCCATCGCAATCACGGTGACATTCACGCCATGCGCCCCGCGGAGTTGTTCGGCCAGGTCATTCAGCTTGTCCGCACTTCGGGCCACCACGACGAGGTCGTCGCCCCGAGCTGCGAACTGTCGGGCGAACTCGGCACCGATCCCGGTCGACGCCCCGGTAATCAGGGTGACCACCACAACCTCGCTATCTGGGGATTTCTACCGACCGCCTCAGTCGGCGTCGGTCGTCCGCTCCTCATCGTAGATGGGCGTCAAGCACGGCGAACTGTCTCGAAGATGCGCCCGAGGTGCTCTCTGCGGCAAACACGTACGATCGAAGTCGTGCAACGTCCCGACTGGCTCACCGGACTCGATGCCAGCTTCCTCAACCTCGAGACCGCAATCCAGCCCCTGCAGATGTTGATAGTTCTGCAACTGGACACCACCACCGTTCCCGGCGGTTACTCCTACGACCGTTTCCGTGATGCACTTTCGGAGCGAATCCGCGCGGTGCCGGAGTTCCGGGAAAAGCTGTCAAACAGGTTTCTGAACATCGATCATCCCGCCTGGGTGGAGGATCCTGAGTTCAACATCGACCAGCATGTGCATCGGATCGCAGTTCCGGAACCGGGAGGTCCGGCGGAACTGGACGAGATTTACGGGTACCTGGCCGGTTTGCCGCTCAATCGTTTCCGGCCACTATGGGAGATGTGGGTCATCGAGGGCGTCGACGGCGCGCCCAACAGCGAACGGCTTTCCGTCGTGATCAAGATCCATCATTGCGCTGCCGATGGTGTCACCTACTCGGGATTGTTCGCACAGTTGTGCAGCACCGAACCTGACCCACCGCGCCGTGGATTTGTTGCCGCCACAGGCGCGGACCGGCCGGTGCGGATCGCGGTGGGCGGCTTGGCGCGGTTCGCTGCCCGGCCCGTGCAGCTTACGGTCAAAGTTCTACCGGAGACCGTCCACGCGGTCCGGGACGCCTATCGACGCGCGGCAGTCGGTAGCGCGATGGCGGCTCCCTTCAGCGCGCCACCGACCATGCTCAACAGCCGCTTCACCGCGAATCGCAATGTCGCGTTCACCCGCCTGGACCTCGCCGAGGTTAAGAGGGTGAAGAACCATTTCAGCGTGACGGTCAACGACGTGGTGACAGCATTGGTCAGTGGATCGGTACGGCAATTTCTGCTCGACCGCCGCGAACTGCCGAGTTCCTCCCTGACCGCTCTGGTGCCGGCGTCGGTGCACGCACCGGATCGACTGGGCCGCAACCAGGTTTCGGGAATGATCGCGACGCTGCAGACCCAGATAGCGGACCCGGTGGAAAGACTGCGGGCCGTTGCCAAGTCGAACACCATTGCCAAGGAACACAGTGCGGCGATTGGCGCCACGTTGTTGGAAGACTGGATGCAACTGGGCGGCCGAGTAATCCTCGGGATTGCCAAGCGGGTATACGGCCGGGTTACCCGCTCCAGACCGATGTACAACGTTGTGGTGTCCAATGTGCCCGGACCGGAGCCGGCGGACTACTTCCTGGGTGCAAAGGTCACGGCCTTCTACCCGTTAGGGCCGGTCATGCTCGGCGCCGGGCTCAACATCACGGTGTGCACAGTGGGCGGGAAACTTAACGTCGGTCTGATCTCATGCCCCGATGTGCTTCCGGACCTGCCGGAGATTGCCGAGGGACTGACGGCAGGTTTGGAGCATCTTCTGGCTCAAACAAGCTGAGCTGCAAGAATTTTCCACTACTCCGTGGCCCATCCATACCGGGAAGGGATCTCGGCCAGTAGCTTGTGGATTTCAGCTGTGTACTGACCGGGCCGAGCTCCGTGGCTGTGGTACGTGATCACCAAGGTACTGTCATACATGACCGCCGAATACATGTCCACGCCCGCCGCCGTGGGCGCAAACAGCACCTCGAAACCGAATTCCTCAACAGTCAGCTCAGGCGGTGTGCGCAAGGGCGGAATATCGCCGCTGTCGGTAGCCATCACCACGTCGGGCAACCCGGGCGGATTTCCCTCGTAGTGCTGACCGAAGTGCAGGAAAGATTGTGCAATCACCCCTTCGGCAAGGTCCGAGCGGAACGCCTCGGCGATATCGCGGGCCAGATCGATCACACCGGTGTCGGGCCGGATCTCGGCCAGGTACATCGCCATCCCAATCGGGTTCGTGGCCTCGGTCGCACCCACCGGCGGGGTCAGAAAGAAGCGCAGATCGACCGGGTACGTGTAGGGGATCGGAACATTCGGCGATTCCCGAATGTTCCACTCCACCATCAGTATTGCGGCTGCGACCAGTGCGTTGAGGCTGACTCGGTGAGCCGCGCAGACATCGCGCAGGCTCTGACTCTCCTGGCGGGTAAGCCGGCAGGTGGCCGACGGGACCCGCACCGACTGGGGCCCGACACGGCCCTCGTTTCGCTTCGATGGAGGCAGGTCGTAGGCAAAAATCGCCGGCAGGAAACGCTCCAGTCCGAACCGCTGCAGTTTGCCGATGCCCCGGGCCGAGAGGACCGACTCCAACGGCACCGGGATGGGTTCGATCTTCAACGGACCGACGCCCGCCCCGGTGACGATATCGGTGTACCAGCCGAACAGGTTCTCCAAGAGAACGAACTGGTGGTGCGCATCGGCTAGGGAGTGGTGAATGTAGAGGGTGAGTTCGGAGCGGTCCTCTCCCAGTCGCAGTAGCAGGTTGACCAGTGCCTCGGACTGATTCGGCAGTCGCTGTGACGGCGGGTCGCCGATCTTCTCGAGCCAGATGCCCGCGTGCTCGAACTCGTCGACCATGATTTGGTGCCGGCCGTCGGCGCCGGGACTGAGGTGCCCGGCGTGTGCGGGATGTACCCGCAAGAGGGTTCGGAACGCCTCCGCCATCGCACTCACCACAACCGGACCGCGCAAGGTCAGGGTGATGCCGATGAAGTTCTCAGATTGCGCGAAGAATTCCTCGCTGGGCGCCAAAAACCGAATGGGCGTTGAGCCAAACACCGTGATCCCTTCTCTCGACGTCCTGACCGGTCAACGGCTGGTGCTTGCCCTTCGGTAACCCACCAGGATCGGCACGAGACACACTGCCACGATCCCGGCGGTCCACCCGAGGGTACCGAGCAACGGGGTCAGCACCGGCCCACCGACCGACAACCCCCGCATCGTGTCGACAGCCGTCGACATCGGCTGATACCGGACCAGCGGCTGGACCCAGTCGGGATACTTGTCCACCGGAACGAGGCCGGTGCACAACGACAGTCCAAGGCCGGCCACGGGTTGAATAGCATCCACCAGAAGGTCTTTCGGCCAGTAGAGCGCGACCGTGGTCACCAAGAATGCAAAGCCCACCCCGAAGATGACTGGGACGGTCAGCCATACGGCCGCGGCGGCCACACCGCGGTGGAAACGGAACCCGAGAAGGATGCCGACACCCAAGATGACCAGTGTCGTAGCGAAGAGTCGAATGACTTCGGCGAACAACCTCGCCAATAAGCCGGCACCGCGATGCAAAGGCAGCACCCATAGTCGGTTCAGAAATCCGTCGCGTTGCTCCCCGATGATGCCGACCATGCCGACAGCGGACCCTGAGATCGCGGCCACCAACGTCATCAATGGCACGCTTCGGTAGAGGCCATTTTCACCGGTGATCGTCTCGATCGAATCACCGAGGACGACGTGGAGGGTGAGCAGGAACAGCACCGGCAACAGCAACGCAAATGCAATCGTGATCGGGTTGCGAATCAACCGGACCAGCAATCTGCGGGTAAGCACCGTGGTTTGGGCGAGAAGATTGGCCGGCGAGTTCTCGGGCCTGGCGGTGGCGCCGACAGCTCGCGCTGCGCTGACCAGGATGGCCATCAGGTTCTCCGCCGATAGACGATGACGGCAAACGGCACCGTCACCAGGATCAGGCCGATCATCCAGGCGACGGCCGGGCCCACGACCGACCAGGTGACCGGTGCCGTCCCCGGTGTACTGTCGCCGGCCAGTGCCTGCAGCGCATTGACCAGCTGTGAAATGGGCTGGTTGCGCACAATCGGACGAATCCACTCCGGAAAGCGTTGCACCGGTTGGATTCCCACCGACAGATACCCGAAGATCAGTTGTGGCAGTAGCAACCACTGGGTAGTCGCCGCGGGATTACGCGAGTTGGTGCCGATGACGTCGCCAAGGAATGACAGCGCCAAACCAGTGAGAAGCACCAGTAGGCAGAACGCGACGATGTAAAGCGGCCCCCGGTGGAATCGAAATCCGATCACGTAGCCACATACCAACGCGACGACGAGTGCGATCGCGCAGCGGTAGAAGCTTGCCGAGATCCGAGCTACCAACGGCGTCAGCGAGCCGATCGGTAGCGCCTTGAGTCGACGGTTGAGACCCTGAACCGAGTCGGTCGCTGCCCGGTACGCCGTCGTGACCGATGCAAACGCGATGGCCTGCAACGTGATCAGCGGCAGCAGGTATTGGGCGTAACTACTGGTCGGCAGATCCGGACCGGCCATGATCCGATTCAAGGGAATGTAAAAACCTGCGGTCGCCACCACTGACGTCACGATGCCCACCGCGACTTCGCCGTTGCGCAGGCTGGGTGCGATCAGGCGCGAGGTAAGCACCCACCACTGCTGGACCGTTGCCGGGGTCGACCGGTTCGCGGTCAGAACGGTCACGACGCCACGCCGCCTGCCACATTCTCCGGGTCGGGGGTGGCAGCAGAATCACCCGTCAGGGCAAGGAATACATCATCGAGTGACGGGCGTCGCAACGCGATATCGGCCAACTCGATTTTCGCTGCCATCAGCCTTTGCACAGCGGCAGTCAGCGTGCCGGGACCGTTGGGTGCGGGAATGGTGATCCGGTCCGACTCCGCCGTGATGGCGACACGGACGGTGTCCGGCAGCAGGGTACCGAGAGCCTCGGCGACGGCGTACACGTCAGCGGGATCGCGGGGCACAATCTCGCAGTAGGTGCCACCGGTGCGCTCCTTGAGTTGGTCGGCGGTGCCCTGCGCCACAATGGTGCCGCGGTCGATTACCACGATCCGGTCACTGAGTGCGTCGGCCTCCTCCAGGTACTGCGTGGTCAACAGGGTCGCGATACCCGCCTCTTTGAACGAGGTGACCAGATCCCAGATCGCTTGGCGGCTACGCGGATCCAAACCTGTGGTCGGCTCGTCGAGGAACACCACCTCGGGACGCACAACCAGGCCGCAGGCGATGTCAACACGGCGGCGCATACCGCCGGAGTAGGTGCCGACGCGCCGGCCGGCGGCGTGCTCCAGATCAAACTCCCCCAGCAGGTGTCGCGCTCTTGCCTGAGCCTCAGTTTTCTTGAGTCCCTGCAGTCGAGCGAACATCACCAGGTTCTCGTACCCGGTGAGCATGTCGTCGAGGGCGACATGCTGACCGGTGAGCATGATGGAACGGCGCACCATCGCCTGGTCGGACACCACGTTATAGCCCGCCACCATGGCGCGGCCGCGGTCCGGTTTGGTCAGTGTCGACAGGATCTCGACGGTTGTCGTCTTGCCGGCACCGTTTGGTCCGAGCAGTGCCACGACCTCACCACGGCCCACATCGAAGGAGATGTCGCGTAGCGCGGCCACCGACCCGAACGACTTGCCGACGCCGTCGACCTCCACACCTTTGCCGGACTTCGACATCGTTTCCATAACCTACTCGTCCGCCTATTCGTCGTCGTCGAGCACGGCGGCCGACAGGTCCACCAGAGCGAGAGCCTCGTCCTCGGCCTCGCTTTCGGCACTGTCCGCACCATCGGCAACCGCTTCATCGATCAGTTCGATCAGGATTGCCGGAAACTGCTCCGCGAGTGCTTCGACAGTGCCGCCGAGCACCTGCCGACTGTCGTACCACCAGTCCACGTGCAGAACCGCGCCGTGCCGATACGCCCGCAGTTCGATCGGATGACCCAACCCGGGCAGGGTATCGGTGACCGTCAATCCAGTATCGCCGTCGAACTGGACCGGAGCATCGCTGGGCTGCCATTCGGGGATCATGCCGAGGTAAGTGACGAAAATATCCGACGTGCCGGTGGCGGCCAGCACACCCGCGGTGGGGGCGTGGAGATACCGCAGCAGTCCGTATCCAATGCCGTGGTGGGGTACGGCGTCCAGAGTCCGGCTGACCTCGTCCAGTAACTGTTCGGCGCTGGCAGCCGATAAATCCATACAGGGCAGCCCAATCGGATAGATCGTTGAGAACCAGCCAACCGTCCGCCGCAAATCGACCTCTGGTCGCAGCACCGATCGGCCAGCTCCGGCCAGGTCGACGGACGTCACGCCGTCGCCCACGGTGACCGCAATGTTTCGTCCCAACGCAGCCAACAAGATCTCTTCGGTGGAGGCCTGCAGCAGCCTACGGGCGTTGTCGAATTGCGAGGTCTGCTCGAGGGTGAACGCCGTAGCAAGTCTGGTCAGGTCGCCTGGTCCCGGCGCATCGGTGATCTCGGCATCACTCTCGACGCTGGCCAGCCTGATCGTCGCCTTCGCCGCGGTGTCGATCCAGTAGTTCCGGCTGTCGAGGACCGCGGGATGCGCGGCCAGTGCGGCGCAACGCTGCGACCACTGGCGCCAGTCCGCGGTCGGCGGTTCCAACGCGATGTCCTGATCGGCAAGTCGCTGGCCGAATGCGGTCAGCAAATCCGTTGCCAGCACATCGCGCGATGTCGCGTCCTGCACCATCTGGTGCACAGTGAGCACCACAAAACGCGGTTCCCCCTGAGCGTCTTTGACATAGGTGGCCGTTATCGGCCAGCTGTTAAGGTTCTGTGCTGCAACGGTTTCGGCGATGATCATGGCGAGGGCCTCGCGCTCCTCCGATGTTCCCGGACGGGCAGCGGTGGGCAGCGACGCCTCCGCCAAGTCGGCAAAATCGCCGGGTTCACTGATCCGCTGTTCCCACGTCCCTGCCCGTTCGGCCACCCGCATCCGCAGGACATCATGGTGGTTGACCATTGCGGTGAGCACGGCGATCACGTCGTCCGAACTCACCCGCGAATCAACTCGCAGCACCAACGGCACCCGCCAGTGACCCGGCTCAGCCAGGCCTCGTTCGAGGAAACGGAGGATGTTCGGCGGCACTGGAAGACCCAGATCGCCGATGTCCTGGCCTGCCAAGCCGCCGGAACCGACACGCGCGACGAGGGTGTCGGCCAATGCGGCAAGGCTGGCGTGGTCGTACAGATCCTGCGGGGTGAGCTCTAGACCCTGGTGGGACGCCGTCATGGCGACGCCGATGGCCAACAGCGAGTCACCACCGACCTCTAAAAAATTGTCGCTCGGTGCGATCGAATCGACACCCAGACACTGCTTCCAGATCTCCATCAGGGTCGCCTGCATTGCCGAGCGGGCGTCAGCAGCGCTACCGCTGTTACGGTCTGACTGCGGTGATTGACCGCCGGCTGCGCCAAACGGTGCGGCCGCAGCCGACGATCGCACGAAGGCAGCGGGTTCGACCCAGTGCCGCTGCCGGGCGAAGGCGTAGCCGGGTAGCGTCACCCGCTGGGCGTGATCGCCCTGCAGGACTGTCCAATCCACATGAACGCCAGCCGACCAGAGTTGGCCCAGGGCGAGCAGAAATGTATCGCGATCGTCTCTGCCTTGCAGCGGATGCCGCATCAATCGCACCGCCCGATGAGTATCCGACCACCCCGGCTGACGAACGGCGGACCCGGTCAGACTTCCACCCGGACCCACCTCCACGAGCACCCGGTGTGGATCTTCGAGCAGTAGATGAAGTTCGTCGGCGAACCGCACCGTCGATCGGATGTGTTGGGCCCAACGGTGCGGATCGGTGGCCTCCTTGTCGGTCATCCAGGTACCGGTGATGTTGGACAACATCGGAATCGTGGGCGCGTGCAGCGTTAGGGTCGCGAGGTACTCGGCGAAGGGCGGGAGGACTCCGTCCATCGCTTGCGAGTGAAACCCGTGCGACGTACGCACCCGGCGGGCCAAGATTCCCTGGGCCGCAACGCGATCGGTGAATTCGCGAATCGCGTCCTCCGGTCCGGCCACCACGCAGCCGCCAGGTTCGTTAACAGTGGCGATGTCGACGTCGTCGGTCAGGTGACCGGCGATGGCGTCAGGACTTGCCGCTACCGCGACCATTGCACCCGGGGGTGCGTCATGCATCAACCGGGCCCGAAGTGCGACCACCTTGATCGCGGTCGGCAGATCGAAGACGCCGGAGATGGCGGCGGCCACCAATTCGCCGATGCTGTGGCCGGCCAGTGCCGTCGGCGTGACGCCGTAGGACATGGTCAGTTGCGCCAATGCGTACTCCACCGCGAACAGCGCAGGCTGGGCCAGATCCGTGGACTCGAGGGTCGGTGAACCGGCTTCCGCATCGAAAATCTCGGCCTTCAGATCGATGCCCAGTTCCTCACCGAAGCCGACGGCACAGCGGTCGAAGTGGTCTCGGAAAACCGATTCGGTGTCATACAGGCCACGGGCCATGCCGACATGCTGTGCGCCCTGGCCGGAAAACAGGAACGCCACCCGGTCGGTCCGCTGTCCAATCCCCGAGGGTGCCCGCCCGACCGAGACGTTGTCGTGTTCGGCTGCCGTCAGGACTGCGACTGCATTCGCGCGGTCGTGAACGACCGCGGCCAGTCGAACCTCTTCTGCCCGTCGCTCCGCCAGGGTGAAGGCGACATCAGCGAGCCGAACATCCCCATCACGCGAGAGTTCGGCGGCCAGCTCCGCCCTGGCATCCTCCACGGACTCGGTGGTGCGCGCCGACAACAACAGCACCTGCGGTCCGTCCGGGACCTCCAGTACAGGCTGCTGGACGGCTTCCTCCAACACCACATGCACGTTGGTTCCACCCACTCCGAACGAGCTCACGCCAGCCCGCCGCGGTGCGTCGGACTCCCACGGCGAGAGGGAGTCGGCAATGACGAACGGAGTTTGATCGAGATGCAACTCCGGATTGGGCTCGGTGTAGTGCAGCGTGGGCGGGATCGCCTTGTTCTTCAAACACAGGATCGTCTTGATGAGCCCGGTGAGACCGGATGCGCCGTCAAGATGGCCGATGTTCGACTTGACCGAACCGAGCACACATGGTGCTGAGCGGTCATGTTCGGCGACCTCGAAAGCCTGGCGTAGAGCCGCGACCTCGATCGGATCGCCGAGCGGCGTACCGGTTCCGTGCGTCTCGACGTATCCGATTGTTGAGGCGTCGACATCAGCTATCGCGTGCGCCTCGGCGACAACCTCGGCCTGGCCGGCGATGGCTGGTGCCGCATAGGTCATCTTGACCGAGCCGTCATTGTTGATCGCCGAGCCACGGATGATGGCGTGAATTCGGTCGCCGTCGTCGATAGCCGCCTGAAGGGGCTTGAGGATCACCGCGGCGACGCCACTGCCGAAGATGGTGCCGTCGGCGTTCGCGTCAAACGGCCGACAGTGACCCGACTGCGACACCATCGCCCCCGGCTCGTATCCGTACCCGACCCGATGCGGCACCTTGACCGAGGCTGCGCCGGCCAGTGCCATGTCGCATTCACCCGACAGGAGGCTTTGGCACGCCTGGTGGACCGCGACCAGAGACGACGAGCAGGCGGTCTGCACCGTGATGCTGGGGCCGCGGAGATTGAACTGGTGGGACGCCCGAGTCGCCAGGTAGTCCTTGTCGTTGAGCAACAAAAGATTGAACATCTCAATGGTGATGCCCTCGCCGACGAGCGTCTGCGGGTCACGATGCGACATCAGGTTATAGGTCAGATAACCGCTGGCCGTACTGGTCGCAAACACACCGATGGCGCCATCGAAATCGGCGGGGTCGTAACCGGAGTCCTCGAAGGCGTGCCAGGTCGTCTGCAGGAACAGGCGCTGCTGAGGGTCCATCAGTTGCGCTGTGTAGGGCGTCATCCCGAAGTATTCCGCGTCGAATTCATCAATCCGATCGAGCAGGGCCGCGCGGCGAATATACGCAGGATCGGCAAGCGTCTTGGCACTGACTCCGGCCGCGGTCAGCTCCTCCTCAGAAAGGGTGATGATGGACTCTTCCCCACGGCACAGGTTGTCCCAGAATTTCCCAACCGAGTCCGCGCCGGGAAACCGTCCCGCCATTCCAATGACGGCTATCGCGTTGGGCGGCAACTCATTCGATGCAGTTGGGCCATCATTGTCGGTGTTCAACTGCCCTATCCTTTCCGTCTGCCGGACTGTGCGCCCTGCCGAGCCCGGGCACGGAGTTGTGCCCGGGCACCGAGACCGGACCGGGCAGCCGCCGCGGTCTCTTCGGCTGTCACGTAGCCCATGCGGTCGCAAAGCGCATCGGTGAGTGAGGAGATGGTGGGGTACTCATAGATGACCGCGGCGGGCAGCGTGATGCCCAGGCTCGCGCTGAGGCCGCGTTGAAGTGTGACGCTCATCAGCGAGTCCATCCCGAGCTGGAAGAACCCAACCGCGGGATCCAGATTCTGCGTGGGCGCCAGGCCCATCACGTTTGAGGCCAACGTCCTGATGTGTTCGGCCAGCAGATCGCGCCGCCGTTCCGGAGGGCACTCGCGCAGCGATATGGCGAATTCACTCTCCGGCAGGGTCGCTTTCACCGCTTCCTCGTGGGCCAGGACATCGTCGAGGATCCGTAACGCGCCGCGGGTGCGGTACGCCGCGGCCAGCAGCGGCCAATCGGCGTCGACGACTGTCGAGCGCACCGGTGCGCCGGAGGCCATCACCATCGGCAGCGCGCGGATCGCCACCTCATCGGCCATCGGCACCAGACCGGAGTCCGACGTCACCTGACTGGTGTCCGCCTGCAGATCAGCCAGCGACTTCCACAAGCCCCAATTCACGGTAGTGGCGGGCAGACCGAGGTTGCGACGGGCGTAGGCGAAGGTATCGAGAAACGCGCTGGTCGCGGTGTAGTGAGCGAGCCATCGCGACCCGAGCAGACCGGAGATCGACGAGAACAGCACGAACTGGCGGACGTCGGTCTTGAGCGACAGCGCGTGCAGCACCGCCAGTGCGTCCAGTTTCGGACCGAACATGGTGGCGACGTCGTCGTCGGTCATACCGGACAGCGCAACCGGCCCGCCGGCGAAAGCCGCCAGATAGATGCCTTCGAGTGCCGGGAGATCAGCACCGAACCGGTCGAATAATGCCGCCATATCGGCATGGTCAGTTACGTCGGCGGCCACCACGATCAGCGTCGTTCCGGACGACGACAACCGTCGCGCCAATTCATCGAGGCGGCCACCGGGGTTTCGGGAGACCGCGACGATCGTCGCGGCTCCCATATCGGCGAGTTGCTGGATCAGGTGCGGACCGATGTGACCGGTGGCTCCGATGACCAGCTGACTGGTATCACGGCTGATCACATCAGACGGCGTCGACCACGGGACACTGTGCTCCAACCGCGGCACATGCCGGGCGCCCGCCCGGTACACGACCTGATCCTCGCCGTCCGCTGCCTGCGACTCGGCCCGCACGAGTCGCGCGGTGAGCGCGGCCGGCATCGACTCGTCGATATCGATCACCGCCGCCCAGATCTCGGGGTGTTCCAGTGCAAGCGTTCGACCCAAACCCCACAGGACGGCGTGTGTCGCGTTGGCGCGGTCACCTTCAACAATGGGCTGGGCGTTGCGCGTGAGGATGAACAATCGAGGCGGTGACGGCATCGAAATCAGTTCTTCAACAAGCATTCTCGCCTCGTTGAAGAGGGTATAGGCAGATGCGACATCGATGAGGGAGTCCGCAGACGCCGGCGCGAACAGTACGTTGTCCGCGTCGATCAGAGCGGCACGCAGCGTAGCCCGGTCAGCATCATGAGCGAGACCCCGACCAAGTTCGGCACCCAGTTCGGCATCCCCGATGACAACCCAAGGTCCTCCGCCGGTGACCGCGGACGGCAACGGGTGCACCCGCCACGCCGGCTCGTAGAGCCAGTCCGTCGGGATCGGGCTGTCTTTGGCGGCCAACGGCTGCCGTCCGCCGGATATATTCCTTCCGGGTGGGCCAAACCCGTTGATAGACAACGAGGGTGCGATGTCGATCCAGTGCCGGGAGTGACGCCATGGAGTGGTTGGAATTTCGGGATGAGGTTCCGGCGGATGCTCGCCAAGCGGAGCCCGGCCGGTATGTGTCGCATTGAGGCCCGTGTGGAATGCGACGGTGTCGTTGGCGTCGCGTTGCAGCGTGCCGATGCTGTGATGATGCGAGTTGCCCGAGCCCGGATCATCAAGGGTGTCCGATATCGCTCTGGTCAATATCGGATGCGGGCTGATCTCGATAAAGGTGCAGTTGGTAGCGCCGGCCGATGCGATGGCCTGGCTGAATCGGACCGGGTTGCGGACATTTGCCACCCAGTGATCAGCATCGAAAAGTTTTGCGGGATCTGCGTTTTCGACGGTGCTGATAACCGGGATGCGCGGTTCCTGCGGCACCAGTGGGGCCAGCGAGGCCCGCAACTCGGCGAGGATGGGGTCCATCATCGCGGTATGAGACGCGACCTCCATGTTCACCCTACGGGCGAAGACGTTGCGTTCCAGGGCCGCGGCGATGACGGCATCGACCGACTCGGTCGGACCGGCAACCACCGTCTGGCGCGGCGACGAGTACACCGTCACCGTGACCCCGGGATACTCGGCGATCAGTGCTTCGGCGGCGGTGGCGTCGAGTTCCAGCAGTGCCACCGCGCCCTTGTCGGCGAGTTCCGACATCAACCTCGACCGGTTGGCGATCACCGAGAATCCCTCTGCCGGGGTTAGGGCACCGGCCACCACCGCGGCGGAGACCTCACCCATGGAGTGGCCTACGACTGCATCCGGTTCCACCCCGTAGGAACGCCAGAGTTCAGTCAGGGCAAGTTGGATCCCGACCAGCACCGACTGAACCCGGACCGAGCCCTCCACCGGCTCGCCGTTTGCCAACACGTCATGCAGCGAAAATCCCAGCTGCGCAACGAAATCAGGCTCAAGTGCGGCGACCGCGGCTGCGAATGCCGGCTCATCGGCAAGTAGCTGTCGGCCCATTCCGGCCCATTGGGATCCCTGGCCGGAATAGACGAACACCGTTCCCGAACCGCACTGCCCGGCATGCGGGCCGACCACACCGGTGGCGGGCTGCCCGGCTGCCAAAGCTCGCAACCCGGCGACCGCGTCGTCCCGGTCGGCCGCGCATACCGTGGCGAAAGTCCCGTGGTGGGTCCGGTGGTGATTGAGCGTGTGGGCGACGTCGGCTAGTGGAATCTGCGATCCGGCACCGGTCATCCAGTCGGCCAACGTGGTGGCCAGCTCGGCCAATCGCTCGATGCTCTTGCCGCTGACCACCAGTGTGGTGACAGGCGGGGCTTCAGTGGCTGCGGGCGCGGCCAACTCGGGTGCCTGTTCAAGGACGATATGGGCGTTGGTGCCGCCGAAACCGAAGGACGACACACCTGCGCGGCGCGGACGTCCGGTTTCCGGCCAGGCGGTCGTTTCGTCGACGATTTTCAGCCGAAGATCGTCGAAAGGTATGTGCGAGTTTGGTTTTTCGAAGTGCAGATTCGCCGGAATCACGCCGTGCTGCACCGCCATGGTCGTCTTGATCAATCCGACGATGCCCGCGGCGGCTTCCAGGTGGCCGAGGTTTGTTTTGACCGCACCGGCCAGCAATGGCGCTTCAAGAGGCCGACCTCGTCCGTACACCGCGCCCAGAGCACGGGCTTCAATCGGGTCACCGAGCAGCGTTCCGGTTCCGTGGGCTTCCACGTAATCAACCTCTGCGGGCGAAATGCCGGCATCGGCGCACGCAGCGCGCAAGACCGCGGCCTGAGCGGCGGGGTTAGGGGCCATCAGGCCGTTGGAGCGCCCGTCCTGATTGACTGCCGATCCGCGCACGACGGCAAGCACTCGGTCGCCATCACGTATCGCGTCGGAGAGACGCTTGAGTACCGCGACGCCGCAACCCTCGCCGCGGACGAAGCCGTCGGCTGATGCATCGAACGCATGGCAGGCGCCGGTCGGCGACATCGCTTCGGCCGCATCGAAGCTGCGTGTCACGACGGGCGACAGAATCAGGTTCACTCCGGCGGCTATCGCCAGGTCGGACTCGCCCGTCCGCAGGCTCTGGCAAGCCAGGTGCACGGCGACAAGTGACGACGAGCAGGCCGTGTCAACCGTCAGCGATGGGCCCCGGAGGTCCAGAAAGTAGGACAGTCGATTGGCGATGATGCTCAGCGCGCCACCGGTACCGGTCCAGGCATCGATCTTGCTGAGGTCACGCGAGGCGAGGTACCCGTACTCGCTGACACACGAGCCGACGAATACCCCGGTCAGCGATCGCTGCAGGGTTTCGGCCGGGATGCCGGCATGTTCGAGAGCCTCCACGGTGACCTCGAGCAATAGGCGCTGCTGCGGATCGATCCGGTCGGCCTCCCGGGGCGTGATACTGAAGAAGTCGGCGTCGAACTCATCGATATCGCTGAGGAACGAGCCCCACTGCGTGGTTGCCGCCAACGCTGCCGCAGTGTCCGGGGAGCCGTCATTGAATGCGTCCCAACGTCCTTCTGGCACCGTGGAAACCGCTGATCGGCCCGCGCCCAGAAATTGCCACAGCTCACCCGGTCCGTGAATGTCTCCGGGCAGTCGGCAGCCGAGGCCGACAACAGCGACCGCGTCATCCGTAGAACCGCCGGTGGCACCCGATACTGCGCTTGCCGACTCCGCATCAGGGTTCAGCAGCGCAGCGGCGAGAGCGTTAATCGTCGGGTTCTGCCAGAAGTCCACCGGCGAGACCGGCTGGCCGAGATGCTCCGACAATTCACCGGAGAGCACCACGGCATCACGTGATCCGACGCCCAACTCGTTGAACGGGGCGTCGAGATCTATTTCCGCCGGATCGCAAGCGAGGTTCGTGATGAGGTAGTCGACCAGCCAGTTACGAAGTTCGGCGTGGGCGTCTCCCTCAGAGGTCATACCGCTATATCTAACCGGTTGAACTCGCCGTCGCGATACAGATCAGCACACGAGGACCGCCGGATCTTGCCGCTGGTGGTCACGGGGATCGAACCGGGCGACACCAGAACCAGGTCACCAACCCGTAGGTTGTGCTCTTTCCAGATCGCGGACTTCACCTCACGACTGACCGAGTTCAGCCTGGAGTCCGTCTCATCGGACGCCGGCTTGACCTCGACGATCGTCACCAGGCTCTCGCTGGAGTCATCGTCGACGGCGATCGCGGCGACGCGACCACCGGTGATCTCACGAATGGTGGCCTCGATGTCATCGGGATAGTGGTTGCGACCATCGACGATCAGCAGGTCCTTGAGGCGGCCCATGATGAACAGTTCGCCCTCTGACAGCGTGCCAAGGTCCCCGGTGCGCAGCCACGGACCGGCAGGAGTGCCCGCCGACGGCTGTTTGATCATGGCGCGGAAGACGCGGTTGGTCAGTTCGGGCTTGTGCCAATACCCCAGCGCGACGTTATCGCCGCGCACCCAGATCTCACCGATGGTGCCCGCAGGCTTCTCGATCCCAGTCTCCGGGTCGACAATACGGACCGGATAGGCCCGCGGCGGCCCGTAGGTGACCAGCGCGGTGCTGGCGTCCTGGCCGTTCTCGCAACGGCGAGCAACACCGGAGGCCATCTCCCCAAGGTCGAAGTTGGCGGTGCGAACCGGGTCGTTGACCTCAGGAGTGGCCACGTACAACGTCGCCTCGGCCAGACCGTAGGACGGCTGGACAACCCGATCCTTGAGACCGAACTTGGCGAATCGTTCGACGAACCGATTGACCGTCGCAGAGTGCACGCGCTCGGCCCCGCTGAGGATTACGTGGACATTGCTGAGATCGAGGCCCTCCATGTCGGCGTCGGAGGTACGCCGCGCCGCGAGTTCGAAGGCGAAGTTGGGCGCGCCCGAGAAGCAATGCGGGTGCTTGGCCATCTGTTGAATCCAGCTGGCAGGCTTGAGCAGGAACGCCAGCGGGCTCATCAGCACTGCCTTGCGACCTGTCACCAGGGGGGAGCAGACACCCATGATAAGGCCGAGGTCGTGGAAGAACGGCAGCCACGACACCACCGTTGTCTCCTCGGGCAGCGTGGTGGTGCCGAAGTAGTCCAGCATCACCTGCTCGACATTGGATGTCACGTTGCGGTGCGAGACGATCACACCGGCCGCCGTGCGGGTCGAACCCGAGGTGTACTGCAGATAAGCGGGTCCCGGTCGAGATTGGTCCGTGGCGTCCAACTCCCGGGTCTCATCGAAGTCGAGCAGATCGACCTCGATGACGGCCGGCGCAGGCCGACCACCCTGGCCGGAGGCGTACTTGTTCACATCGGCGACCGACGCCGAATTGGTCAGCAGTACCACCGGCAGGCTGTCCTCGAGCGCCGAGGCAACCCGCTGATCATGAACTCCGAACTGGGGAACCGAAAGCGGAACGGCGATAAAGCCGGCCTGAAGTGCACCGAAGAAACTCACGATGTAGTCCAGCCCCTGCGGAGCCAGGATGCCCGCCCGGTCGCCGGGCGCGCCGTGCAGCCGTAACTCATCGGCGAGGACCAGCACCTTGCGATAGAGGTCACCCCAGGTGAGCGTCTCAGCCGGTCCGGTGCCCGTTATCTCTGGATCCATGAAGACATACGCGGGGGCATCCGGTTCTTCGGTGGCGCGACGCTGAAGCAGGGCGGGCAGGGACACGGTGGTCTGAAGCATGTGAACAACCTCTTCGCTTTCGGTGTGTGGGGCCACGTGCGGCGCCCCTGGATCGCGTTGTCAGGAGTTAGTGGAGAGCCCCGACGGCGAATGTGAACCCAAATCTTCGAGCGAGCGCGCAACCGTGAGCCCTCGCTGCTGACCAAACTATCAGGTAAGTGTAATACTCGCCCGCTGAAGCGGCAAGATTTCGCTCCCCGTAGTGGCCCAGAGCACACTCATGACGTCACCTGCCAGGGTTCCCGGCGGGCGTTTTCTATCCGGGGACAATAGCCTCTTAACTGGACTTTCAGCTTGCACCTACCGGGCGCACAGGCCTGTTTCAGCGTCCTGACAGGCTGGCACAGCAAACCATTACCGGGACTTTGTTGCGCTCTCAGCTAAATCTCAGCTGGACGGGTGTCAACTCGTGTCGGCGCGCCGGGTGCGCGTTTTGACCGCACCCGCTCCTCTACCCAGTGGGCAAGCTGCGGCAGGTTCGTGTTGATATAAAAATGATCGCCGGGAAACACGGTCAGGTCGAAACTGTCGGTAGTGCGCTGCTCCCACGGCGCCATCAATTCCTCGGTGCCCAGTTCGTCGTTATCGGCCCTCAGTGCATGGATCGGGCAGGAAACCTTCGACTCGGGTGGACTCTCGTACGCCGTGACGGCCTTCAGTCCGCGCAATGTCGGCAGGATTGTCGCGGCAAATTGTTCGTTGTTGAGGAATTCCGGATTGGCGCCGGTGACCGTACTGATCGTGTTCAGCAGATGGGCATCTGAGCCCTGCAGATTGGCAATCCGGCGAAGCAGACCGGGCGCGGCTGCCGCCGATACGAACAGCGCGTTGATTGGGTTGCCAGCCTGCTCGAAACGCAGTGCGACCTCGAAAGCGAGCAGTGCTCCCATGCTGTGTCCGAAGAACGCCACGTCGCCGGCCGAAGCCTCCTCGGGCTTCAGCATTGTGCACAACCGATCGGCCATTTCGGGGATGCTGGTGTACTTCGAGAGATCCCTGCCGGCGCGCTTGCCCGGGTACTGCACAGCCACACATTTCGTTCCGCCGGTGAATGACCTGGCAAACGGCACGTAGAACTCCGCTGAACCACCGGTGTGCGGGAAGATGTACAGCCGCGGATCGAGTGGCTGAGGATCGGATTCCATCAGATCGGAATCAGTCCGTGTTTACGCGAAACACGCTGAATTTGCTTGTCCCGCAACAGTTTCATAGCCTTGCGCAGCAGCAGCCGAGTCTGGTGCGGCTCGATAACTGCGTCGATGAACCCGCGTTCGGCGGCGATGTAGGGAATCGCCATATTGAGGTTGTAGCCCTCGATGAAATCGGCGCGGATCTTCATGACCTCCGGCGCCGTCGGATCGGGGAACCTCTTGACCAACAATTGCGCGGCGCCTTCGGCACCGATAACGGCAATGCGCGCGGTAGGCCAGGCGAAGTTGAGATCCGCCGTCAGCTGTTTGGAACCCATCACCGCGTACGCCCCGCCGTAGGACTTGCGGATGGTGATGGTGACCTTCGGGACATCGGCCTCGACGACGGAGTAGAGGAACCGGCCGCCCCGCTTGATGATGCCGTTGCGCTCCTGCTCGACTCCGGGTAGGAACCCGGGCGTATCGACGACAAACACCAACGGAGTATTGAAAGAGTCGCAGAACCGAACGAAACGAGCAGCCTTGTCGGAGGCTTCGTTGTCGATCGCTCCGGACATCATTACGGGCTGATTGGCCACCACACCGACCGGACGACCGTCGACCCGCGCGAAGCCGGTGATCAATGCCTGTCCCGCTTGGGCGGCGACATCGAGGAAATCGCCGTCGTCGAAGATCCGCAGCAGGATGTCGTGCATGTCGTAGGCCGTGTTGTCGGCGTCTGGAACGATCCCGTCGAGTTCGAGGTCCGCCGCGGTGATCTCCGGCTCAAGGCCGGGATTGACCACCGGCGCGTCATCAAAGGTGTTGGGCGGCAGGAAATCCAGGAAATCCCGAACGTAGGCGAAGGCTTCTTTTTCCGAGTCGACGACCTGGTGGATGTTGCCGTAGCGGGCCTGGTAGTCGGCGCCGCCGAGTTCGTCGAGGGTGACGTCCTCGCCGGTGACGTCCTTGATTACGTCCGGCCCGGTGACGAACATGTAGCCCTGGTCGCGCACCGCGACCACGAGGTCGGTCTGAATCGGCGAGTACACCGCACCGCCGGCACACTTGCCGAGGATGATCGAGATCTGCGGAACGACGCCGGAGAGCAGTTCGTGGCGACGGCCCAATTCGGCGTACCAGGCCAGCGAGGTGACAGCGTCTTGGATACGCGCGCCGCCGGAATCGTTGATGCCGACGATCGGGCAGCCAACCATGGCCACCCACTCCATCAACCGGGCGACCTTACGGCCGAACATTTCGCCGACCGAGCCACCGAAAACGGTCTGATCGTGGGAGAAGACCCCGACCGGGCGGCCGTTGATGGTGCCGTGCCCAGTCACCACACCGTCGCCATATAGAGCGTTCGGATCACCGGGGGTTCGGGCCAGCGCACCGATCTCCAGGAAACTACCCGGGTCCACCAACGCGTGGATCCGGGCTCTGGCGCTGGGGATGCCTCGCTTGTCGCGCTTCGCGGCGGCCGCCTCGCCACCGGGTTCGGTCGCCTGCTCAAGCTTGTCGCGCAACTCGGCCAGCAACTCGGCGGTGGTCTTATCCGTCACTGGTCCAACTTATCCTGCGCCTGAATACGGGTGATCGCTTCGCTGAGGTGCGCGCCCACCTTGGCGATGTACGGCTCGTCAATCGCCTGAATGTGTTCGCCCCCGATCGGCACCACCTCGAGATCGGATGCGAACTGACCCCATCCGCCGTCGGGCTGACGGATGCCGTACCGCGGTTCGAACATGATCGCGTCATCGTGATACCGGTCGGCCATGTAGAGCGTCACGGGCCCGTCGAACGGCTCGATCTTGGCCGTGTCGAGAGCACGGTTGTCCAGATACGAGGTGCGCTGATGTTCGATGACGCCGCCCGGGATATTGACCCCGCTCGCTTTGACGGCGTCGAGCACGAACCGGACCTGACCATCGTCATCGAGGTTCTCCAGTTCCTCATAGGGGATGGCCGGGATCTCGACATTGAAGGTTCGCTGCGCGAACAACGCGTAGCGGTCCCAGCGGGCACGGATCTCCTCTTTGGTCTGAGGGACGTCCTCACCGGCGCGAACCGTGTCGATCAGGCCGACGAACCGGA
>Ga0114962_10000774_pt1 | contig 27869 bp, 21 predicted proteins | sample C_130820_MF_Meta_FD_87017 | JGI IMG/M metagenome (GOLD analysis project Ga0114962, IMG submission 87017) | Freshwater microbial communities from Lake Croche, Canada to study carbon cycling - C_130820_MF_MetaG | ecosystem: Environmental > Aquatic > Freshwater > Lake | place: Lake Croche, Canada...
CCACAATTCCAATTGGATATTAATGTAGAGAAAACTAAGGATGCTGGGATTTCGGTTAGCGATATCTTTAATACCCTTCAAGGTTATTATGGAGGTTTGTATACTACTGATTTTAATAGTTTTGGAAAACAATATCGTGTTATGGTTCAGGCAAAACCTGAAACTCGAGCTACACCGGAGTCTTTAAATACTATTTATGTTAAGAATGGTATGGGTGAGATGGTTTCTGTTAGTCAGTTTGTGAGTATTAAAAGAGTGTATGGACCAGAATCAGTAAGTCGTTTTAACTTATTGAAAGCAGTAAATATAAATGGAAAAGCAAATCCAGGTTATAGTTCTGGAGATGCCATTAAAGCTATTGAAGAGGTAGCTGCTGAACAATTACCTGCTAATTATGGTTATGAATTTTCAGGAATGACCAGAGAAGAAATTTTGGCAGGGGACCAAGTTATTTGGGTGTTCTTGTTGAGTTTAATATTTGTATATTTCCTTTTATCAGCACAATATGAAAGTTATTTAGTGCCCTTATCCGTAATCTTATCCTTACCAGTTGGTATTGCAGGAGCCATAGGATTTGTAAAATATGCCGGATTGGAAAACAATATTTATTTTCAAGTTTCCTTAATCATGTTGATTGGATTACTTGCCAAGAATGCCATTTTGATTGTCGAATTTGCACTTCAAAGAAGACGAGAGGGTCAATCCTTATTTAAAGCGGCAGTAGATGGAGCGCAAGCTCGTTTGAGGCCGATTTTGATGACCTCTTTTGCTTTTATTTTCGGATTAATGCCATTGGCACTTGCCGGTGGAGTTGGAGCAGTAGGAAACCGTTCTATCGGAATGGGTGCTGTAGGAGGCATGCTAATTGGAACGATATTCGGAATTTTTGTAATTCCAGTATTGTTTGTGATTTTTCAAGGATTACAGGAACGTTTTTCAAGCAAACCAGCACCAATAAATAATGATGATGTATCTTAATAATATAAAAATGAAATTTTTTAAATCCTATAAAATAGTGGTTTTAATAGCCGCAACATCCCTAATGCAATCGTGCTTTGTAGCTAAAGACTATGAGCGACCAGCCGTTAAAACGGATAATCTTTATCGTACTGATGCCGTTTTGAAAGATAGTATGTCTCTAGGAAATCTTTCTTGGGACAAATTGTTTACGGATCCAATTCTTCAGAAACAAATCAAAAAAGGATTAGAACACAATATTGATATTAGGATAGCCATACAAACTATAGTAGCGGCTGAAGCCAATATGAAACAAGGGAAAGCCGGTTATCTTCCAACTCTTGGTTTGGGTGTCGATTGGACCCATCAGGAATTGTCCGGAAACAGCCAGTTTGGTGCTTTGTTGCAAAATAGAACTACAGATCAATATCAATTTACAGCAAATTTGTCTTGGGAAGCGGATATATGGGGTAAAATTAGAAGTAATAAACGAGCTGTAAATGCTAGTTATTTACAAACTATAGCGGCCAAGCAAGCCGTACAAACGCAATTAATTTCTAGTATTGCAGCCACTTATTTTCAATTGATGGCACTAGATTCCCAGTTGCTTGTAGCCAATTCTAATTTGGCTAACAGAATTAAAAGCGTTGAAGTAATTAAAGCATTAAAGCAGTCTGGAAGTGTTAATGAAGTTGGTGTTAAACAAACCGAAGCTCAATTGTATGCTACCCAGATTATAGCGGAAGATTTGAAAAACAGCATCGTAATTTTAGAAAACACGATGAGCATTCTTTTGGGGGATGTTCCCGGAAAAATGGAAAGAAGCAGTTTAGACTTACAGAAGGTTACGGCTGATATCAAACTGGGAATTCCATCCATGGCCTTGAGTAAAAGACCGGATGTAATTGCTGCAGAATATAATCTTATTTCTACTTTTGAAATGACGAATGTAGCTCGAAGTAGTTTTTATCCTTCTTTGAGATTAACCGCTAGTGGAGGCCTTCAGAGTATTGATATCAAAGAATGGTTCAGTGCTAATTCTTTTCTTGCAAGTGTGATAGGAGGGTTAACACAGCCCCTTTTCAATCAGAGACAAATAAGAACCCGTCATGAAGTAGCCAAAGCCAATCAGGAAAAAGCTTATTTGCAATTTGAGCAATCTTTACTGATTGCCGGAAAAGAAGTTTCGGATGCTTTGCAGCAATACCAAAATGAAAGTACGAAATTGAAAATTAGAAGCAAACAAGTTCAGGCCTTGAGAACTGCTGCTGATTTTTCAGATGAACTTTTGACTTATGGTTTGGTGAATTATCTTGAAGTGCTTACCGCCAAAGATCAAGCCCTAAACACCGAATTGAATTTAATAGACAATCAAGTAAGACAATATACAGCAGTTATCACCTTGTATAAAGCATTAGGTGGAGGTTGGTAAACCAGCAATAATTAATTCATTTTATAAAAACCATCTGATTTTTAGGTATCAGATGGTTTTTTTTATTAAATAAAATTCAGAGTTTATTTTTCCAATTTTTAAAAGGATTCTGACTTAAATAAGCATTGTAAAAACGTTCGTCATTCGTGCGTTCTTCTCCCAACCAATCCGGTTTTTCAAATGCTTCATTTTCAGAAGAAAGCTCAATTTCGGCAATGAATAAACCTTCATTTTCACCATGAAATTCGTCTATTTCATAAATGTGCTTTCCGACTTTAACTTCATATCGGGTTTTAATAATGGCTCCTTTTTCTGTTAAATTCAATATTATTTTTGCTTCTTCTATATCAATTTCTTTTTCCCATTCAAAACGACTTAGGCCACTATCATTTCCTTTTCCTTTGATCGTTAAATAGCCCTTGCTGCCCTTAATTCGTATGCGAACAGTCCGTTCCGGATTTGAATTTAAATAGCCTTGGGCGATTTTATGTTTCGCGAAAGCCAATGATTTAAAGGCTTCGGATTTAATACTGAATTTTCTTTCAATTTCAATCATAGTATTTCGGATAATTTAAGAGCAAGTTACAATATATTGCCCTGCCAATTTGTATTTTTACCAAAATAGCTAAGAAAACATAAATGTCGTTCCCGAAAATAAAATCTATAAAAACTCCGATCCAATTCCTTTCTCATTATTTTGATGAAAATCAATCTTGGCGCAATGGGAATGATGATATTGAAGTGTTGGTTGAGTTAATTCGATTGGTTAGACCCAAGAAGATCAAAGAAGATGAGATTGTTGATCTGCAGGGAATTATTATATTTCTTCAAACAAATGAATGTTGTCGAATTAATTTATCACGATTTATCCAAGATATATTAAAAAATAAAAAATTCAATAAAATTCTTTCTGATGCTGCAATTCTTCAGGACGTTGATTTTATATTTGAAGTTAAAAAGAGGATTTTTGCTAAAATATTACCCTATCAACCACAAAAAGACACCTTAGAATTTATTTTAAATCAAGTTTTCTATTTGGCGAGTGATGCTGTTTGGATTAAGAATATTCCCTTTGCTCAATTAAAAGAATTCTTTTCTGTTCTTGGATTTGGATCAATTTATGAATCTACTAAACCCTACTCAAGTCTTTCGGAAATATTGATAGCAATGTCGCTGTTAACCCAAAGAATTAGCGGGCGTGGTATGGAAACGGATGTGATTAAAATGGTACCTGAATTTGATAATTTTGAAAGTCCATTTGTGGCTTTAGAGAAAGAATTAACACAGATTCAGGATCGAGTCCGTAATTCTGAAATCCATAGTATCAAATCAGATGATTTATCCTACAGACAGGTGTTAGTCTTGCACAAACAATGTGTTGAATTTGTTAGCAAGGCCTTTCAAAATAGTTCTAAATATGGGATTTCACTTCGGGTTAATCAAAATTTATTAAAAATCAGACAGCAATTAGAACGGCTTAAAGTTTTAATTCCTTTATTGGTAGTGGAAGCAGAAAGCAACAAGAAAACAAATGGAATAACACTAGCTTTACAGCTTATAAAATACAATTGTTATAAAAACAATGTCCGTAAATTTATTGCTGAAAGTACCCAACTCATTTCCTATGAAATTACGCAACATACAGCCAAAACGGGAGAGCATTATATCACAGAAAGCCGAAAGCAATATTTTAAAATGTTTAGAACTGCACTTGGTGGTGGTTTAATTGTGGGGATTTTATGTGTAATAAAAGTTATGCTTGCTAAATTAGACACTAGCTATTTTGGTCATGCTTTTACGTATAGTTTGAATTATGCTTTTGGCTTCATTGCTATTTACTTATTAGGTTTCACTTTAGCTACAAAGCAACCTGCGATGACCGCCTCCGCTTTGATAAAAGCATTAGAAGAAGGAAATAAAAAGCAAGGTAAAAACAATGAAAAATATGGTTCATTTGCTATACTTTTTGCACGTGTTTTTCGTTCTCAATTTATTGCTTTTGTAGGAAATGTGATTATGGCTTTTCCAGTCTCTTTATTAGGTATTTGGTTAATCGATACTGTTTTTGAATATAATATTGCTGCGGGTAGTTGGAAAAAATTATTAGTTGATATTAGCCCAATTCACTCTTTAGCTATTTTTCATGCTGCTATTGCAGGTATATTTTTGTTTTTATCGGGAATTATTTCAGGAAGTGTTGCTAATAGAGATAAACACAGTGAGGTTTATTTTAGAATCCAAGAGCATCCATTTTTGAAAAGAACTTTAGGTAAAACGAGAACACTTAAGTTATCTAATCTGTATGAAACGAAATGGGCTGGTATTATTTCTAATTTTTGGTTTGGTGTTTTTATGGGAAGCACAGCTTCTATTGGAATGTTTTTAGGATTAGATCTTGATATTCGCCATATTACATTTGCAAGTGGAAATCTAGCTTTAGGTCTTTATGGAGCGAATTATGTGGTTAGTAATTCGATGTTGTTTTGGGGAATTTTCGGAATTGGAGTAATTGGTTTGGTCAATTTTACAGTAAGTTTCAGTTTGTCTTTGGGTTTGGCTTTTCGATCACGTGCTATCCCCTTATTTGAATTGCGATATGTAGTCGTTTCTATTTGGAAACATTTTAAAGCCAGACCGATGAGTTTCTTTTTTCCAACAGAGCGAAAAGAACAAACTTTATTAATTGAAAAAGTAGTATCACCTTCGCTTAAAAAATAATTTGATAAAATGACAGAAAATCAGAATCATAGAAAAATTATCCACGTAGATATGGATGCTTTCTATGCTTCTGTGGAGCAAATGGACAATCCTGATTTGCGCGGAAAACCTGTTGCTGTTGGAGGTTCTGAAAATAGAGGCGTTGTGGCCGCCGCTAGTTACGAAGCGCGTAAATATGGTGTTCGAAGTGCTATCAGTGGTGTATTAGCCAAGAAATATTGTCCAGAACTTATTTTTGTGAAACCCCGATTTGACCGCTACAAAGAAATATCTCAAAAAATTCATTTGATTTTTAGGGATTACACGGATCTTGTAGAACCATTATCACTTGATGAAGCCTATTTAGACGTTACTAAGAATAAAAAAGGCAATCCTAGTGCTTCTTTAATAGCCCAAGAAATTAGAAAGCGTATATTCGATGAAGTTGGATTAGCGGCTTCTGCAGGTATATCTGTAAATAAATTTGTTGCCAAAATAGCAAGTGATATTAATAAACCCAACGGTCAAAAAACAGTAAATCCAGAAGAAGTACTTCGTTTTCTGGAAGATTTACCCATTCGTAAATTTTATGGTGTTGGAAAAGTCACCACTGAAAAAATGTATCAGCTGGGGATTTTTACGGGATTAGAATTAAAAAATAAACCCTTAGAATTCTTGGAAAAACATTTTGGAAAATCAGGCACTTTTTATTATTATGTGGTTCGAGGAATTCATAACAGTGAAGTAAAATCAGAACGAATTACGAAATCGGTTGCTGCAGAGCATACATTTGATGAAAATCTTTCTTCTGAAATCTTTATGGAAGAAAGGTTATTGGTAATTTCTGAACAATTGGAACGTAGGTTAAAAAAACAAAATATAGCAGGTAAAACAGTTACTTTAAAAATTAAATACAGTGATTTCTCTCAACAAACTCGTAGTAAAACTTTACCCTATTTCATATCAGATAAATCTTTATTATTCGAAACGGCTAGAGAATTATTATATCAGGAACGAATGAAAGACTCTGTGCGATTACTTGGGATTTCGCTAAATAATTTGAATACAGAAACTAAGAAAACAATTGTAGTCCAACTCAAATTTAACTTTTAATAGCTTGAAATTCAAATTAAACATTTGTTAAAGTAGTTAAATATTTTTTTATAGGTTTAAAATAAATTTATATTTGAAAAAAAAAGAAAATGAGCAATTTGAAGCAATATGAAGATGCGATGGCTAAGTATTATGAATCTTTAAAAATAAAAGCTTTGCCAATTGTTGCCTGGGATTTTTATCACGAATTTTTAGAAAAAAAGAATAGTATTTTACTGGATTTGAACAAATTCAAAAGTATTGCGGAGAAAAATAAGTGGGAGAAGGATAATTGGGACTTAGATTACCGATTAAACGAGGAAGTAATCGTTCTTACGGATGCTAAATTAGAGATTGTATTTGTTTCTCACAACATGATAAAAATGAACGGTTACAAAGAATCGGAAGTATTAGGAAAAAGCCCTAAATTTTTTCATGGCTTAGAAACCTGTCAGCAAACTTCTAGAGAAATTCGGGAAGCCATTCAAAATCAATTACCTTTTGAAAAAACGGTCATAAATTATAAAAAGACAGGTGAAACTTACCTTTGCCTTATCAAGGGATATCCAATTTTTAATTTGAAAGGGATATTAACACACTTTATAGCTTATGAAAAAGCAGCATAAAAAAACCCTCCAATTGGAGGGTTTCTATTTTATTTAAAAGAAATGTTATTCTATTTCGGATACTCTTAGGGTATTTACCATTCCTTTGTCTATTATTGGCATTGCCGCTAAATTGATAAGGAAGTCTCCAGTTGTAACAAAACCTTTTTCTTTTACTATTTCGTTAATATCAGTTACGGTGTCGTCAGTGCTCACATATTTGTCGTAAAAAAACGATTTTACTCCCCAAAGTAAACTTAATTGTGTAAGAATTCTTTTATTGGAAGTAAAAACTAAAATATGTGCTTGTGGTCTCCATGCCGATATTTGAAAAGCGGTATAACCACTATTTGTGAGTGTGCAAATTGCTTTAGCTTTTATAGTATTGGCCATTAATGCAGCATGATGACAAATAGATTTAGTTACAAATCGTTTTGTTCTAATTTGAGGTGTATTTTGAGGCACTTGAATTAGCGGAGAATCTTCAACTGCTTCAATAATTTGTGTCATTTTTTCAATAACCTGAACAGGGTAGTTTCCAGTTGCTGTTTCTCCAGAAAGCATAACTGCATCAGCACCATCCATAACAGAATTAGCAACATCATTCACTTCTGCTCTGGTAGGAGTTAAGCTTGTGATCATTGTTTCCATCATTTGAGTAGCTACAATTACAGGAATACGAGCCGTTTTTGCCCTTCTAATTAATTCTTTTTGAACTAGTGGAACTTCATGTGCTGGAAGTTCAACACCTAAGTCCCCACGGGCAACCATTAATGCATCACAATACGCAACGATTTTATCAATATTTTCTAATGCCTCAGGCATTTCAATTTTAGCAACAATTGGAATTTTATGCTCTGAATGCAAGGCTATTAATTCCTGTAAGTCTTGTAAGTCTCTTGGTGTTTTTACAAAAGAAAGAGCAATCCAATCCACATTTTGACCAATTGCAAAAATAGCGTCGGCAATATCCTTTTCTGTCATTGCAGGAAGTGATATTTTTGTATTAGGAAGGTTTACCCCTTTTTTAGATTTCAATTCACCTCCTTGAATGACACGGGCAACAACTTCAGTGTTTTTATCGGTTTCAACGATTTCAAAAATAAGTTTACCATCATCAAGTAAAATTCTTTCCCCAGGATTTACATCATTTGGAAAGTTTTTGTATTTCATGAACACTTTTTTAGCAGTTCCAAGAATATCTTCAGCAGTTGTAAAGGTGATTAAATCGCCGTCATGAACAAATACTCCATCTTCCATAACTCCAACGCGAAGTTTAGGTCCTTGTAAATCACCTAATATAGCTGTTGTGTAACCAAATTCTTCGTTAAGGCCTCTTATGATTTTGATTTTTTCTTTAACATCCTCATAATCTGCATGAGAAAAGTTTACTCTAAAAACATTCACTCCTGCGTCAATCATGTCTTTAATGATTTCTCTTGTACTACATGCAGGCCCAAGTGTGGCTACAATTTTCGTTTTTTTGTTTGTTGACATTTGTTTTAAAAAATTAAATTGTTTTTTGATTTTATTTTTTCTGGATTCACAGCATAAACGGTAGAAATCCTATCGATGGTATTTATTTTTTTTATAATCTGATCGATATCTAAAGTCCCTTTATTATTTTCTATCTTCAAGAAATAATCTACTTTTTTTAATTCAGATAATAAGTACACTTTTGTTGCGATTTCAACTGTAGTATTTAGAAACAGATTTTGTCCGGTGCTCTTTTTTTTAACTACAATTTCATTTTTATTCGGGATTAAAGTCCAACGAATATCTTGAACCGGATCACTAAAAACGTATTTTATGAAAAAGGCTTCGCCCTCTTTAATAGTTACTCCAATTTCCTCCTTACTTTTGCTTAAAATAACTGGAAGTTTTTGATTTAAAAAATAAGCCAATCGATACTCTTCCAGAACAGAATGAATAGCAATAAGCTCATAATCTATTTCATCAAATTCATCCAGATATAGCTTTAGTGCAGTCATTTTCTTAGGCAAAATAAGCCGTAAATATAAGATTTTATATCTAAAAAAATAAGGTATAACGTAGAAGTTAAATGTAGATCTACATCGAAAACGTTATAGTTTTGAGAATTCGTAATTATTTAGCATCAATTTTTTCCTGAAATGCAAAATAAGCTCTTTTTGACGCGATTTCTTCTGCTTTCTTTTTTGAGGTTGCTCTTGATTTTGAGACAACTTTATCGTCAATACTTAATTTGACTCCGTAGAAGCGTTCACCTTTAATTCCATTGTCTTCGAAAACATCATAATGAAAAGCTTTTTTTTCTTTTTGGCACCATTCGATTAGCAGACTTTTATAGCTTATCACTTTTCCTTCTAATCGAGGAATATCAACATATGGAATAATGACTCTTTTTTGGATAAATTTTTCACAAAACGAATAGCCTTGGTCTAAATAGATTGCACCAACTAAAGCTTCAAACACATTACCGTGAATATTTTCCCCAAAATGATTTATTGGAACTTTACTTTCAATATATTGAATTAGATTTAGATCTTTTCCTAACTCATTTAAGTGTTCTCTACTTACAATCTTTGATCGCATTTTCGTTAAATAACCCTCATCCCCTGATGGCACTTTGTTAAAAAGATGTGCTGCTATAACCGCACTTAACATAGCATCTCCTAAGAATTCTAATCTTTCATAGCTTATAGAAATACCGTGTTCATCAAGTTTATTTGAAGAACGATGGGTAAATGCTTTTTTGTAAATAGAAAGTTTAATAGGACTGAAACCCAATATTCTTTCTATTTCAGTAAAAAAAATCCCGTCTTCTGGAGAACGGGATTTTTTAAATATTTTATTGATAATACGTTTCAAAATTACAATTCGAATTTTTTAACAAGGACACAAGCATTGTGTCCACCAAATCCAAAAGTATTGCTCATAACCACTTTCATGTCTCTTTTTTGAGCTTTATTAAAAGTGAAATTTAATCTTGGGTCAATATTTTCATCATCTGTAAAATGATTGATGGTTGGAGGTACGATTCCGTGTTTGATAGAAAGAATTGCTGAAATCGTTTCTATGGCTCCAGCAGCTCCTAATAAGTGGCCGGTCATTGATTTTGTTGAATTAAGATTCAGCGTATAAGCATGATCACCAAAAACATGTTGGATGGCTTTACTTTCAGCATAATCACCAAGAGGGGTTGAAGTACCGTGCATGTTTACACCGTCAACATCAGTAGGTTTTAAACCTGCATCTCTCAAACAATTAATCATCACATTTTTAGCGCCCAATCCATCAGGATGAGGGGCAGTAATATGATGTGCGTCAGCTGACATTCCGCCACCACCTATTTCACAATAGATTTTAGCACCACGAGCAATAGCATGTTCGTATTCTTCTAATATTAATGTACCAGCTCCTTCGCCAAGTATAAAACCATCACGGTCTTTATCCATTGGCCTTGAAGCGGTTTTAGGATCGTCATTTCTAGTTGATAAAGCATGCATGGCATTAAAACCTCCCATGCCGGCAATTGTAACAGCTGCTTCAGATCCGCCGGTAATCATAACATCGGCATGACCCAAACGAATATAATTAAAAGCATCAATCATCGCATTTGTTGATGATGCACATGCCGAAACGGTAGTGAAATTAGGACCCCTAAAGCCGTATTTTATAGAAATATGTCCACCAGCAATATCAGCAATCATTTTAGGTATAAAAAAAGGATTGAATCGGGGTGTTCCATCGCCTTTGGCAAATGCTAACATTTCAATTTGAAAGGTTTCTAAACCACCAATTCCAGAACCCCAAATAACTCCTGCTCTGTCTTTATCTAATATATCAAAATCAAAATTAGCATCTTTCATAGCCTCGTCAGTAGATACAAAAGCATATTGTGCATATCGATCCATTTTTCGAGCTTCCTTTCTGTCAATGAAATCTTCTACATTGAAGTTCTTCAATTCACAGGCAAACTGTGTTTTGAATTTTGAAGCATCAAAATGAGTTATTGGTGCAGCACCACTAACGCCATTAATTAATCCGGTCCAAAATTCCTGAATATTATTTCCAATAGGAGTAAGCGCGCCTAATCCTGTAACTACAACTCGCTTTAATATCATAATAATAATTTTTTGTTTTTTATTTTAAACAAATAATACCCATATATTTCTTCCTGAATATAAATCACAAAAGAGACACGGGTATTATTGATATTTTTTGATTGATAATCAATCTTGGGTTTTTCTTTTTTTGAAAAAAATAATAACAGCCGGAGATAAAAGAATCTTCGGCTGTGAATTTTATTATTTTTTAGCTTCTTCGATGTAAGAAATAGCTTGACCAACAGTAGCGATGTTTTCTGCCTGATCGTCTGGAATTTGAATATCAAATTCTTTTTCGAATTCCATAATAAGCTCAACAGTGTCTAGAGAATCGGCCCCTAAATCGTTAGTGAAGCTTGCTTCTGTTACAACTTCGTTTTCGTCAACGCCTAATTTGTCTACGATAATCGCTTTAACTCTTGATGCAATGTCTGACATAATCTTTAATTTTAGAATTTATTTGTTGGCAAAAATAAAAAACTTTATTTTAAATCCACGATTTAGTTGATAAAATAGCAACGAATTTAAAAAAAATATTTAACAAAGACCTCCTAAATCTATTTAATATCATTTATTATTCCTTTTTTTGCGTAATATTAATCATCAGATAAATGAAAAAAATAGTAATTTTCGCCTCTGGATCCGGAACAAATGCCGAAAATATTATTCGCCATTTCAAAAATAAAAAGAATGCTTCTGTTGTTGCTGTTTTTTCTAATAATGAGAAGGCAAAAGTTTTAGACCGAGCACAAAATCTAGAGGTTCCAACAGTTGTTTTCTCAAAACAAGCATTTTCTTCCGATAATGTAGTAGAAAAATTAAATGAATTTCAACCCGATTTAATTGTTTTGGCAGGTTTTTTATTAAAATTTCCTCAAAATATTATTGAAGTTTATTCCGATAAAATAATCAACATTCATCCTGCACTTTTACCCAAATATGGCGGAAAAGGGATGTATGGGATGAATGTTCATCGCGCTATTGTTGAAAATAAAGAATCAGAAACCGGAATTACAATTCATTTTGTAAACGAAAATTATGACGAAGGGAATATTATTTTCCAAAAAAGTATTCTTTTAACCGGACTGGAAACTCCTGAAGTGGTAGCTGAAAAAATCCATGAATTAGAACACGACTATTTTCCAGAAGTTATCGAAAATCTGCTAATACAAAACATTTAATTTGAATTCTCCCGACGTACATATTTACACCGATGGCGCTGCCAAAGGGAATCCAGGTCCAGGAGGATATGGTGTGGTCATGGAATGGGTGGGAAAACCCTATCGAAAAGAATTTTTTGAAGGTTTTCGACATACTACAAATAACCGAATGGAATTACTTGCTGTAATTGTTGGCCTAGAGAAATTAAAAGTCGAAAATACTAAAGTATTAGTGGTGTCTGATTCTAAATATGTAGTAGATTCGGTTTTAAAAAAATGGGTCTTTGGCTGGGAAAAAAAAGGCTTTGTAGGTAAGAAAAATCCAGACTTGTGGGCACGATTTTTAAAAATATACAGAAAACACCAAGTTGATTTTAAGTGGATTAAAGGGCATAATAATCATCCGCAAAACGAAAGATGTGATGTTTTGGCTGTTATGGGATCTCAAAGTTCTATACTTTCTATAGACTCCTTTTATGAAAAAGAAGAGGCTAAACTTTTATGAAAACATTGCAGGTCCGAACCTTTGCAATTTTGTAAGTTATGGAGTATCTTTGCCGCTCAATTCGAAACTCAAAAAATGAACAAATTATTGATAGTTGGCACAGTTGCTTTCGATGCTATAGAAACTCCTTTTGGGAAAACAGATAAAATCTTAGGTGGAGCAGCTACTTATATTGGACTTTCTGCCTCCCATTTTAATCTCGAATCGGCAATTGTTTCAGTTGTTGGTGATGATTTTCCTCAAGAATATTTAAATTTGTTGACCAGTAGAAATATTGATATTTCAGGTCTTGAAGTAGTTCCAGGGGGTAAAACATTCTTTTGGAGTGGTCGTTACCATAATGATTTGAATTCTAGAGACACTTTAGATACTCAACTAAATGTTTTAGCTGATTTTCAACCCAAAGTGCCAGAAAACTTTAAAAATGCTGATGTTGTGATGCTTGGAAATTTACATCCATTAGTTCAAACAAGTGTTTTAGATCAAATGGAAACCCAACCCAAGTTAGTGGTTTTAGATACTATGAATTTTTGGATGGATTGTGCATTACCTGAACTATTAGAAGTGATAAAGCGAGTAGATGTAATTACAATAAATGATGAAGAAGCGAGACAACTTTCAGGGGAATATTCTTTAGTAAAAGCGGCTGCAATCATTCAAGAGATGGGCCCTAAATATGTAGTTATCAAAAAAGGAGAACACGGAGCTTTGTTGTTTCAAGGTAAAGAAGTTTTCTTTGCCCCAGCATTACCTCTAGAGGAAGTTTTTGATCCTACAGGAGCCGGAGATACATTCGCAGGTGGATTTGCTGGATACGTAACACAGAGTGGTAATGTATCTTTCGAAAATTTAAAAAATGCTATCGTTTACGGTTCTAATTTAGCTTCTTTTTGTGTGGAAAAATTTGGTACAGATAGAATGGTATCTCTTGAAAAACAAGAAGTTATTTCTCGATTATTAGAATTCAAAACATTGACGCAATACGGAATGATTATAGAATAAAGGAATGCCTCGATAATTCGGGGCATTTTTGTTTATAAAAGTTCAGACCTTTCAGAATACAATTTTACTATAATAGATGTAGAACTCAAGTAGTTTGAATGTATAGATAGTTAAATAAACAGATTAAATAATATAATCAGAACAAACCCCATGAGCGACGCAATCAAACATGAATGTGGCATTGCCCTTTTAAGATTAAAAAAACCCTTAGAGTTTTATAAGGAAAAATACGGGACCGCTTTCTACGGAATACAAAAAATGTATCTCCTTATGGAAAAACAACACAATCGTGGACAGGACGGGGCTGGTTTTGCTTCAATAAAACTTGATGTTGAGCCAGGGGAAAGATATATAAGCAGGGTTCGGTCTAATGATGCCCAGCCTATTCAGGATGTTTTTGCACAAATTAATGAAAGAATAAATGAAGAAATGGCGGCTCATCCTGAATATTCGGACAATGTAGCACTTCAAAAAAAGAATATCCCTTATTTGGGAGAATTATTTTTGGGACATGTTCGTTACGGAACTTTTGGAAAAAATAGTATTGAAAGTGTACATCCTTTTTTACGTCAAAACAATTGGATGCACAGAAACCTAATTGTTGCCGGAAACTTTAACATGACTAATGTTACGGAACTTTTCAACAGTTTAGTTGATTTGGGACAACACCCGAAAGAAATGGCTGATACCGTTACAGTAATGGAAAAAATCGGACATTTTCTAGATGATGAAGTGACCGATTTATATTTAGAGTGTAAAAATAATGGCTTGTCAAAAAGGGAAGCTTCTCCTGTAATTGCTGAAAAATTGGAAGTTGCTAAAATCTTGAAACGCGCTTCTAAAGGTTGGGATGGTGGCTATGCCATGGCTGGCCTTTTTGGTCATGGAGATGCTTTTGTTTTTAGAGATCCAGCAGGAATTCGACCCGCATATTTTTATGAAGATGATGAAATTGTAGTTGTAGCGTCAGAAAGACCTGTTATTCAAACGGTCTTTAATGTAGAATTTGAAAAAGTTCAAGAGTTAAAACCAGGACATGCTTTAATTATTAAGAAAAATGGAAGGTTAACAGAAGAAGAAATTCGGACACCCACTGTGAAAAAAGCTTGTTCCTTTGAAAGAATTTATTTCTCCAGAGGTAGTGATGCTGAAATTTATCAAGAGCGTAAAAATTTAGGAAAACTTATTTTACCCGCTGTTTTAAAAGCTATTGACAACGATACTGACAATACTGTTTTTTCTTATATTCCTAACACAGCCGAAACCTCTTTCTATGGCATTGTCGAAGCCGCTCAGGATTTTTTGAATCAAAGAAAAAATAATTATATTTTAAATAATAGAAATACTCTAACCAAAGATAGTCTGCAAGAACTTCTTGCCGTTAAAATCCGAACAGAGAAAGTAGCAATTAAAGATGCTAAACTTCGAACATTCATTACCGAAGACAGCAGTCGCGATGATTTAGTTGCCCATATTTATGATGTTACCTACGGTGTAATTAAACCTACCGATAATTTGGTGATTATCGATGACAGTATTGTTAGAGGAACTACTCTCAAAATGAGTATCATCAAAATGATGGACCGATTGAAGCCAAAAAGTATAGTGATTGTTTCTTCTGCACCACAAATTCGTTATCCAGATTGTTATGGAATCGATATGGCTAAATTAGAAGGTTTAATTGCCTTTAAAGCGACATTAGAATTGTTGAAAGAGCGTAATATATATCATATTGTCGATGAAGTTTACTTAAAGTGTAAAGCACAAGAAAATTTAAAAGACAGCGAAGTAGTTAATTTTGTGACTGAAATATATGCTCCTTTTCACCCTCAGGAAGTTTCCGATAAAATTGCAGAACTGCTAAGTTCTCCAGAGATAAACGCAGAAGTTAAAATCATTTTTCAAACTGTGGAAGATCTTCATATCGCATGTCCTAAAAATTTAGGGGATTGGTATTTTACAGGAGATTATCCAACAGCAGGAGGGAATAGGGTTGTGAATCGTGCTTTTATGAATTTTTATGAAGGAAAAGACGCAAGAGCCTATTAAATAAAGAACAAATCAAGCGCTTCATCGAGTTTTAGTGTAGTTCATCTAATAATTTTGTTTTAAGCCAACTTGTATCCTTATATTTGAATGACCATTAGCATTAGTAGGTTAAGTTTATGGTAGATTTGGGGCAAAAAGGGTGAAAGAAATTTCACCTTTTTTATTGGAATAAAGTCAACAATAATAGAAATAAAAAATACCGCTGATTTCAAAATATTGAAATTAGCGGTATTTAGTTTTTAGAAGAAAAGATTTAAAATTTTCTTACTTCCTAATGTTATGCTTTAGAGAAAATTATTTCTCTAAGGCGTATCTTCTTGCAACTTCAGTCCAATTAATTAAATTGAAGAAAGCTTCAATATAATCAGGTCTTCTGTTTTGATAATGCAAGTAATAAGCATGTTCCCAAACATCCATTCCTAAGATTGGTGTTCCGCCACATCCTACTTCTGGCATCAAAGGATTGTCTTGATTTGGAGTACCACAAACATCAAGTTTTCCTCCATCTTTAACACATAACCAAGCCCATCCTGAGCCAAATTGGGTAGCTCCAGCTTTGCTGAATTTTGCCTTAAATTCTTCAAAAGTACCAAAAGCACTTTCTATTGCAGCAAGTAAGTCTCCTGTTGGAAGTCCGCCACCATTAGGGGTCATAACGGTCCAATATAAATTGTGATTGTAAAATCCACCACCATTGTTACGAACAGCAGCATTTTTCTTATCAAGATTAATTAAAATATTCTCAATAGTTTTACCCTCCATATCAGTACCTGCAATTGCAGCATTTAGATTGGTGATGTAGGCATTATGATGTTTTGTATGATGTATTTCCATCGTGCGCGCATCAATATAAGGTTCTAATGCGTCATACGCATAAGGTAATTGTGGTAATTCAAAAGCCATAATATAATTGTTTTAAATGATTTATAATATAATATTCAAAATTAAACATTTAACTTTGGAATTAAAATAATCATCCGTTATTATTTAACTAAATATGTGAATTATGTAATTTTTAGCACTTTAGTAACCATTATTAGAAGCGGTTTCCCGCTATTCACTCTATCTTTTGTGACGAACCTTGCACAAAAGAATGCCGTTTTCATCGCGCCTAGAATTTCCGTCATTACTATATTAATATATTTTCCAAAACAGATTCAATAAAAATGAACAGACCTTCATTCTCCATATACGACGCTTCAGCAGGATCCGGAAAAACCTATGCCCTTGTCAAAGAATATCTTAAAATCATCCTTTTTTCTAAGAAAAATGATGCCTATCGAAATATACTTGCCATCACTTTTACCAATAAAGCAGTTCACGAAATGAAAAGCCGAATTGTAGGTAATTTGTCCGAATTCGCAAAAGAAAAGCCGACTGCTAAATCCCAGTTACTCCTGGAAGATTTAGCAGTAGAAACTAAACTTTCGATTACTGAAATCAAAATAAAATCACAGAGTATTATCAAGCACATCATTCATAATTATGCCGCTTTTGATATTTCTACCATAGATAAATTTACCCATAAAGTAATCCGTGCTTTTGCCCATGATTTAAATTTACCAGTCACTTTTGAAGTCACTTTAGATACCGAAAATCTTTTGATTGAAGCTGTAGATGCCATTATTGCTCAAGCTGGCGAAGATGAAATTCTAACTAATTTACTGATCGATTTTACGATGGAGAAAACCGACGAAGATAAAAGTTGGGATATCTCACGTGAAATTATGGAAACAGGACGCCTTCTTTTAAATGAAAATAACAGAGAGGAAATAACTCATTTTCAGGACAAATCCATCACGGAATTTCTAGCTATAAAAAAAAAATTAGCGGAAGCTACTAAAGTTTTAGAGGCTGAAACCATAGTGTTGGGAAATGAAGCTTTGGCTTTAATTGACACAAAAGGAATTGATATAAAATCCTTTTCAAGAGGAACTTTTCCGAATCATCTTCAAAGTATTGCGGATGGGAAATTCAATCCGAAAAATAAAATGTTTCGGGAATTTGAAGATATTTCAATCAATAAAACGGCTAAAGACCGATTAATTATTGAGGATGTTATTCCAGAATTATTATCAACTCTTGAAAAAATCTATCAAATATTCGAAAAAAGGGATTTTTACAGAGCGTTCTTAAAAAACATAACTCCTTTGTCACTTTTAAATACGGTGAGTAATGAATTAGCTAAAATCCAAAAAGAGCAAAATGTGCTTTCCATAACAGAGTTTAATGCTATTATTTATCGAGAAATTCAAAACCAACCTGCACCTTTTATATATGAACGACTAGGGGAGCGATACCGCCATTTTTTTATAGATGAATTTCAGGATACTTCTGAAATGCAGTGGCAAAATCTTATTCCACTAATCGATAATTCAACCTCAAGTGAATTTGAAGGAGAAAAAGGGACTTTGATGATTGTGGGCGATCCAAAACAATCTATTTATCGTTGGCGCGGCGGAAAAGCAGAGCAGTTTATCGAATTGAGTAACAATCACAATCCGTTTAATAATCCCCAAAAAGAGTTGTTTCATCTGGACAAAAACTACCGCAGTTACTCCCAAATTATTGATTTCAACAATGCATTTTTTCAAATGCTTTCCAATGAATTTGAGCATCCTGATTACAAAGATTTATATGAAAATCACAGTCATCAGAAAAGAAACGAAAAATCGGGTGGTTACGTCAACATTTCATTTATTCCAAAAGTCGAGACATCCGATGACTTGGGCGAGGAAGAGGAATCATTGAACAAATCAGAATTGTATTTATTAGCTACTTTAAACACGATTCAGAAAGTAATACAACAGAAATTTGATTATAAAGACATAGTAATACTCACGAGAAAGAGAAGTCAAGGAATTGCCATTGCAAATTATTTGACAGAACAAGGTATTCCTCTTTTATCGTCCGAAACATTGATGATCCAAAACGCAACCGAAGTTAGATTGATTATTCATATTCTGAAATATCTTAAAAACAGCTCGGATTTGGAAGCAAAAGCTCATTTTTTACATTTTGTAGCCAATAATTTTCAGGATGATATTGAAGTCCATGATTTTATTGCAAAAGGAATGGATTTAAAAGAAGAGGTCGCATTTGAAATTTGGTTAAATCAATTTAATATTGCTCTTTCATTTGAAAACATCCGAAAAAAATCATTGTATGAAGCGGTTGAGATTATTATTTCCAAATTTCTAAATCAGAAAAAAAGCAATGCTTACGTCCAGTATTTTATGGATATTGTTTTGGAAAGAGATGTACGAAATCAAGCGGGCATTTCAGATTTTCTTAATTTTTGGGATAAAAACGGAGATAAATTTAGCATCCCGTCTCCTGAAGGGAAAAATGCAGTTCGGATAATGACCATCCATAAATCAAAAGGATTGGAATTCCCAGTGGTCATTATGCCTTTTGCTGAAGAAGATTATGGAATGAAACCCAAAGATAAAATTTGGTTGGATGCCGATAACGCTACCTTTGGTCTGCCTAAAGTTTTAATTGACAACAGCAAGGCTATAGAAGGTTTCGGAGCATCAGCATCGGTAGTTTACAATCAAAAAAAGCAGGAAGAATTGTTGGATAACATAAATGTTTTATATGTGGCTTTAACCCGAGCTGAAGAACAGTTTTATATTATTTCAAATAAAAATTTTAATTCAAAAGGAGAAGTTAAAGTAAATGACATGTCCTCTTTCTTTATCAATTATCTGATAAATATAGGTTTGTTTGAAGAAGAGAAATCAGAATATGAATTTGGGATTCCTACTAAATTATCAGAGGAAAACCAAGAAGCAGCCCCTTTGAAAACAATTCCATTAGTTTCGGAGATTTTGAATCCAAAAAATATAAAAATCGCACAAAGAGAAGCTTTAATGTGGGGAACACTTCAACAGGAGGCTATAGAATATGGGAACTTAATTCATGAAATCCTGTCTTTTGTGAAAACTAAAAACGATGCCGATTTAGCAATTACAAAAGCTTTAGAAAGTGGATTAATTAAGTTTGACCAAAAAGAAACGGTTTGTAAAACTATTTTAGAAATTGTAAATCATCCCGAATTGCAAACTTATTTTGAAGAGGGGAATTCCATTTTGAATGAGCAAACGATTATTCAAAAAGAAGGAAATACAATAAAACCCGATCGCATGGTTCTAACTAGTGGGAACAAAGTTTATCTTTTAGATTATAAAACAGGAATGCATCAACCAAAATATCAATCGCAAGTTGAAAATTACCAGAATGCTATTGAGAAAATGGGTTATGAAGTAACAAAAAAAGCCCTAGTTTACATTGGTTCGGGAATCAATATAGTAAATTTGTAAACGGATTTTGCCTGAAGGCAGAATATAAAAAAATCTAAAATATGTACGGGAAAATAAAAGAACATCTTCAAAGTGAATTAAACACAATTGTAGACAATGGGATTTTTAAAAAAGAACGAATTATCACTTCACCGCAAGGAGCCGAGATAACTATTTCAACAGGGGAAAAAGTGCTGAATTTTTGTTCCAATAATTATCTGGGACTATCTTCGCATCCAGAAGTGATTCAGGCTGCAAAAGATGCTCTGGATTCACATGGTTTCGGAATGTCATCGGTTCGGTTTATTTGCGGAACTCAAGATATACATAAAACTTTAGAAAATAAGATTTCTAAATTTTACGGAACAGAAGATACCATTTTGTATGCTGCTGCTTTTGATGCCAATGGAGGCGTTTTTGAACCTTTATTAGGAGAAAATGATGCAATTATTTCCGACAGTTTAAATCATGCTTCCATTATTGATGGTGTTCGTTTGTGTAAAGCTTCGCGTTATCGCTATGAAAATAGCAATATGGAAGATTTAGAACAGCAGTTAATAAAAGCCAATGAAGCGGGAACTCGTTTCAAATTAATTGTTACAGATGGCGTTTTTTCAATGGACGGTCTGGTTGCTCCCTTAGATAAAATTTGTGATTTAGCTGATAAATACGACGCTATGGTTATGGTTGATGAATGTCATGCAGCTGGTTTTATTGGCGCAACTGGTAAAGGAACATTGGAAGCCAAAGGGGTAATGGGAAGAGTTGATATTATAACAGGAACTTTAGGAAAAGCCTTGGGAGGTGCTATGGGAGGGTATACATCGGCCAAAAAAGAAATTATTGAGTTGTTGCGCCAACGTTCAAGACCGTATTTATTTTCTAATTCATTGGCTCCAGCTATTGTTGGCGCTTCCATTAAAGTTTTCGAATTATTAGAAAAAGATACGAGTTTAAGAGATCAATTAGAGTGGAATACCAATTATTTCAAAACCGAAATGAAAAAATTAGGCTTTGATATAGTAGATGGAGATTCGGCTATTGTACCGGTAATGCTTTATGATGCTAAATTATCTCAAAGGATGTCAGAAGAATTGCTAAAAAAAGGGATTTATGTAATAGGATTTTTCTTTCCCGTTGTTCCAAAAGACAAAGCTCGAATTAGAGTTCAATTGTCTGCGGCTCACAGCAAAGAACATCTAGATAAAGCAATAAAAGCATTTAATGAGGTCGGAAAGTTATTAAAAGTTATTAAATAACTAATTTTTTACTGTTTTTATCGAATTAATTAACATTTCATTTTGCAGATTGATTTTATCGTCCTACTTTTGATCACATTAATAAAAATACTAACTAAACTAAATAAATATGAAACATTTAAGTACCCTTTTAATTGCTGTAATGATGTTCATGGGAGTAAGTTCTCATGCTCAGGACAGTAACAATCCTTGGGCAATCTCTTTTGGAGTAAACGCAGTAGACACTAAGACTAGTGCAGGTGGAGGAAATAGTTCGCTAAATGCTACTTTTTCTCAAATGTACGATTATAAAAACAATTGGAATGTTCTTCCTTCTGTTTCTTACCTAAGTGTGTCTAAATTCATAGGTGATGATTTCTCATTTGGACTATCCGGATCAGTAAACAAAATAAGCAAAGCAGTATATTTTGACCCAACAGCTGCAGGTCATGATTCCCGAGGATATATCGTTTCAAATCCAGGAGATTTAAGTTATTATGGTATTGATGGAGTGATCAAATACAGCATGATGAACTTGATTAAATCTAAAGTAATTGACCCTTCTGTTCACGTAGGAGGAGGTTATACTTTTTTTGGAAAAAATAGTTATGGTACAGCAAACGTAGGGGCTGGATTAACTTTTTGGGTAACAGAAACGATCGGTTTATCTCTAAGTAGTACATATAAAAATTCCTATGGAGATAGAGTGGATGGAGCTGGCCTAATTAAATCACCTACTTATTTTCAACATTTAGCAGGTCTTACTTTCAAATTTGGTGGTAAAGATACGGATGGTGACGGAATTTATGATAAAGACGATGCTTGTCCAGAAATTGCAGGTTTAAAAAAATTCAACGGTTGTCCTGATACGGATGGAGATGGAATTATTGACAGAGATGATGCTTGTCCAGAAATTGCTGGTTTAGCTGAATTCCAAGGTTGTCCTGACACGGATGGAGATGGTGTTGCTGATAAAGACGACGCTTGTCCTACAGTTGCGGGTTTAAAAGCATTAAAAGGATGTCCAGATGCTGACGGCGATGGTGTTGCTGATAAAGACGACAAATGTCCAAAAGTAAAAGGACCTAAAGAAAATGCAGGTTGTCCTTGGCCAGATACTGACGGAGACGGTGTTGTAGACAAAGATGATAAATGTCCAGATGTAAAAGGAACAGTTGCAAATAATGGTTGTCCTGAAGTTTCTGATGACACCATGAATAAATTAAATGAATATGCAAAAACAATTTTGTTTAATACAGGAGCAGCCTCTTTCAAAAAAGAAGCGGTAGTCGTTTTGCAATCTATAACTGGAATTTTAAAAGAATATCCTACTTCTAAATTTATAATTGAAGGACATACAGATAATGTTGGTACTACTAAATTTAATCAAACGCTATCTGAAAACAGAGCCGGAGCCGTTAAAAATTATTTAACAGATAATGGTATAGCCACTGACAGATTAAAATCGATTGGTTATGGGGAAACTAAACCTAATGGTTCTAACAAAACTGCCGCTGGAAAAACTAACAACAGAAGAGTTGAAGTAAAATTAGTGAAAGAATAATATTCTTTAAATATTTATAGGAAACGCCTCGATTTATCGGGGCGTTTTTTTTATTTTTATAAAATGACAAATCCTTCTTTTTTAGATAAAATAGCCAAAGTTTTAATTGATAATTATTCCGATAAATTACCGGATACAATTATTGTCTTACCTAATAAACGGGCTAAAATATTTTTAATTGAAGCTTTAAAAAAACAGGTTAATAAAACTATTTTTTCTCCTGAGATAGTCAGTATAGAAGACTTTATTCAAGATATTTCCGCAATCCGATCCATTGACCCAATAGAATTATTGTTTGAGTTCTATGAGGTTTATTTGTCTGTTACGGATAAGAAAAGACAACAATCATTTGAACTTTTTGCAAATTGGGCCAAAATACTTTTACAAGATTTCAATGAAATTGACCGCTATTTATTGGATCCTTCTTATGTTTTGTCTTATCTAAAAGATATTGAAGATATTAAAAAATGGGGAATTGAGGTTGAAAATAAAACCCAATTACTCGAAAATTATATCGATTTCTGGAAATTATTACCCAATTATTACCAATCACTTTATACACATTTGCTAAACAGAGGAATCGGTTATCAAGGTTTGATTTATCGGGAAGCTGTAAAAAATTTAACTGCTTTTTCAGATTCAATTCAGAAAAAAGAATTCGTTTTTGCTGGATTTAATGCTTTGAATGCTGCCGAGGAAAATATAATTCAACATCTTATTGCTGCGGGTAAAGCTAAAATATATTGGGATGTAGATCAGACATTTTTCAATGACTCCTATCACGATGCAGGTTTGTTCGTTAGGAGATTTGCAACAAATTGGAAGCATTATAAATCAAACCCTTTTGAATGGATTGTTGATGATTTTTCGGAATCTAAAAACATTCAGATTATTGGAACACCAAAAACGATTGGTCAGGCCAAGATAGTCGGAAGCATTATTGAAAATACAATTCTGTCTAATACCGAAACTTCGCTAGATAAAGTAGCGGTTGTTCTTGGAGAAGAGAATTTACTAGTCCCGCTTCTATATTCTTTGCCGGCAAGTGTTGGTGCACTAAATATCACAATGGGATATTCTGGAAAGAACAATCCTGCGCAAATTTTGATTGCCAAATTATTCAAAATGCACACCAATGCTTTATCTCGAAATGCAAAAAGTTATGTGTTTTATTACAAAGATGTTTTAGATATATTGACTCATCCTTTAGTAGAACCTTATGCAAAAACGGGTGAATTAGTAAAAATAATCAATAAAAACAATTACACTTTTATCACTCATTCTAAATTAACAGAATTAAATGTAGCGAATAGTGACTTTTTTTTATTGCTTTTTGGCAAATGGGAATCAGGTTCAATTCCTGTTTTAGAAACTTTATCACGCTTGTTGCAAAGGATTAAAACCAACTTAAGCGATGATAGTCAAGAGGAAAAAATCACCAAAACTTTTGTTTTTTCAATTTTTAAAGTCATTAATAAATTAATAAATTATTATTCGCAACACGAACATATTGATAAAATAGATACGCTTTATTCTATTTACAAACAAGTGATCGACTTAGCAGAAGTTTCTTTTGAAGGCGAACCTTTGAATGGTTTGCAAATTATGGGGGTTTTAGAAAGTAGGGTTTTAGATTTTGATACTGTAATAGTAACTTCTATGAATGAAGGGAAGTTCCCAGCAGGTAAATCTCAGAATTCATTTATTCCCTATGATGTAAAACGCGAATTGGGTTTGCCTACATTTAAGGAAAAAGACGCCATTTATACCTATCATTTTTATCATTTGTTGCAAAGGGCTAAAAATATTTACCTGCTCTATAATACCGAAAGTGAGGGTTTGGATGCAGGTGAAAAAAGTCGTTTCTTAACGCAATTAGAAGTTGAAAAGCAGCCAAAACATAATCTTTCTCAGGAGATTTACAATGCGGTTTTACCGGAATCGGCATATCAGCCTATGGTAATTCCAAAGTCGGAATCAGTGATGTTGCGATTAAAGGAAATTGCCGAAAAAGGTTTTTCACCATCAGCATTGACGAGTTATATTCGGAATCCTATAGATTTTTACTTCCAAAAAATAGTGCGCATTAAAGAGGTTGATGAGGTAGAAGAGAATATTGCACTGAATACTTTAGGAACAATTATTCATGAAACTTTGAGGGTGATGTATGAGCCTTTCATAGGTAAAATTATTTTAGAAAGTGATATTTTGAATTGTTTCAAGGGAATTGATTCCGAAGTTTTGAAACAATTTAAATTGGTTTATAAAGAGGGTGAAATCAAGAAAGGACGAAATTTGTTAGCTTTTGAAGTAGCCAAGAGGAATATTTCTAATTTTCTAAAAGTCGAATTAGAGAATGTGAAAAAAGGAGATTTAATTCAAATCCTAGCTTTGGAACAAAGATACGAGCGCATATTAGAACATCCAAATTTGCCTTTTCCGGTGAAAATTGGAGGTTCTGTCGATAGGATTGAAAACCGTAATGGAAACCTTCGTATTATTGACTATAAAACGGGTAAAGTAGAAAAGACGAATGTCACTTTGAAATCTTGGAATGGTTTAACCGAAGATAGTAAGAATGACAAGATCATTCAGGTATTAGCCTATGCTTTTATGTACCAAAAAGAATCAAAAGGAATACCAATAGAAGTAGGAATCATTTCTTTTAAGAATTTAAAATCGGGTTTTTTGCCTTTTAATTTCAAAGAGGGGAAAGAAGGAACCGCTATAATTGATGAAGGAATTCTCTCTAATTATTTGGACCAATTGGTTTTATTATTGAATGTTATTTTGGATAAAGATGTTCCGTTTGAGGAGAAAATTTAATTTCCATCTGAAGTTAAGACTTTAAATTCCTTTAAAAAACGCCAATAAAACGCTCAATAATTCCTCTTTGTTTTCAATAGAACTCATATGACCGCCATCGAAAGAAACCATTTGAACAGTACTATTTTCAATTTGTTCCTGACTTTCTTCATAATTCATAATCGGATCTTTTTTTCCAAGGATTAAAAGTTTAGGATACGCTCCAAAATGCAGAACAACTTCCCGATCCTTTCTGATTTTCAGGCCTTCAAGTGTGGCAACAATTCCTTGCAAGGGTGTTTTTAAAGCTTCTGTTTTTACCCATTCAATTTCAGAAGATAATTTTTCTCGATTGTCTTCGCTAAATAAATTCGCAATTGATAATCGTACAAAATTAATGTAATTCTGTTTTACGGCTTTAATGGCGCGATCGCGATTGTGTTTGCGTTCGTCACTGTCAGCCCTAGAAGTTGAATTTAATAAAAGGAGTCCTTTCATTTTTTCAGGATACAATTCAGCGAAAGCCAAAGCCACATATCCACCCATAGAATGACCTACTACTATTACTTTTTTAATCCGGAGTTCAGATAAAACCTCCTGAACGAGATCGGCATTATCTTCCATAGAATGAACATAACCCAAGCATTCTGTGTCGCCGTGACCGAGTAAATCAATGGTTATTATTCTGTTTTTCTTGCTTAATTCAGGTATGAAATGGTGCCACATTTTTTGGTTTTCCAAGAAACCGTGAAGTAAAACAATAGCAGTTCCTTTTCCGGTATCAGAATAGGAAATTTTTGAATTTTTGTAACAGATTGGTTTCAAAAAATAAGTTTTAAGATTACTATTTTAACCCTTCATCAAACTCTCAATTTCTTCTACTTCAATAGGAATGTTGCGCATCAAATTAAAAGGAGCACCGTTTTCCTGAACCACTACATTGTCCTCTAGTCGAATTCCGAAACCTTCAGCAGGGATATAAATTCCTGGTTCAACCGTAAAGACCATATTAGCCTGAATCGGATTGGTTAAAATCCCATAATCATGCGTGTCTAGTCCCATATGGTGCGAAGTTCCATGCATAAAATATTTTTTATAAGCTGGCCATTCTGGATTTTCATTTTGAACATCAGCCTTGTCTAATAAGCCTAAACCCAGAAGTTCAGAAGTCATTAGTTTTCCAACTTCAGTATGATATTGTTTCCAATAAGCACCGGGAACTAGCATGGCGGTAGCTTCGTTCTTAACTCTTAAAACGGCATTATAAATCGCTTTTTGACGATCGGTGAATTTTCCCGAAACCGGAATTGTTCGTGTCATATCACTGGAATAATTGGCATATTCAGCAGCTACATCTAATAAAATTAAATCTCCAGCTTTACAAACTTGATTGTTTTCTATATAATGGAGTACGTTGGCATTATTTCCAGAGGCAATAATTGGAGTATAAGCGAAACCTTTGGAGCGGTTGCGAATAAATTCATGGATTAACTCTGCTTCAATTTCATATTCGGTCACATTTGGTTTAACAAAAGATAACAGTCTTCGAAATCCTTTTTCAGTAATGTTACAGGCATTTTGGATTAAATCCAATTCTTGGGTTTCTTTAATGGAACGGATATGTTGCAAAATCGAATTGCTTTTTGCAACAGCATGAGCGGGATACTTTTCTTTCCACCATTTAACAAAACGAGCTTCTCGAGTTTCCGTTTCTACAGTAGCTCGATAATGTTCGTTAGTATTAATATAAATTGTATCAGAATGCGTCATCATTTCGAAAAGGATTTTTTCAAAATCCTGAAGCCAGTAGACTGTTTTTATTCCTGAAACCTCAAAAGCACGTTCTTTATTTAGTTTTTCACCTTCCCAAATTGCAATGTGTTCACTGGTTTCTTTTAGGAATAGCATCTCTCTTTGGTTTTCGTAGGGAGCATCTGGAAAAAGCAACAAAATACTTTCTTCCTGATCAACACCTGATAAATAAAAAATGTCGCGATGCTGTGCAAAAGGCAAAGTACTATCAGCAGAAACAGGATAAATATCATTTGAATTGAAAATCGCTACACTTTTTGGCTTCATTTGAGCTGAAAATTTTGCGCGATTTTGTATAAATAAATTACGGTCAATTTGATGGTATTTCATACTGTTCTATTTTATTTTTTATAATATTCAAAAGTAGAACTTTGATTGCAAAAATGAAGACCTAAGGTGTTTAAATTTTGTTAAAGTGGAAATGTTTCCTTTTTAAAATGCTGAATTCAAGTTACTAATGCAACTTTTTGGTTAAACATATAATTTGGTGTTTCAAAATTAAATCTTTTTCTCGGACGGTTATTTAATTTTTCTTGTATTTCTATAATTCTTTCGACAG
>Ga0114962_10000775_pt1 | contig 27867 bp, 18 predicted proteins | sample C_130820_MF_Meta_FD_87017 | JGI IMG/M metagenome (GOLD analysis project Ga0114962, IMG submission 87017) | Freshwater microbial communities from Lake Croche, Canada to study carbon cycling - C_130820_MF_MetaG | ecosystem: Environmental > Aquatic > Freshwater > Lake | place: Lake Croche, Canada...
CGCAGGCGTGGGGCGCGCTAAGTTGGTCGGCAAAGCCGACCTTACAACACTACTATGGCAAGTAGGCTAAGTTAAGAGCGCCCTACGGGCGTTCTTAACTTTAGCACTTGCCGGTAGGCGGCGCCTAACTTAAGCACTTACCGGTAATACTCCCCAGATGATCCCCAGGGGACTCGACCTGGCACCCTTAGCCCAACGCCAGGTTATTCTCTTGGCCACCGCCACTATCACCGATGAGAACATCTTCGCCAATGGGCTCTTTCAGAACGTCCACACTCTATACCGCATGTTTGACGCCATGGGATACGCATCCATTCTCCTCATTAACGAGAAGCCCACAAAGATTGACAATATTCCTGGACCGCTGAGGCAATGTCGAATGATCACTACCGAAGAGCTTATTAAGCGACCTATTCATCACCTCCTCGGCATGATCGAAATCGGAATGAGTCTGGACGCAGGTGTCCGAAAGTTCATCGGACACCTGGGCGGAAAACGCTGGAAACTCTATCTCGGCAATATTCTAAATATCGATATCGAGACTCCCATGTTTTATCCGAGCCACTTCTTTCCCCATCACGTGGCCGGCGAACTGGACGCCATCTGGGTCTCTCCACACTACCTGCAGCACGCCGAATACGCCGCCTGTATCAATAATGTCACGCCTCCAGAGGATCTCTCGACCATAATCGCGCCCTATGTCTGGGATCCGGCCATCTTTGAAATCGGGGGTAAACTCGCATGGGAACCCGGGAAAAACGAAACCATCGTCATCATGGAACCCAATATCTCCTTTCAGAAATCGGCCATCGTGCCCGTCCTAATAGCTGAAGAGTGGCGTCGGGCGAATCCTGAATGGAAGGGGCAGGTCATCGTGGTCAATGGCGACCGACTCGAGACACCGCACTTTAAACACTCCGTTGAGCCCCTCATTCACCCTATTGTGAAGCTTCCGAGACAGGATATCCGATCCGTCCTCGCCCAGTATCCCTCCGCCACCTTCATTCTCCACAATGTCAATAACGAGTTCAACTACATGACTCTCGAACTCCTATGGGCCGGTTTCCCGGTCATCCATAACTCTCCAACCTGGGCACCCTATGGCTACTACTATGGAGGTATCAAGGAGGGAGTGAAGCAGCTCGAGATGGCTAGAGAACATGGGTCGCGCCTTGAAACCTATAGGGCACACGCGGCCGCCATTGCCTGGCGATACTCGCCCTATAACCCGGAGGTGCAGGCTGCGTGGAAGGGGCTTTTGGGCCAAGACGTTAAAATTAAACAAATCTCCACATAACTCTTATCCATCAAACATGGAATCCGTTGTAAAGTTTAGTTTCCCGACTCTAACCTATAAATGCTCGTTAAATCGGAGGGGTCGGCGACGATATGGAACCCTCGAAGAACTTATTGCCACACAGACCGGCATCACATCCACCGTCGGTGCGCCCGATGGATCACGCGAGTTTCATATAGGGGTTCGCAACTCCGTTCATTATACATCCTTTGTAAAGTTTGACTTGGAAAGTGATAGTGTCATACATCATCTCGCAAAGCTCGATGATGATGCAGAATGGGAGAATCAAGTGAAGTATGATATCATTGAATATAAGACTGGCGGATTCTTTAAAGAACACAGAGATCGCCGACTAACATCCAGCCATTACGGAACATTGCTGATCTTCCCACCTGCTATAGGTGACTTTGCGCACACGGGAGGTGAACTCGTCCTGGATCACGGTAAGTTTCAGTTTGATACGAGCAAGAATACAGAATGGACATTCATTGCCTTTCAGACGGACACATTTCATGAATGCAAGGAAGTTCTATCAGGGCGGCGAGTGGTTCTTAAAACGGAGTTGTATTCTAGAATAACGATTCAACCAGTCTATCCAATCCATCACGGTTATTACGTTGATTAAGGTGTTGCGCCCAAAGGGCACATTTAACGTTGACATTTTCTTATAGTATGGGGGAGTCCCCCGTGGAAACCTGTATTGGTCTAGCCCGATTCGATAACGATACTCTTTGGAACTATCTCGGCCAGGCCACCGAGATCGCCGAGCTCGTCCTACAGGATGTTAGTTCAGAGTTTGAGATCATACAAGAAGATATCCACGCCATTCGGCTCATGAAAAGACGGATCACCGGAGTTTTTAAAGAGATTCTTGCCGGCATTCTCCAACTCGAGATCCCCGATGAGTTGAAGGAGGGTATTGAGCCCGTCGAAGCCACGCTCAACTTTCCGCTGCTTATTCGCTCAGAGCCACGCAATAAGGCCGTCACTCTAGAGATCTTGCACCGTCTCTTGGAAGAAGAGCGCATCTCCGATATTCGTAGAGTGCTTCTGAATCGGACTCGGGCTCCGCCAACTTGGCGCAATAAGAAGACGCAGCGACGTGGCCGAGAAGAGTTTACGGGTGTCACTCGTCGCCGGTAACGCGCCATCTAAAACGCCGCCGCGCATTCCTACTAAGAATGCGCGTAGGCGTCCTTACGGCCATGCAACACTCCATGTTCAGTGGAGGTGTCCATGGCCTTTCTATAACAATGGCCGAGGCCATGCGAGCCCTCGGCCACGAGGTCGATCTGATTAATACGACCGACGCCACCTGGTGGGACGATTGCTCTGGACTGGCCGCCAAATGGAAAGTGGTTCCACTGACTGCCGCGACCGCGTATGATCTCTGTATTGAGCCCGGACCCATCGTTCTCCGAAAGGCCCAGCGATTCGCCGGTCGCCATATCTGGGTCCTTTCCACGCCCTTCCTGCAAAAAGAGATCGAGCTCTCCATTTTCCAGGTGGCCGCGCCTCTTCGTGAACTGCCGCCCGAGGCCTGGCTCATGGAAGAGGCGAACACGGAAGAGGACTGCGATGCTCTCCGAGTTCTCGGACTCAAGGTCCAGCTCATCCCCTACATGTGGTCGCCCAGCCTCGTGGCCACCTACTCGGCCGGCTTTCCTGCGTGGACTCCCGGCCCGTGGCGCGTCCATATCATAGAGACACACACGTCGAACACCAGCAGCGCGGTCCTACCCCTCGTCATCGCCACCGAAATCGTAAAGAGAGGAACTCCTCTTGCCCATGTGCGCGTGCACAATGCCGAGGCCGTTTCCAAGTCGAGATTCTTCAAAGAGAACACCATCGGCCACTGTCTCCCGATCGACTTCCTCGGCCGTCAGCGTCTGGCCGACTTCCTGGGCGAGCCCGGCAGCTGCGTCATCGCCCATACGCGTTTCCGAGGCATCCGCCCAGCCCTCCTTGATCTCGCCTGGCTGGGCATCCCCTTCATCCATAACTTGCCGGCCTTGAAGGAGCTGGCCCCCTACTACGAAGGCAATCGCATTGGCCAGGCCTGTGACGCCTTTTCACGGCTCTTGCCCCGCCCCCTGGCCGCCGTTCGCGGCGCCCTAGAGCGCTGGAGTCCCGGGGCGGCCCGGCTTCCTCTCCAGGCCCCTTTGGCCCCAAGCCCTAAACGCCTCTTCCGCGTCGGCTTCTGCGACATGTGGGAAAACTTCAACCCAGAATACAACTTCTTTACCCTCCTCCTCGCCGCTCATGCTCCTGAGCTGTGCATTGTGGGTGGCCCACCACAAGGCGGCGAGGACATCATCATCTTCGGCCCCTTCGGAACCACCTGGCAGAGCCTACCGCCGAACCAGCCGAAGATCCATTTCACCGGAGAGAATACCGGGCCACTACCAGCGGATCTCAATCTCGGATTCCAGCACCGGGATATGGATCCAAACTATCTCCGCTTTCCTCTCTGGCTTCTCGAGATCGACTGGTTCGGGGCGGACCGGGCTCGTCTCCGAAATCCCATCCCCATTCCTCTAGAGTTGTGCCGGGGAGGCCCGGTAACTGAGCGGTCCAAGTTCTGCGCCTTCGTGGCCTCCAATCCCGCGAATCCTATCCGGAACGCGGCCTTCCAGACGTTGACCGCCTGGAAACCGGTAGACTCTGCCGGCGCCCTTTTCAACAACATGGGCCCGGGGCTCTTTGCGGGCGGCGGCGGCGGGGGTGGCGAGGCCCGTAAAGTTGAATTCCTCAAGGCCTACCGCTTTTGCATAACGTATGAGAACAGCTCCTCGCCCGGCTATTGCACTGAAAAGTTGCTGCACGCAAAGGCGGCGGGCTGCGTCCCGATCTATTGGGGCGATCCGCGAGTCGAGCGCGACTTTAACATTGAAGGATGCATTGACGCCCGGACCTTCCGAACACCAGAGGAACTGGTTGCTGCAGTCCGCGCCGTCGATGAGACGCCTGGAGAGTGGGCTCGACGAGCCGCTGTCCCCGCCCTTGACGACTACAAGATCGAATGGGCTAGGCGAACCATGGCCGAACTCGCCAGGAGGGTTTACAGCCTGACGCGTCGTAAGACGCTTAATAGCCAGCCAAGAGATATTCCAATATATGTGATCAATCTCGATAGACGCCCGGATCGTCTTCAGAGACTGGGGATCAAGGCCCAGCGGTGGCCGGCCGTCGATGGCCGGGCCCTGAAACTCACTCCGGAGCTCCGGAAACTTCTTGCCCCGAACGATTTTTTCTGGAAAAAGGCCGTGGCCGGCTGCGCCCTCAGCCATCTCGGACTCTGGAAAAAGGTTGCGGCCGAGGGGGCCGCGCTCATCCTAGAAGACGACGCAGTTCTCCGGGCAGGCTGGCAGGAGGTCCTCAAGGATCTTCCGGCCGACCTCGATATCCTCTATCTCGGAGGTGTTCTTCCGCCCAATAGGGCCGGCTTCGAGGCCGCTCTCGAGCCCGGAGAAGGGCTCGCCCGTATCAAACCGAATCAGCTCTTCGGGCAGTCGACCCCTTCGCGCTACTTCCACTTCTGCGCCTATGCCTATTACTTAACGGCCAAGGGAGCTCAAAAGGTGGTTGCCGCGGTGAACCAGCGGGGTATTTGGACGAGCGCCGACCACATTCTCTGCAACCCGGATCTTCTAACGGCCTACGTGGCCCGGCCTCTCGTGGCCGGCTGCTTCCAGGACGATGATCCGGCATACCAGGCCTCCAAGTTCAACGACTTCAGCCGCATCGACACCTTCGACAGCGACCTCTGGAATAACGATGAGCGGTTCGACTTAGAGGCGCCTCAAGAAACGGTGATAGCCTGCGTCGAACCCCTGGAACTGAGCAGCCTCTTTGAATACGAGTGGCTATGTGAGGTGCTAGATCTGAAGGCACCTCTCAAGGTTCTTCCTCTAGAGGATGCCCCCGCCGGTGCTATAATCATCACGCAGGGCCCCTACATGGAGAAGACGGCGGCTGTCATAAAGGGCCGCCAAACCCCTTTCCGGCTCCTCCACCTCAGTGACGAGCGGTGCCGCGACCCCATCGACATCTACGACCATCCGGCCTGCACACAGATCATTCGGAACTATCACCGGAAGACCGAAAAGGCGAATGTCATCACGATCCCTCTCGGCTACCACTGGCGCCCCTGCCCAAAGTCCCTGCCCAAGCTCCCCTTTCGAACCAAGATCTGGAGCTTCGTGGGAACGGACTGGTATGGCCGCGAGGCCCTCCGGGAGCTACCGCCTGAGAGAAGCGTGCTCCGCCTCTTTCACCGGTGGAAGGATCCGGCCAACCTGAGCCGTGAAGAATACCTCGGCCTCCTCCTAGACTCCGTCTTTGCACCATGCCCTTCGGGGAATAATCCAGAGACGTTTCGAATCTACGAGGCCCTCGAGTGCGGCGCCGTGCCCCTCGTTATCGGATGGACATGGTCGACGCCTCTCATACCCGAGGCTCTCACATGGGCCGGTCTTCCTCTCCTGCCCCTAAACTCATGGAAGGAGGCCGGCGAGTGTATGGTGCATCTTCTCAACCATGTAGACCAGCTGGAAGAGTATCGGGAGAAGCTGTTTTCGGCTTGGAACGAAATGAAGGCCAAAGTTTGCCAAAGCATCCGAACCACCTAGCCCAGGTGGGTCGGCCGAGAGCACACCAGTCATAAAAGGTGTAGGTGTTCCCCATAGACAGATTGCAGCGGCTGCAAATGGGGTAGAGGTTGTCCAGCGTCGTCGGCCCACCCTTCGATTCCGGAATATTGTGCCCGGCCTGGGCCGTGAAGACATTGATCCTATTGGGACACCAGGTCGTGGCGCACTTGGCCTCGAACACCTTCCCGTTCCGCTTCAGCCAGACAGCCTCGCGTAAAGCCTTGGGGATGGCCTTTTTCTTGTAGCGCCTCATTATATATTATACGACGTTAGAGTTTAGACCAAATGATTCCGGAAAATCTTGTCCCATACGCTTTTGGCGTTGTCATGGCCATTGTGGACATTTGCATGATGACGACTGCCAAACTCACCAATATTGGCAAGATACCCTACTTACCCGGCATCCTTGGGGCAACGGCCTTCTATGCGCTGCAACCTTTCCTCTTTCTCAAGGCACTCAAGTTCGAGGGCATGGCAGTGGTGAACCTCATTTGGAATCTTACCAGTAGTGTTGTTGTAACTTTGATCGGTATCTTCTACTTCGGAGAAAAGATCAAGGGGCTTCGGATGTTAGCAGTGGGCATGGCCCTCTTTTCACTGATCCTGTTTGGCCTGAGTGATTCTTAGGAAGCGAATCCATTATTTAAGGTATGATCCCCGCATAAAGTCCTGGCACAGTCTATCTTCTAGATGGCTGTGCCTGGATACCTACAAAGCCTCGAGGCGATTCTGGCCAAGCCTGCCGCAAAGCCAAAAGATAACAGCTTCCGTTTCATGCTAGTCAGCACGCATGCCCACCAGGTCACCGGCTACTCCAAGGTCAGCTACGGAATCCTAAAGGAGCTGGCCAAGGAGCCGATTGACATCACCCACTTCGCCTTTCAGAAGTTCCACACGACGCCGCCGAACTTTCGCCCCTATCCCGCGGGCGTCGATGTCATCGATGTGGCGCCGCTTGATAAAGGCGGAGCGGGCTTCGGCTACGCCTTGTTACCCGACATCATTCGCAAGAAGCAGCCGCACGTGGTAATGATCTACAATGACATGTCCGTCGTCGCGCAGTTTCTCGAGGCCATTCGCAAATCGGGGATTCCGCGCACCTTCAAGATATGGGTCTACTGCGACCAGGTCTACACGACCCAGCTCCAGGCCTACGTGGACGTCCTGAACCGCGATGCCGATCGCGTCTTTGCCTTCTCTTCTGATTGGAAGACCTGCCTGAAGGCGCAGGGTGTTACTCGCCCCGTGGACGTCCTCATGCACGGCTTCGACTCGGATGCCGCCTATCCCGTCCCAAAAGAGATTGCGCGAAAGGCCGTGCAGCTCCCAGACGACATATTTCTATTTCTGAATGTGAATCGCAACCAGCCCCGTAAGCGCTACGATATTCTAATCATGGCCTTCGCTGAACTTATTGTGAAGAATCCTACGAAGCCGCTGTATCTTCTCTGTGTATGCGATCGGGGCGAGAAGGGGGGCTGGTGGCTCTTTGAGATCTTTGCCCGTGAACTAAAGTTGCGCGGCGTCGAGCTGGAGCCCTTTGCCCAGCGCCTTATCGTCACGGCCCAGAACATGAACTTTCGGGACGAGGATATCAATATGTTCTACAACGCGGCGGATGTGGGAATCACGACGGCCGACGGCGAGGGCTGGGGTCTCTGCCAGTTCGAGCAAATGGGTGTCGGCGTGCCCCAGATTGTCCCGGCCATCGGTGGATTCAATGAGTTCTGTAACTCGGGCAACTCTATCATGGTGAAGCCGACGGTTCGCTACTACTTGCCCACGGCCTTCAGTCCCGTGGGCGGCGAGGCCCATGCCTGCGATCCCCACGCAGTCTGTCTGGCCATGGAGGAATACGTCATGAACTCGGAACTTCGGGCCAGCCACGGCGAATCCGCCAAGATGACCGTGGGTGGCTATACCTGGTATAGGGCCTGCGCGACACTCGTAAAGCGCTTGCATGATGAAAAACAGGATCAAGAATAGATGCGGGACCGGATAGGTCTAGGGCTGACGATGATAGCCTGTGTAATAGTCCTATATATTATCGGCAATGCTCGATCAATGAGTTCACGCATAGAGCCCTTCGTGGCCGGCTCACCAGGTGTCACGGGAACGGGTCTCTCGACGCCGCCCGCCACGATTCTCTGCAAAAAGATGTCGCTGAACGCGGCAGCAGGGACGAGTCTCACTACGAGCGGCGGCCAGACCTGGCTCTGTAAGAATAAGACCGAGGCGAAGAAACTCATCAAGGGTGACATTAATCCCTATTTGGCCCGAAATGACGCCGTGTGTATTGATCAGGAAGACGGCAAGTTCTACACCTGCCTCGACCTCAACGTCCCAATAGACGATGACGAGACGCCTACGACGGAGTATTCCGACTACGACACGGCCTGTAAGAACTACGAGAAGAAGTATTACGATCTCAGCGGAGCCCTCACGACCCTTCTGGCCATGAAGGATTCCATACACAGTAACTCGACTCTTCTCGGCACCTCTTTTGCAACTCTAGACGGTATGTATACTAAATATGGCTGCGACACGATCACAGATTCTTCAAAGAAGATCATATGCAATGCCATTATGCAGTCGCGATTCCTGATATCGCAGAACAAGGATAAGGCCCAGAAGTTAGAGGATCTGCTCATGCCGGCCATTCAGCCGGCGCTTGATTCCCGGGCCGGCCTCATTACGACACTGAGGGAGTATCAGTGCAAATTCAAGCTGCCTTCATAAATAGAGGACCCCCCATGAAACGGATACATGTGATTCTGATAGTCATCATAATCGTATGTATCGGTCTAGCACTCCTACAAAGGCACAGACAAGAGGGTTTCGAGGATTCTGGATCGGGTCTCGTGTTTACGGACGCCCATTGTGGAACTCTTCTGAACCAGGCCAGAGGAATGGAAGATAGTATTGCTAAGGCCAGGGCTGAAAATAACCTGGGTCTGATCAACTCCATTACGGCTATGCTGGAAGTCACCAAGGATCAGATTGCCAAGATTGGGTGTAAGGGGACCGAGGCGCCCGCGGCGGCGCCCATCGCCGTTCCATCGTCAATGTCATCTGATGATGTGGCGGCTTCAAAGATATCTCAACCGGCTCTTGTGGCGCCTTCCGATGATGTTGTGAAATCGGCCATGGCTCTGGCTGCGAAGATCAGTGAAAGCGGGGCCAACGCCACACCTTTAAAAACTCCGTGAAAACTAGCGAGTATGCCATGGGGCAGGGTCCTACCCATTATCATGCTGTGTATACTTATTCTGATATGCATATGTATACTATGGTGGAAACCAAAAGAGGGTTTCCAGGTTCCAGCCCCTCCACCCTTTACCTGCAAGGCGGGTGAAACTCAGATACCCTGTCCCGACGGACGGCAGGCGATGTGTTGCCAGGCCAACGGCGATTACAGCATCTACAATCCGATTCGAAAGGCGGATGGGGCGGCACCAACGGCTCCCGATACCGCTCGCCTCCTGGCCAACTACAAGCCCGTCGATACGACAACAGACGCCTACAAGGCCGACACTGTTACGAGAAAGGCCTACAAGGCCTACCAGGATGCCGCCGACGAGGCCGATGCGGCGAATGATGTCGATCCTACGGTGGCACCGCCACCTGAACCCCTGCCCGACGTCGGAACCTCCCTCGGCACTCTCGACTCCTCTATCAGCAGTGTTCCCTGGGATTCAGACAATGCCTCCATGCTCCAAAAGGACACCGTATGGGGCTACGTGAGCCCCGAGGCCTCAAAGTCCATTTGGAATAAGGCATATTACATGAACCTCTTTGGAGATCTCGGCAATGTCAGCACCGACGATAGCGGTAAGTTCACCTACCAGTCTCCTGTCATGGGAATCAATGTGCACGACCCGAATGCAGGGGCGGCGGCGGCAGTCGGCGACTTTTTTATAATGAATGTGGGGGCCCCCGCCATCCAAAATCGTCTATCAACGCCTATCCAGTTAAACACATCGACGCACAAGCTGGCGACCCCGATTACCAAGATGCAAAAACCAGTGGGGCCGCATCTGAAGTCAAAGGTCGGTGGCGGCAAGTTCAAGGCTCTTCGAAAGGCCATGTCGAATCGCTACACGAAGTGGTTCGCCAAGAAAATGCAGGCCTTCATTTCCAAGTTCATGATCAAAAAGGCCGCGCTTATTGCCTCTCTGCAGGCCACGGCAGTGGCAGCTGGTGTTGCCACCGCAGGCGCCGCTCTTCCGCAGGGCCAGAGTGTCGTGGCAATGGTGAGTGTTGTATTAGAGGTTCTCTCAAATATTACGATGGCGATCAGTATTCTCATGGCGCCCGTTCTAGAGCAGCTCGTCGACGGCGATGGAATGTGCCCCAATGACTACAAGTCCCTGCAGACGGTGATTCCCCAGCCAGCCGAGACCTTCATATCAATGTTCATTCCAGTCATCGGCGATATTATCGACCTCTTCTATCCCTATGTCTGCTTCAGAAAGCCGCGCGACGAGTTGATATCTGGCCTGGTGCTCTTCGTGGCCGGCCAGTTCCCGCCTGCGCTCGCCCTCTTCATCACGGCGGCTGTAAAGGATACCCAGGAAAATACACCCTGGATCGTTACAAAGAAACGGCTTGAATCACAGCCCTATACGGAGGATAACACCTTGTCGGTCTCCTTCACAAATCAGATCCAGCCGGCCATCGACGGAAATGGCGTGGGCATTATACCACCGCCTCTTGAGAACTTCCAGATCCAGAATACCGACGGATCAAAGTCGGCGCGCGACTGGTGCAACTTCGCGAACCCCATCATGCTCGATCGGATGGCGAACTTCTACTACAAGCAGGCCGTCGCCTACAGAGAGACCAATGATGATGGCACGGTGACATTTAGCTATATTTCCCGATTTTTGGGGGTGGTCGCCTCTTCTGAGCTCTCCTGCGACGTGGTCTGTGCCATGACGAAGGTGACATTCGATCCCACGCAAGGAAACAAGGTCGATATTTCTGTCGAAACGCCCTTCTATCGCCGCTTCTACTTCATAAAGGATCCGACTGACGCGCAGGGCTATTTCACAGTCACGGGCTGCACGCACGAAGATGGAACGGCCCCCGATGCGACGGCGGCCTCGGCCGATGAGGGGGCGAACTACGTGCCCTCCTTACCCAAGGTCTTCAATGTTCGTCGCATAACACCCGCGGTCAATGTGAATGCCATTCTGGCCGGCGTCGGCACGGGCGTAATCGGATTCGGTCTCCAAGCGGGTGGTGGCCTCCTGGGAGCCGTTGCGGCCGCTGTCAGTAGCTCCTACATTAACGAGGGCCTTCTCAAGGCATCCGAGAAGGCAATCAAGCCTGGCCAGGTCTTGCCAGAGGGCGCCTATATCTATCAGGCGGCGCCCAATAATCTCATCTTACAGTCGACGAGCGAATACTTCAATGTTGATCGCGGGGCGGTTATAGAGGCGGCATTTGGCTATGCACCCGAGATCAACTTCTGCGCCGGATCCCAGGTCAGCGTGGAGCAGTGCACGGATCAGGGCCGCCTCCGTTCCGTGGTGGACAAGTATCATGCAGAGAACCCTACTCGCCGCATCAAGGTCATTCGGGTCATCGAGCCCCGTGGCGTCGACGCCTGCTACTACAAATGGGATGAGACCGCCTACACACCTGATACGAATGATGAGAGTATTGACTACCAGTCGAAGGAGATCCTGCTTTACTACAAGGTCATGGACACGACGACTTGCGTGTGGGGCATGGACAGATTTGGCCCCTACGAGTCCGCCGCGGACGTCTACAAGCAGCCGCGCACGATTCCGATCCCAGTGGCCGCGCGCAAGCCTGGTCAGGGCATCTACAAGTATCCCACGCGAAAGGCCGTGGTGGATAAGCTCGGCAATACCACCTGGGCTCTCGGCAATACCACCTGGGCTCCCATTCATCCGCCGACGCCCTTCATTGTTCCTCGGCCGCTACCTCCGAAGACGACCTTGGGTGGCGGAACCGCGACATGCGACAGCCGAAAGCAGATTGAGCAGTGCATCACCGATTTCAACAAGGCCCATACGGATCGCAAGATCCAGGCGGTCAAGGCCGCCTGGACGGCTAAGCCGGATCGCTGCGACTATCTCGTCGACATGCTCCGAGTCTCGGGCGATAAACGTGTCATCCAGCGCGAGTCGGTGTCGATCCAGGTCAAGGAGAGCTCCGGCATCTTTACACGGGTCTCAGACGGCAGCGATAAGATCAACTCGGGCACCTTCATTCAGCCCGAGACGCCGCTGCTATCGACCCCCGACACCTCAGGCGGCGTTCTCGGATACAAGGCCGTAGTGAACGCCCTTCAGACGACCTTTAATAATATCATCAAACCAATTGTCATACAGAAGCCCGAGGCGAAGCTGCCCGAGATTGCCACGGCAGCCAATAGGGGTATTGAGACCTTATCGCAGCTGATCTTCAATAATCAGACACTGAAGGCCTGTCCCACAAAGAAGTGCTCAGACCCCGATATCATAAAGGCCATTTACACGACCTACAATACCGATAATGATCCCAAGGAGCAATACGAGGTCGACGTGCACACTATGACGAAGATTCTAAAGGCGGGGGTGGCTTCCGAGACAGAGTGCGACGTGATTTTCCAGGATCAGAAACAGAGTTTCAGCGACCTGCTTTTGGACCCGACCACGATCGTGAACACTGGCAAATCCTACCGATTCAAGCTCACGCCTACAGGCGATGCATGCAGCGGCGTGCCCTATAAGGTGCTCCCCAATGACTACAAGGATGTCTCTGGGGCGGCCATAGGAGTCCGCTCCGACTCGACGACGCTCTACGATGCGAACACTCAAAACATCGGCTTCCGTGTGCCCTTAACAACAGTCGATTGCCGCAAGGCCACAATCCTAACGGGTATAAAGAACTATCTTAATAAATACAACACGGACAATAATCCGGGCGAAATACACACCTATAAGACCTTCGACTGGAGTCTAAACGTGGGTCAGGCGACCTGCGAGTATAAGGTCACGAAGGATATGAAACGCAGCAAGACTCTCGAAAAGAACGTGGAGACCTATCTACGGGTGAATACAGTGAACATGACGGTAGAAGAGTATAACTTGGACGACATTGATATTGATGACGACGGGGTTGCTACACAGGACGGAGAGGAAGTTACACTACCATTTTTAAGCAGCTACGATGAGACTAAGATGAGTCCGAAGGTGAATGCGATATCGATAAACTTTCCTTAGATTAGTTATGCGCTGGGCTGAAAAGGGCCTACGTATATGGGTCTTGGCGGCCCTTATAGTGGCGATATGTATTGCATGGCTGATTTACAGGAAGGAGGGGTTTCAGATACAATCGGTAGATGATATAAATGGAGCAAAGTATAATCCTAAGATTGCTGCTCTGCAAAAACAGCTCGATGATTACAAAGCACAGCTGCAAGGCTTTCAGACACAGTATAATACATTGACCCAACAGATAATAGTGGCACCAAAGGTTGACGATGTGACATATAATACATGGGTCGCAGCGGCGGCGGCATCGGCGGCAGGGGGGCCGAAACTTGGGGCAAATGACCTTATAATATATAACCGAATCATGAATGATAGAGGATTTTTAGATAGCGCACGAAGTCAACAGTCATCCTTACAACAGCAAATGCAAGTTACGCAAAAATCAATCGATAATATAACCACCCAGCTAAATACGATTACTTCCGAGTTTAACAATGTCAAGGCGGCTGCTGCTACACCGGCTGGAGGACGCGCAACTGCCTGCACGGAACTATTAAATCTCCGCACGACCTTCCTTTCAAAAATCGCAGAACTGAAAACTAAAATGGACGACCTCAGTGGCACCGAGGTCCTCGGTGTTGCTCTAAAGGATGAGAATCTGAGATATCAGAACCGCTACGCCACCAGCTGTGACTCGCTAGTGAATTCCACACAGGGCACCGGTCTCACGGATGTCGCGAAAAACTCGTGCATTGGCTTGGCGAGCCAGGACGATCCCCTCTATAATAATGTGCTCCCTGCCTATGATACGACAAATACGCAGCTTTATAGTCAGGATCTGACATTGGGAGATAATGTGAATACGATTAACGATACGATCACTCTCTTACAATGTGATGTAAGCGGTATTGTGTATAATGCAGACGATGATATTGGCTCTATTAACGTAGAAGAGATACAGGCCAAGTTGAACGAGTTGTCCCCATACTACATATCGTCCGGCACGCTCGACTACGTCACGAAATACCTAGTTGGAAACGGTATTCTCGACACGGCCTTGTATTCTTCGACGCAGATTTTGAAGGAGGTGAATAACACTTTGACGCAGGCCAAGGTGCTTTCGGATAAGATTTTTTTAGGATGAGATGTTGTGCGCTTCCAAAGGCTAGAGTGATTTTCACTATAGCCTATAGATGGGTCGATCGTGGCTCGTAGCCCTAATAGGTATAGGGGTGATATTATATGTTGTATGGGCCCTGTATAAAGGGTCTACTATCGAGCCCTTCGCGCAATCAGATTATGATAAAGAGGTTGAGTCTCAAATGAATTCAACCACCGTATGGGAATGGAAACAAATTCAAGATGAATATAACAAGGGTCTGATAACATCTGACTATTATAAAAATATGTATAACCAACGTAAGTTAGCATATGACACGGGTTATGCTGCAGTGAGTTCAAATATGAATTTTCAAAGCGCTATCATTCAAATATCTGGCCAACCAGTTATAAGCGGTGGTAATCTAAGATATACGTTTGATGATGTTCTTAATGCCACGCGCTCGCAAGGCCCAACACTTATTAGTTTATATATGTTAAAAACATACATTGAAAACCTATATTCAAGTCGACTTACACAACTGCAGGCACTGATAGATGACGCAAATAAAACGCTTAAAACCTTAAATGATGAAATATATGGCTATGAAAATGCTAAGGTTCTCGGGTTTGATCATAATAACTGCAATGAATCTGAGAGTATAGGAGGCAAGAAAGAGAGATGTCAAACGATTCGCAATAATCTTATGCCGACGGCCCAATCGCAGTTGGATACTGCATCTAGTTTAATGGAACCTACCATAAATGAAAGGGCAAACTGGCTGGATTTACTAGCCAGCGGAACTATTAACTTCTTAAATGATTTTCTAAATGATTTATCCCCTCTTCCAAACTATCTATCTACTACTGTATCAACTGATATCACTCCAAAATACAGTGAGATTATTGCTGGTCGTTCATTGAATAGAGACATGCCGGTCGCAGGGACCCTAACTGATAAGAATCGCCAGGAACTAGCCGCCGCCGCAATCACTAAACGTCTCTGGTTGGCAATCCCAGAGAAACTCGAAAACTACGTCTATGTTTCTCCGACTAACTTTAAGGCCTATTTACGCAATGAAGGGGGGGCAATGGGCCAGTCAATCTTTAAAAAGGTTGGTACAGACTATGTTCTAGACCCACTCATTGTTGAAAATAATAACCAAGTAATGACGACTGAAATAACGCCCGATCTTCTGGCGCTGATACCGGTGCCCGCCCAGAACTTCCTAACACAGTATGTTGTCTCACGCACAAAGCGGATTCGGCAATACGCCATGCAGGCCGATCCTGATTACAAGGCGGCAACAGGGGCCTTCTATGCCTATCAGCGGGATATTTCTACAATGAATACAAACGGAACAACCAAGGTCGCCGCACAGCCTAGTAGATCTCTACCCACCTACACAGTCGATAAAATGGTGCAGGATTATTTAGGAGGCGGAAACGCGGCTGCAAAGGCCTATCTGACTGCCATGTTTAATGCAAAAACCGACGCAATCTACGACGCGCCAGGTAGTCCCTATATCGTGGCTGGACAAACGCAAATGAAGCCGACGCCATATTTTAGCATCTATGTTCCAAATCGGAACAGCCTCTTTAACCAGCTCGCACAGGGCTTCTACGATCTCGGTGACGGATCCAAGGCCATGGGATATATCTACGATGTATTCCCAATCGGCTCTTCTATTCTTGACGTGCGATTCGACTTGAATACGCATACTGACCCCGCAGGATACATACAACAACGGATAGATTTACTTAAGGCCGACTATGCTATAAAGATAGCATCAAATCTCTCACAGACCGATTACGATGCAGCCGCGAGTGCATTTCAAACTGCCTACCAAGCTCTAAAGGACCAAATGAGTGCATCTGTGACTACTTCAGCTGGTGTCACTGCCCGCATCTTTTACACGATAGCAAACGGGCTTCTCACAGTGACTGGCGTGGCCCAGGACCAGGTAGCGGCCGGCTCCTTCTACACCCACTACAACTGCGGAATGACCACTCCTCTAAACGACTCACCAGGTAAGGTCAACTATCTGCCCATAACCACCTACTATAAGAATGAGGCTCCTGTAATGAACTGCTCGGATCCCGTAATGCTGGCAAAGATTGGCAGAGACTATGCGACGGCCCTTATGGCCGGCGATCTCTCAGGCGCCACAGATAAGATAGACTGGGATTCGAGCGGGAGTCTAGTCGTGACGAAAATCCTCGGAGTCCAGCAGCTGAATGCGAACCAGTGCGCCATTCAGTGGGAGGAAACGGCCTTTAACGATGCCACGAATCAGCCCGATCCGCCGACGGTTCGGAACGTAAAAGTCTCGTATGCAGCGAACACGGCGGAATGGTTTGCCAAAGAGCTTCTCTTTGATCCCGCCGGTTTTCAGTATTACAAGTCGCCATCAGGCCCCCAGTGCACTTTCACGGCCAATAGGGCTGGGTATGATATCTCAGGCGACTCCCCTTGCCCCGCCGCGAATCCGAATGCCATCTTCGACCCCCAGACATACGCGCTGTCGAATCCGGCGATCTACACATCTCTCAATAAAAACATCCCCCTACTCATTGATCGGTATCGCAAGAATCTCGACGGGATCATATCGCCCGCCTGGAACATCACTACGCTTGCCACGCCCATTGTCCTTCCAAAGCCTTATCCAGCCAATGTTACTCTAGATGATGCGGCGGGGACATGTCCTACGGTGAGCTGTCTCGATCCCAAGATCATGTATGACCTCATAGACCAGTATAATACCACCAAGGACTATGATGGCATCATCCTGAGAGTCATCAACTGCACGACACTCAATGATGGCGAGTGCGACATGCTGGTCGACATGGACTATACAAAGCCGAAGGGGGGGAGCAAACCTCCAAAGGAAAAGGCCGGCAAGGTGCTTCGTGAACAGGTGGCTCTCACTGTATCGCTAGATATTGCCTCCTGCACCTACACGCTCGTAGATGTCGGCACAGGCTACGGTATTCAGGATAATACCCCAGTGCGCACGGATCCTTCTGGTGGAAAGGCCCCCTTCGACTATGCCTACAACTTCGCCACAAAGACTTACGGAGTCGTATCAACCGCAGCCAACACTCTTCTAAGCCTGATTGGATCCGCCTACACTACAGCCCAGACGGCCTTGACCAACTATCGCGCCCTCACCTTTGCGAATATCGGCGACCTCGAAACCTTCCAAGGCTGTCCTGAAATACGCTGCCGAAACCTCGAGATTATCACGGCCATGATGAAGAACTACGATAAGGCCAATCTCGGCTCGAAGCGCATGGGCAAGATTCTTCGCCTCGGAACCTCCGTCGATACGCCCAATGCCTGCGACGTAACCTTCGAGTATGATACCATTCAGTGGGATAACACAGCTGGAAAGGCGACGGCTACGCCCGCGGGCACGGCCGCGGCCCGCTTCCAGTTCGGATCAAATAACACATCGAGCTACCAGGAAATCTTTGCACAGCGTATTGCGGCGACGACGGATCCGGTAGTGAAGGCCTCTCTCCAAAAGGAGCTCGGGGAAATGACAGATCAAATCAGCTGCAACTTCGCTGTAAATAGTTCTTCGACCATTCTACCAGCGGCCCCTGCATGGACGAATATCAAGGATATTACTAATAATAAGGCAGTATCCGTGGTCAATCCGTCAAAGTCTGGAATCGTGAATTTCGCAAACCCATTCCCCATCCAAGGAATCAACTGTCGAGGAAAAAAGACTTTCAATCTCATTCGCAATGCTTCCACGCCTACGCCAAAGCTGATTAAACGCAGTATAAATACGGGACTCCTCACCTGCGCCGTCGAAATGGATACAGGCATGCAGCAATACACCTTCTCTACAAATGATGGCCTGCAATATAAGGTGGCTTCCCAACAGCCAATAGCAGAAGTGACCGGCCCTCTCATAAACCAGGATATGACGACTGATATATCCTTATCCGTCGACGCAAGCTGCCCATCATTCGATACTAACACGGTGATGGCCTATAATGGTTATGATAAGCCCCTCGACAGCTTCAAGCGGGACGCCTCCACGTTCGAAATCCGCATAACAGATAATGAATATCTACCCTTCGGGCAGACATATAAGATAGTAAAAATCTATACGGATGGCTGCAATCCTATGATAGACGCCATTGTTGATTCAGATGCAAAGGGGTCCCGTTTCAGCGTCCCTCTAGACCAGTCAAATGATCCACGCTATTACACGGCCCTGCTCGATTATTTCTCAAAGCACGCGGTCTATAAAAGTGATGCAGAGCCGCGACGAGTTCTCGGCCAGGTTTGGCGCACCGGCACGGACTTTGACACCGGTCTCATACATCTAGAGGTTACCATGGGAGAATACGACGCCGATGACAATGTCGTGAACTTCTATGGGTGGCCCCAAGAGCCAGTCGGTCCTTTCACGGCGCCGAGGGCAGTCCTAGCCTGTGACTTCCGCAAGCGATTCAAGTCGACCGACATCTATCTGGCCAATGTCTACATTCTTTCGAAGTCATCCGCGTCTCTCGATGCTACAAAGAACTTTACGGGCCAGACGATAACCAAGTTACGCGACCCCTTTCTAATGCCGACCTTCAAGTTTATCGAGTTTACACCTCTTTCTGTGCGGGCCGGCCAAACGGCCCAACTCAAGCGCATCGAGTTCTATTCCGGAAATACCCTATTATCGATTACAAATGGAACATATAAGGCGACAGCTATAGTGAATAAGACGCTAAAATCAGTCACTAACATATCGGACCTGTTTTTAACCGATGTTGTGAAGCTTGTGACAGATGCAAGCGGCTTCGAGTTTCCTGTAGGCGCCCCCATTATTGCCCAAAGTTCAACCGGCCTCAGCGTAGATGGCGCCTCCTTCATGACTGGCCCCGATTCGAATTGTGACGTCCTCAGTTGGCAGCTGCGCGGAGGTATAAATGGAAAGTTCTGGAAAAATATCACTATTGGAAGATCGACACCCCCTCCCTACGGATTCTGGCGAATCCCCATCACACCTTCTGGAGTTGTTTTACCCCAGAATCCCAACCGACTAAAGGGGTATGCCGAGTGCTCTACCACGGGAACGACCGTCGCCACTCTCGATGTGGTCAAGACCATATCTGCTCTCACCTATGCAAATCTTAGCCAGATAATCTTTCCTGGATTTGATGCCAACCAAAAGAATATCAATCGCGCATATCTAAAGGGGTTGAGCCAGATGATGCTCGATGACTATAATAATACAATATACCTACAGGGTTCTATTCAGACTCTAGACGGCAACTACAATCTGGCCGATTCGGTCGCCTATTTTACATTGACCTATCCGAGAACGAAGGACTGCCGATTCGTGTATTCCATTACAGGATCGTTGACGAAACCTCCTGGGTTTCTGGGAACACCAATCACGTTTAATATCACGACTGATGCCCCCTTCGCCTGGGGCGGATATCCTTCGGCCCTCATCAAGTATACTGACACGAACGGCCAGACTTTCGAAGGGGTTGCGGGAGCCCCAGATAATACCACGACCATCCGGAACTTTTTATCCTATGGACCAGATAAACCCGCGGCCGTGACCCTGGCGACTCCACTGACCACTTTCACAACCCTCGGCCTCGAGGGGGCGGCCCAGATGTGCGCGGATAATCTGGCCTGCGTCGGATTCAGCTGGAAAGATGGGGTGGGAGCCTTCTTTAGTGATCCCACTGAAACTACACGTCTCGTGGTAAATATGAATAAAAAGACCTACTTTAAAAATGGCTATACGGTGATCACCTATGCACGCTTTAAAGGCTTCGGGGCCACCGGCCTCTCTAAGATCGGATTCTACAAGGGTAACACACTCCTGAAGGTGAAAGTGGGGGCCGTCTATTCCATCAATGCGGCGGGAACTCAGAGCACCATACCAGACTCTATAGGATTTCAGCCGACCAATCTCTTTGACTATAATACTACAGCAGGATGGAAATCGTCAGCGGATGGTCTTCAAATACAGTTCACATCGCCAATAGTTATCACGGGATATACGCTCGTCGCGGCGAATGACCCTGGGCCAACGTCATGGACACTAGAGGTGTCGATGGACGGCGTAAACTGGATTGTGGCCGATAATCGGACAGTCGTGCCACCCGCGCCCTTAGTCGCATATCCTCTCTTCAGGCTGGGCGGAGATTCGGGTGTCGCCACGGATTTTGTGCCAAAGACCTTCAGTAGCTGCAGCCAATCGTGCAGTAGTCCGAGCAACCTCGACCTCATGATCAGCATCTATAAGCAAAAAGTGGCGCCCATGGCGAATGCCTTCCAAGTTAATAGCGCGGGCCGAGACCCAGGAACGGATCAATGCATTCTTTCATGGACCGATGACACAACTGAAAAGACTGGTAAAACGGGCTTCAAGTTCCTGCCTGTTTATGGCGACTGTAATAGCCTTCTAACCCCTGCAAACGTTGTGATGACGCAGAATGTATCCGTGGCGAATGCGATCATGGCCCCCATCACAGGAGCGGGCTTATACAAATACTTCCGTTTCAAACCGATGAAACTCAATGGCGGGAACGGCACCTGTCTCGCCGGCATCTTCCTTTTAGCGGCTGGAAAACGCTTGACACCGACATCCTGTATGAATCCCGCCGGTAACGATGTCCCTACAGGCTCGTCACAAGTTGCCGCTGATACGAACTTGTTCGACGAGTGGCGATGCCAGACGCTGGGTGCACTCATTCTAAGCTTCTCCGCTCCGATACAGGCCGACTCCTTTACACTATTTGCAGGAACAGATACGACGAGTGCTCCTATGCGTTGGACTCTGGAGGGATCCGTTGATGGGACAATATGGAGTCTTCTTCATCAGCAAGCGACAGATGCTCTTGTGCCGGCAACAAGACAAATGTATCAGATATATTCATTCAACCCCAGCATAGCCCCTGTCGCCGCCAGGAGTATCCTAGAAGCTAGCCTAGCCGATTTCAAAGAGGCCTGCGATGGTGCGAATATCCTGGGACTCGTCAATGATGCGGCAGCGGCCAAGAATATATTCTTTAACCCCACAACATATTCCTACAATGCCACCACGAATCAGTGCACTTACCAACAGGTTGATGGATCTCTTATACAAGCAACCTTTCACACCAGCATTGGCGGAGTTACGGATATCTTATCGGTCAAAAGGACCGGTGGGACCTTGACTGGGGCAACGGCAGTGAGTTCCCGTCTCCTCGGCATCGACGACTGTAATACATCCTGTAATGATGACACAATGCTATCAGCCCTCGACAGCTTCTACCGAGCAACGGGAATCAATACGACTAAGGCGCCACTGGTGGCCACCAAGTATGGAAAGAACTCTGCCAAGAATGAATGTGTGCTTGAACTCGACTCCATGTTTGCGCCTTTGACAGGAGACGGAAAGCCGGCCCTGGCTGCGAATCAGATAGGCTTCCAGTTCAAAAAGGAGGCGGCATGTAATACAAAGCCCCTGATTATTGGGGTGGATACTAGTGGATCTGATACTCTTATCACTCCTTCGATCAACGGCCCCTACAAGTTTATCCGCTTCAAGGTCACGGCCACGAGGGCGCCAGGGCCTGTCGAAATAGCCGGCTTTACTTTCTTCAAGGGGGGTGTGGCTCTAGGATTCACTGGGATTGTAAAGAATCCTCTTGGAACTGGTGGTGGCGCAAATGATATCGTCGATATAACAAATGGCTGGAGCGATGCGAATAGAAAGCCTCTCGAGTTCCAATTCACCACTCCAATCAACTTCGACGGCTACAGCTGGATGACGTCGAATAGGACATTAATAGGGTCTACAGCTGGCCGCGATGTGGTGGCGTGGACACTACAGGGATCAGCCAACGGAATCTTATGGAAGGATATCGAATCCAGAACAACGGATATCAAGCTGGCCGATACTACAAAGGGATTTAAAATGCCTATATATGGTCTTAACGGATCCGTCACCGCGCGTGACGCGATTCCGGTTACTACTGTGGCAACGATTACAACTCTAAACACGTCTGGAAAGACTTGTAAGGATGTCTGGGATGCCGCCTTTACCAGATATATAAACGACACAGGTTCGATGGCAACTAAGACCACTCCCATAAAGTATAAATATGATGACTCGGCGAATCAGTGCAACTACATGTTCTATGATGACGACACAGGGGCAAATGTATATGCTGGATTCATATTTGACAAATCAAATAAGCTTGTGAGATCTATAATCAACCCGGATCCGACAAATAATACTGGTATCGACACTCCCAGTGATTATTCAAAGCTCTAATTAAGAATGGCATCATTTCTGAATCCTCCGAGCCTTAGTTCATCGTGCGTAATCACTGGCGGCTATCGTAAGTTGTCTAAGAAGTCTAAGAAATCCAAAAAGTCGAAAAAATCTAAGAAGCTAAGATCTAAGATGACAAGATCTAAACGTCTAAGAACTAAACTCCGCGGTGGAGCCACGGGAAACACAGGAAACACTGGATCCACAGGAGCCACGGGAGCCACGGAAAACACAGGAAACACTGAAACCAACGTAAACGATGATAGCTCTTCGGACGAGGATGAACGTGTTTATTAGGACCGATGATTTTTAGAGAGCCCAATAAAATGGAAGAGCAACGCACACGGTGTGGATATATCCCGAGTGAGTGTCTAAAATCCTTTCAAAAGGCGCTGACCGAAGGCGGGACGATTGCAACCGGTCGCTCCCTCCACTTTGCCGCGGACATTGTCTGTAGCGGTGCTCTTCAGCTCATTATACCTATCCTTTGGGCACACGCCATTCAGCACATCGGCATCGCATCCCCCCGAATCGTCGTTTATCTCAAAAAGCGGATAGGAGAGCTCGAGGAGTTTACACGCCGCCTTCCCGACGAAACGGCCTACTCGACGGAAGAGTTCCAAATACGCATGGGCGAACTTATTCTTGTCCTCCGAGACGCCCCGACACGCACCCTAGTGGCCTGGCCAAAGGTTGCCCCTGAGACCCACGCAGAGGGATGGTTAACCGCCGCCGCCACGGCCTCCGAGACCGCGGTTCTCCTCAAGGTCTGGCGTCAAGGCGACAGCCACATCCTGAGAAAGGCCGGCGCCGAACTCTGTAGAGCCATTACGGACGGCTCGACAGAAAAGGCGCTCTTCTGGATCAAGTGGCTCTTTGAAGAGGAGATGCGCATTAAAAAGGAGGTCAAGGGCGCCGCCATTACTACGGTTGAGCGCGGCGTCGGAAAAGGAAAGAATGGTGCAGGGCTCTTTATCATCACCCTCTTTGGAGAGATCTATAAGGAGTTGGCAGCAAAGGAGTTGGTGCGGATGCACGAGGAGTTCCAGGGTCTTCTTGATGCCTGGAGATCCCAGAGCTGTAAGAAGCATATCTTGGCACTTATGACGCAGGTGCTATGCGAGGTGCCGCGATGGAAGGTGCCAGCGGCCCCGCCCCTCATTAAAGACGCGGTCGTCATGTCGCGCGCCATCCGCGAGGTGCCCAAGTTTTTCCGCGAAGTGTTAGCCTACGATGCTCCAAAGAGCAGTGTGGTGAAGGCCTTCAAGGCTCGCGAGGCCAAGAAGGTAAAGAAGGTAGAGACAACGCAGATCGACGCCTTCGATCGTGCCCTAGAGGATTATTTTGCGCGTATGTAAAACGTCATGAACATAAATTAAGAACTCCCCCCGAACGGTGAGTTCTTAAATTTGGTATATCACTATAGAAGGATGAAGTTCACAAACTTCCTTAAAACGAAGCGCATTTCAAAGAAGAAACAGTCGCTAGAGAATCTGCGGTCAAAGCTTCGTGTCAATAATGAAGAGCGGCGTGAGCGCCTGGCTGCACAGGCGAACGAGCAGAATAGAGGTGCCAGCATTATTGAACGGGCGGCCAGTCTAGGACCGCGGACCATGCCTGGAAACAGTATGGCGACGCGCAAGTCGAAGATGAACAAGCGCAAAGAGGAGGTAATAAAGTTCTATAAGACTCGCAACTATCTTGGAGAGATTGCGCCATATATAAACGCCGAGGGCCGGCCGCTCGATTCAAATCGGTCTAATGCGATTCGCGCTGCGCACCTGAAGGCTGCCAATGCCGCAGGAGAACCGACGCGGCGTAATGAGCCCTTTAATATCAATAATCCTGCGGCGGCCTTGAAGCGGAAACTGAAGACGAGATCAAAGGAGCGGTCAAGCTTGCAAGATAAAATCGCCTACTACCAGAATACTATTTGGGACAGCAAGATGCCTTATGATATCCAGAAGCAGTTACTAAATGATCCGGATATGGATGAGATTCTTCAGGCTCTTGAGTATTAGACCGGTGCTCTAATGCTCTTCATAAAGTCGAGAATACTTTTGGGGGCAGTCGTAGGGGAAAGCTTGGCCCTAGGGACCATGAGACTTGTGATGTTCCACAGATCTGAGGCCAGTCTCGGATTGAGAAAATAGGCATATGGAATGTAGAAATAGCCGCCCGCGCCCCATCTGGGGCCCCAGCTGTTACGGACAATCCACCACTGTTTCGAATCATCGTAGCCGCAGACAACGACGGCGTGGCCACCGAGAAGCTGCTCATTTGCCTTGGGCATGGGAACAATGCCCGTGGCGGCGACGGCATTCGATTCAAAGGATTCGTAGACTAGGAAACCTATCACGAAGGGCTCGTTCGCGACTAGCGAGGCCTTCATGGCAGCCGCCGTATTGGGGATATTCGTCGCGCTGATGACACGCGTTGTGAGAGCCGATGTGTAGCAGCTCTTAGGAGGAGCTATCTTATATTTATTTATACTATACGGCCATAGAGCCTCGGAGCAGATACCATAAGTCTTAAGGCATTTGATACCATCCGAGAGATAGGCACCACTATCATAGCTGGCCGTGCCCTCTATCAGGCGCTCATTGTAGTAGAGAAAGAGACGAGATCCCATAAAGCTAGGTGCATCATACTGAACGAGGGCTACCAGGGCGTTTGCCGTGCAGCTTCCCAACTGACCTTGGTCATAGACGGCTGGCATCTTTGAACGGAGATCGACTTTAGAAGGAAGAGCAGCGGCAGCCGCGGCCAGAAAGGCTGGAGAGTGATTGAAAACGAGCTGGTCCTCAGGAAGACGATTCACCTTTAGAGAGTAAATGCGCTTTGGGATGGGGTTAGGCGCGAGCAGATTCGATAGCATCTAAAGTTAGATCCGTTAATAATGTAGATATGTCTTGGCAGCCATCACCCTTCAATAAGAGATGTCAAGAAGACGTAATATCGCGCCGGGTATGGCCGGAAAATATTGGACCCATCTTTCCCAAACACAGGCACAGTAAAGCTTATAGCGTGAACGAGCTTAATAGGATGCTCTTTCGAGCAGAGCACTCCGCGCGCGTTTATGCCGAACCCTCTCTTCGCACGACGCAGACCTTTAACTTGGCCCCCGCCGCCGCATTGGCCAGAATCTTCTGCTGCACGACTGCCGTGGCCTCCGCCGGTTCCGCGCCAGGCATCAAGGAGGGCATGGAGGCCACCATGTCTAAGGCGAGAGCCCTGTCGCCGAGTATCTCACATATGAACTGACCGAGCTCCTGAGCGAGAAAGGCCATCGACGTCGACGACTGAATCACATACGAGCCCCCCTCCTGCAGGGATTTCTCGCCGTTAGTAGTGGGCGGAGTCCGGGTGGCCCAGATACGAACTACGCGGCCCTTGAAGGCCATTCTCGAAAGGATACGCGCGCAGCAATCCAGAAACTGGCTTACTTCGCGCTGATTTGTGACCTGTTTCCACTTTTCTTGTATCAGGAAGAGTATGGGCGGGTCGGACTCGATTTCCATGTAGTGATCCACGCCGTTCAAGGACTGCTCGGAGAACTCGTCGCGGATCTGTTGTTCATTAAGGAGCCGGGAGGAAAGGCCCTTTGAAGCCAGGGGAGCGATAAGGCGTCGAAGAGTTTGGTCGACGAGTTCTTCAAAGACGAAGCCGCGTTCCCCAGTGGATGGAGAGGCCATTTGACCTTGTTAAATCTTATAAGTTTTTATAAAAACCTCATATGATTTGTTTGAATATCACAACACGTTAACCCGTGCGAACAAAGCCAACATCCTTGCTGGCATCCGCCGCCCAGACTAGAATATAGCGGAAGACGCCTGAGCGACCCTCAGAAGCAGCATTATCCATCTTCTCGGCAAGAACATACTTGGCAATGTGCATATTCGTCGCCGGGTCGTATGTCGTAACTGTCACGCCAAGATCGAGATAGAGATCGCCAAGCGCGGGGATAGCCGCACCAGTTAAAGCGGCGCCGGTGGCCGTGTTAAAGTCCGCATCTGTCATGAGAGCCGATAGCTTACCAACGCTGCCATTGTGAACCACGTTTTGCGTGTGGCTCACGCAAAGAAGAAACTTCTCACGAGGGTTGACTTGGGCGAATGCGGAACGGACGGAGCTCATTATATTTCAGGAACAGATTTTTTAAAGGCGCCGGATAGAGTATAAGTTAAGAATCTCCGAAAGGGATTCTTAACTTATATTGATGACGTTACCGGTAACCTTATATTTAACCGATACGGGCAACAACCACATGCTTCGCTGAGTCGGCCGCCCAGACACGGATATACTTGATGACCGACGCCGAGCTAACGCCCTCCGTGCTTGCACCGCTCATCAGCTGCGCAAGAACAAACTTCTCCGTCTCAAGATTCGTTGCCGGATCGTAGACCGTAAGAGTCTTACCCAAATCACGGTAAAGCTGCGTGAGGAGCAGGGCCGATCCAGTCTTTGCAGCATCGAACTCGGACACCATAACCGATGCCTCAAGGGGCGTCGTCGTGTAGGCGGCCGTCGTTCCAGCGCCAACGGCGGCGGCCGTCGTAACAAGCAGATACTTCTCACGAGGACCAACCTGAGAAAAGTTGGCAAGGATTGAGGACATTTATATTTCGGAGTTAGATAATATTGCTGGCAAGTGCAGATTTTAAGAAGTCTAAAAGAGTTCTTAGAATCGGCACACCACTATATGCCTCCTCTGGGGATCGAACCCAGTGCCTTCTGCTTATATGCGGGAGCTCCTACAAAGCAGATGCTCTACCAACTGAGCTAAAGAGGCTTGGCAAATGCCGGATACTCCTTGTGGGAGTCGAACCCACGGTCTTCCGCTTGCCGGTAAGTGCATAAGTTAGGTGCCGCCTTATAGGCGGTGCCTAAGTTAGCCTACTTACCAATTAGTGGTGTGCCAATATTAAGCGCCCCGTTAGGGGTGCGTTTACTTTGGCACAACACGTTGACTTATCATCTAGAAGGCGGACGCGTTATCCACTGCGCTAAAGGAGCTGGCACATGACAGCTCAAAAGGAGTCCATGTCTATGCGCGCACATTAAGTTTCTTCTTTGACTTTGCCCGATTTTTTCCCCAGGGGAACGGAAACCCCAGAGCGCCCCGCGCTAAAGGTATCTAGATGTAGATCTTTAGACCTGCCCCACCCAAAGCTTACCGGCAAGTGCCAAAGTTAAGCGCACCCGAAGGGTGCACTTAACATGGCCTACTTGCCATAGTAGTGTTGTAAGCCAATGTTAAGCGCCCCTTTAGGGGTGCGCTTAACTTTGGCACAACA
>Ga0114962_10000776_pt1 | contig 27852 bp, 20 predicted proteins | sample C_130820_MF_Meta_FD_87017 | JGI IMG/M metagenome (GOLD analysis project Ga0114962, IMG submission 87017) | Freshwater microbial communities from Lake Croche, Canada to study carbon cycling - C_130820_MF_MetaG | ecosystem: Environmental > Aquatic > Freshwater > Lake | place: Lake Croche, Canada...
AAACTTTGGATATTATTAATAAATGCAAATTTAAAATCACTTTTTTGAGGAACATATACATTAAAATGTGTATTCTCTTGATTTATTTTTGTAATTAAATCTTGAATATATTGAAATGTATTATTAATATCTTCAAATGTTGCACCATCTTCTTCTTTCCATTGTGTTTTATATTCTAATCTCCCATATTCACTTAACTTTACTGATATATATTTATTATATGCACCACCTTTAATGTCAACTTTAATTTTAAAACTTATACCATATGGATTACTCTCCAACCATTTAGATTGAATCGAATCTCTATCATATTCAGGAGAAATAGTACGAAATTTATGCCAACCTGCTGCATCAGGTGGTTGATATTGAATATATGGATATTTTTCAGACAATATAAAATTTTCAAATATACGATGAAGATCAAATTTTAGTAATGTTGCAATAGTTGTTTCCTTTTCAATGTTAATTGTTCTTCCATTTAATTTAGTTATATATAATGTAACATGTGTTGTTGTTTGTGTAATAAAATTAGTTTTATAATAATCAGAATAATTTTTACTATAGGGTTGCTCTCTTTCTACAAAATTCATTACATTATTTTCTAATAATAAATCATTGTCTATTGTAGTAATATATTGATTTATTTTTTTTAACTCAGTTGTATGATCACCATTAATATATGCAAGAATATTAGAAAATTCATTTAATGATTCAGTAAAATATATTTTAACATAAAAATCTACTAAATTTTTAATTATTTCTTGTGATGGATTGTAATTTTTTCCTAATTCTGTATAAATATCAGTAAAATATATTTCATTATTTGGTATATAATCATTATAATCATTAATAATTAATTGATTATTATCTTCTGCATGAATTCTAGAACCATACCTATTCATACTCTCTTTTATTACTCCAATATTACCCTTTAATATTTCATAATCGTGAAAATTTTCTAATGGAACTATATCAATTGGTAATAAATTATTTTGTCTTAACCAGTTTCGACCCAACATAACATTATCTATTTTTTCATTATATTTATCATTTTCATATAAATTATATGTATATTCAGACCATAAATATAATCTGGATGGTATAAAATGGGGTAATGTAGATTCAAAACTTTTATTTTTTTCAATCGTAATACAAATTTTCTTTTTAATATTTAAAATTGTATCATCTGGATATATAAATTGAGAAAATATTAATTTTTTTTCTATTATATCAGATATATCTCCCGCATAATTATATGTATCAAAAGAATTATCGAATTGAATATTTCTATCTTTTCTTGTTTTAATACGATTTGCTTCTTCTTCTAAAATACTATTTAATAATTTTTTAGTTTTATCCGCATCTTTATCAATATCTTCATTTATTAAATGCATTTCTTCTAATTGATTTATATCAAAATCTAAATCTTCTTGATCTTTTTCTTCTTCTTCTTCTAGATTCTCATCTTTTTGTTTTTCTTCTTCTTCCTCTTTATTATCAGTTAAAATATTATCATTTTCTTCTTCCTCTTCATCATCATTTTGTTCAAATTTATTACTTGTATTTTGATTAATATTACTACCGCCCATTTGTTCTTGTTCTTCAAAATACTGTTTTTTTAATCTGTCTATTTTAATTTTACCACTATAAGAATAGACTAGATTAGATTTTTTATTTTGTTTAATATGTTTTTCTATCCATTCTGCACTCATTTTTTTTATTAATTTATCTTTTTCAGTTAAAGAATTAAATAATTTTTTTATTTTTTTAATATGATCTGATAAAAAAAAGTTTTCATACCAGTAAATATCAAAAAATTTTTCTAAAATAATAATTTCATCAGGTGATAATTGTAATAAAGTATCAATAAAATTCAAATTAGTTATTTTTGTAACAATTCTTCTAATATTAGTAGGTATATTACCTAAAAATATATAATATAAATATTGAAATTTACGATTATCATTTCGATAGCGATAAATAATTTTATATGGTTTGTATATATTATTATTTTTTTTATTAACAAAATCTTGATTTGTTATATCCATGATTACTAATTAGAATTATTAATTAGAAATATTTTATTTATTTCTAATTAATTTATTATTATTTTAATATATGTTTTTTAATATATGATCTAAACCAATATATATGAACACATAATATCATTGTTGAAAATATACTTAATTGATAACAATATGGATACATTTTCCATATTACTAATATATTGTATAAAATTCTAGTTAAGAAAAATAAACTTCCAAAGAGTACTGGATTATGATATTTTTTATCTATTTGACCTAAGCATAATAACACGGTTGGTATTTCTAATGGTAATAATGTAATACTTAATGGTAGTACATTTAAATATTTTCCATATATTAATCCAATTATGTATACAGTATGATGTACACTAAATGTTAATACATTTGTATATAATATTTTTCTATAATATTGATATCCTAGTATTATATCAACGACAAAATAACTAATCATAATATTAAATACAAACTCTCCAAGATTAATATATAGTATTGATGTTGCATATTGAGGATTGAATAATATATATATACTAAATGGTGATAATAATGATAATATACTAGAAAATACTAATGATATTACATTACTATGCTGTAGAGTATTATGATCTGTTAAAGGTAAATTAAAAACATTTACTAATGGTAAATATAATGCATACCACATTCTAGAAAAAATAAATAATGGATTTAATATTATAATTTTAATTAATTCAATAATATGCATCATTTTTATTATTTATTTTTATATGTTTAAATATTTAGAATTCATAATTTAACACATTAGTATAAATTTGTATACCACAATATTCTTCTGGTTTAGTATTATAATCATTATAACTATATAATTGATTTTGTTGTGCTGTTTCTAATAAATATTTATTTATTTCAAAAAATAATGGTGTATGACCTACTTCTGGACATCCAATGTGTGCAATTTCGTGCACTGCAACATATAATATTTTATTATAATCATAAAATTGAAATGTTTCTTTATTTCTTAAACAAAATACTAATTCTTCACCTTTATTAACACTATAACTAGTATAAGGACTATCTCTTTCTACTTCACGAATAAAAACAGTTGTTAATTTTTGTAATATTAAAGATATATACTCTATATACGCACGATTGTTCTCTTTTTTTGCTCTATCTAATGATTTTTGTGCAACAATGACCAAATCACCTTTTAATTTAGTTAAAAGCTCTACTGCCTTATTTTTATCAATATGTTCTTGAACCAAATATATTTGTCCATCAAATTCTGCATGAACTAATCCATTATTTTTTATACTATATATTAAATATATAATAATAACAACAAGTACAATAACAATAATTTCCTGCTCCATATAAATATTATAGTTTTTTATTTTGAAAAGATATAAAATATTAATTTAATTATATTTGAAAATTAATTTCTAAACAAAATTATATCATGGGTAATTCTGGATCAACATCTAATAATACTCTTAATAATGAACAAAAACATGTATTAACTAAATTAGAAACACTTTTAGGTGGAAGTGATACTGAAACATATGTTACTAATAAAAATAATGAATATTTATTAAATAAATTTCATAGTTTATTACAAGATACTGAAGTTAATAATAATTATAATGCAGTATCTGGTGATACTGAAACACTTAATAATTTTGTTCAACCTGAACCTACAATAAATCATGCTGTATTTGAAACTACATCTGATGCATTACCATTTACTGTATCTGAAAATTTAGTTCCAATTGTAATATCTAATAATAATATGCGTGGTGGAAATAATAGTACAGATACTTTAAATAGATTATCTAAATTATTACAAGATAGTGAAACAAATCTCACTAGTAATAAAGTAGATAATTCAAGAATATTAAATAGATTATCTACTTTATTAGAAAATACTGAAACAAATAATTATGCAATGAATTTTCGTGGTGGTGGTTTAGATTCTGAAAATTTATTTACATCTGAAGATTTAAAAGGTGGTAATCATAATAAACAACATACAGAATCTGAAGAAAAGAAAAAACATGAGTCTGAAGAAAAGAAAAACCATGATTCTGAAAAATCTAAAGAACCTGAAGAATCTGAAGAATCTAAACAATCAGGTGGAGAAGAATTAGATACTGAATTAAAAAATATTTTAATGACATTAAAACAAGATAAATCTGATTCTAAAAATGTAATTTCTGGTGGTAAGACAAAAAAAGGTAAAAAATCTAATAAAAAATCTGATAAAAAATCTAGTAAAAAATCTGCAACATCTAAATCGTCTAGAAGATCAGACAAAAATTCTGAAAAAGAAAAATATGAAACATCTGAAGACTCTGATAATGAATCTGGTGATGAATCTGACGATGAATCTGAAGAATACTTAACATCTACATCATCATTAAATACATCTGATATTAATGTAAAACATTATAGATAAATAATAATTAAAAATAAATTAAATTTTTAATTATTGCATTCTTTGAATAACTGAATTTTGTTTACCATATAAAAATGAAGGATATAAAAATGGTCTTAAATCATATCTGTTATCATCAGGAGAAGGTACTAAATGTACAGACGGAGGAATAATTGTTGTTTTATTACGATTAATATTATAGCGATCAAAAAAGATTTCAACTACTCTTTTAGGATTAATAGCTCTTCCAAATGGATCTACAGAACATATTTCATTTAAATATGGTGTATCTTTAATTTTAAGATAAGTATCAATTGGTCCATATCCACTTGCACGTAATTTACCAAGTTCAAAAATTTGTTGGTATGTAATACCCATATCAGTTTCATCGGTTTGTTTGGTCGCAGAGGTTGTTTCAATTAATTCAGCAGTTGGAGTTGCTGCGCGAATAAATTGCAATGGGTGAATTTGTCGACCCATTACTTCTAATAATCTATTAATATATGTTTTAGATAAACTACCAATCGGGTTTACATCTGCTGCAGATGCATCATATTTAGTATAATAACCAACTAGAATTTCATCTGCATTAGAACTACCCAATACAAGTAAAAATGTAGAATTTTTATAATCAGTAGGAGTTTCAGGATTCATCATTGTAGGAACTGTTTGTGCTAACAAGTATGTATTTATCATACGAAGACGTGCTTGAACATTTTGGAAAAGTAAATCATATGGTGATCTTTTTAAAGCGCCACTGGGCCATTTAAAAGGTTCTCCTGTTGTAGGATCAATCGCTTTACCATCTCTCCATTGTGTAACTTCATTTTTCATACTTTGAAAACCATGTCCAGTATATTTCGCTACCCCAGTAATACCCGCTTCAAACATACCTTGGATATCAATGACTCTATGAGTTGCACCAATACGCTCAGATAATTTTGCTGCAAGATAACCTGTAGGCATAATTGCAGCGGCGGCTTCTAATTGTTGTCTAGTCATACCTGCAACGGGTGGTTGAGGTCCACGTCTATCATCTTGACCAGAAAATTTAGTTGGTAGATATACTGTATTTAAGATTCTTTTGCATAAACTTTCTGGTGTTACTGCATCTTTCGTTCCATCATTATGAATATAAAATTTATTGATAAAATCAGTAATAGGTTTATTCGGACCAGATCTATTTGCACGATCTATTAAAGTACACATATTATAAATAATAGTTGCAGTTGATGCAGAATCAGCACCACCACTTAATGGTAACATAAATCCTTGTGCACCAGAACGTCTTAAATAATCCCATAACCAAGAAGATGCAGCATTTATAATTTCTATCATATCTTCATCAGTAATTACAAATTTTCCAGAATGATCTTCTTTCCATTTAGATCCGCCACCCATTCCGCCACCAAATCCAAATTCTCTTAATTTAGAAGATGGAGGTATAGAAGATCTAGGAGGAGCGGAGGGTACTGCATCTTTTAAATCATATTTTTCAGAACCAGGTATGACAAGATTTAATTTGACAGAAATAACAGGAAAGGGGCGTTGAATTGCTCCTTGAAATCCAAAAGAATTATTTCTCATTCTATAGGAAAGAATATCCGGAATATGTACTCTTTCTGTCAAGACTTGTACTTCTCTCAAGGTAAATGCATCTTCCATATTTAAAATTTGTCCATTTATTCCAATAAAAGATCTACCGTCAAACCATAAACGATCACCATCACCGCCTTCCATATTAGAATATAAATATACACCTCCAGATTTCTTTGTTGCATTTTTAACTAAATCTATTCTTTTTTGTAATTTTCCTGTTTCAAAATGTGATCCAGACCCATTAACAATAATATCTACACCACTCAAATATAATTCACTATTAATACTGTGAGGTACCCATAACTCTTCACAGATTTCTGCAGCAATTAAAACATCATTGCAATTAATAATACCAATGCCAATTGGACATTCATTTCTCACACCATCAAGGTTAAAATGAAATGTTTCATATTTTTCTCTAGGCCAAGATGTGAACCAACGCGCTTCACGATAGTTACCATCATCCGCTAAATTTATTTTAGGTCTGACCAATATAAGTTTTCCATCATTAATAAACATTGTAGTATTATATCTGATATCATTGTGAATAATAGGACAACCAATTGCAAGTAAAATATTTTTAGTTAATTCAGGTTTACGTAATATATTTTTAATTATGTTAAAACTTAATTCGTGAACTTCTCTTTCAAGAAAATGATCTTGGCAACTGTAACCACATGTTGCAAGTTCAGGTAAAAGTAAAACACCATCTATGACCATAGATATTGCTTCCATAATTCTTCGTTCATTACCTTCATAATCAGTTGACCATTGATTTAATGTTGCAACAGATACATTAACATCTCCTTTAACAAAAGATGATACTCCACCACCTCTGCTTGATAATTTAGATTCACTTGATAAGGGAGAAGAAATTGTATTACCCATTCTGTTTTGATACTTGGTGTACTTTTCGCGATAATCCATTCTATATTATTTAATAATAATAATTTTTCAATTTTTATTTTTATTATTAAAATAAAAAAAATAAAAATTGGAAATTTTAATATTGTTCTAATTGATTTAATATATAAAATTTTAATAAATTACATTTATTTAATTGACATGGTAATCTATATTCTTGATCTGATAATTCTCTTTCATCTAATAATTTAAATCTAGATATTTGAATTTTTTTCATACATCTATCATTGTATAATTCATCATAAAATACTTTTAATATAAAATATGGTACTTTAATAAAAATATATTTTACTTTCATTTTATTTAACATCTTTTTTAATCGAATATAATTACTATCTTTATTAGAATATGTAAACACGCATATTATTGATTTAAATTCTTTTGGATATAATTCTTTAAATAAATGTAAAAAACTTATCATACCCATACCAGTATATGCAAAATCAATCAAATATATTTTTTCATTCTTAATTAATTTATCAAAATCTTTAATTGAATTTTCTATTAATTTTTTATAATTATTCAAATTATTTTCAACGTATCTATCATATTTCTTATTATTAAATTTTCCTGTATCTCTATCATAAAAATTATTTGAAAATGCTAAATAATTACTAGTTGTTTTTGTTAAATTATCATATAAAAACATCATCTTATTTAAACTCTCTCCTAACACAATTCGATGATAATTTTTATTTAATTTTTTTTCTATAACTTTACATAATGATACATATATATCAAAAGAATGAATTAAAGGATGAATAGAATGTAATACCTGAATTTCATTTAGGTTAACAAATGATTGATAAAATATTCTCAATAATTCTATTTTATCTTTTTCTGTTAAATTTAAATATCGTTCCATTGTAAAAGATCCATGTAATATATCAATTACTTTTTGATTATCATTAACGGGATATTCATCTATTATCGTTTTTATTCGTGGTAATGTAGTATTAAAATTATGTAAAAATTTATTAATTAATTCATTGTTAGATGAAACAGGACAATACGATTCTAATAATAAAAGTGGTTTTAGTTGTTCTATAGTAATAGTATCTATATCAAAGGAGTTATAAAATTCTTCTAATAACGACAGATCTTTATCATTTTCTCTAAATTTGTAATTTATTTTTATTAAATAATTATAAAAATCAGTTATTTGTTCGGTACTTATATTATTTTTTCTATATTCATAAAATGCAGTAAAATGAGGATAATCGCCCTTATACTGCGGTATATTATAATCAATATCCATTGTTAAATACATTTTTTCTTGTATGAAAAATCTTGATTTAATTAAATAATACCACAATGGATTACCGTCTTGATCTAATTCATCTTTTGGGTCATAATTATGTAATAATAATGTAAAAAGTGTTTTATTAAATATTTCAATAAAAAAGTGGTGATTTACTTCAGTATATTTATTATTTGCTAATTTAATTAAAATTTTTAAATCAATTTCATTACCTTCGTACAATTTATATTTTGCATAAAAAAATGGATTCATATTACATTTTTTATTTGATAATTCTTTCTTATTTAATTCTTTGGGTATTTTATTAATTTCTTTTTTATCAATATAATCAAATATCTTATCCATAATATTTGATTATATTTAATTCTATTATTTTAATTTATATTTTTCTACATACTTTTGATATTTATGATAATATCCACCACCTTGTATTAAACCGCCAGGACCGCCAGGACCGCCTGAACCTGGACCCGGTACTGGTCCAGGTCCATCTGGAAGAGGATTGGGTATTAGTCCAGGTTCAACTGGAAGAGGATTTGGTATTGGTCCTGGTCCCGGACCAACAGGAACTAGATTTGGATTTTCAGGAAATCTAAAAATATTTAAAACTTGATCATCATCTACTACTTTTATTAAATAATATTCTTCATCATTTATAACATAATTAAATTGTTGTTTTAATTCAGGTGAAATCTCATTTCCTTTTCTTTTAAAAACCAATTTTCTTACAATAAATGACATATATTGAAATAAAGGATCATTCAAATATGTCATAGCATCAATTTTATCTGCATTTCTTACTGCTTTTCCAATTCTATAAACAGATACTTTATTATTTAGACAATCAATATTTGCAATAGTAAATATCGGAGGTTGCGCCATATATATTTAATTTATATAAATAATTATAAATTAAATTAACCATCTATCTAATCCAGGTGTTTTCATATATGGTTTACCTGATTTACGCGCTTCCTCCTCTTTAATTAAGTCATTAAATAAGATTGTCGCATCTTCTGGTTTTGCTGTTACCAATTCTAAAAACTGAATTGCTGGTAACATAATTTGATTCGTAATATAAAACATATAATCAATTTTAAGATTATTTTGTACAATATACTCTGGATGCTCTATCTTCTCACCTTGTAATACTTTTTGACCTCTTATTTTCGGAACTTCGATATACGCAAATTGTACTCGATCATTCATTTGAGGTGCATTTGCTCTTTTCTCTTTTATCATTTTTTGTGCTAACATTACATGTGCAATATTAATAATATTTTGTTCATCTCCATTAGTATCTAATACTGGATTACCTTTTGCATCTTTCTTGACCGTCGTTTTATATTTATTAATATCTTTGATTGTTTTTGATGTAACAAAATCTTTGATTGGAAATTTACCTTTAAAGATATTTCGAATACTCTTTTTAGTAAATGTAATTGTTTTATCACAATCAATTTCATTCATCATAATATCTACCATCCCACCTATCACTCGTTTAACTATTTGAGCATTATCTCTTCTCTTAAGCACGATACCCATTGATGTTTGTGTGAATTCTACATCATCTTCTGTATATTTATTTCCTACATATCTCTTTTTACTAAAAATTGCAAATGGAAAGAATGTTTTTTCATAGGATAATTCATGTGGGAATCTTAAACGTGCTTGTACAAATTTACTTACTAATATACCTAATTCAATAGCGGGTTGTAATACTTCTTTAGTATGAATTACTTCTTTCGTTTCTTTATTCATTAATACAAAATCATTAAAAATACTATCTGTATTATGAACTATCATAGTACCAATACCTGCTTGAAAATGATGATTTTCAGTAGTTAAATCATATACATATTCATTATTTGAATATGGAATTTCTATTATCTTTTTTATTTTATTATTACATTCATCGTTACATAAATTCATTAATATATTATTATGATCATCAACATCATATTGAATATCTAAACCGACAGAATATAATATTACACCATATTTTGCTGCATGTAAGTGATCATTTGTTTTTTGTATTAATCCATTCAAATTTAAATTATGTAAATCACGAAAATAATATGAATAATTTCGAAAATAATGATCACTAATAATATCATCTGAATTTAACATTGGATATTCATGATGTAATAATTTATCAGAAATTTTTAATTCTTTACTCGATACTGGTTCTAAAGTATCTCTAATTAATGAATGATCATCAGTTACATCTACAATTGCAGAACCAGTTACAATTCTAAACATCTTTTTATTTTTTGCAAGTTTATGGCGAATGACTCGTGTTATAGGCATCCATCCTTTTTCAGTCCAAGATTCAATATTAAATAATTCACATGATTCTTTTCCAGATTCTTTATCTATAATCCAATTAAAACATAATTTATCAATTGGAATTACTTTAATGAGTCCATGCACTCTAATTATAATAGGAGTATAATGCGCAACACTGTCTCCATATACTACTTTTGGTGCAATATCATATTTATCAAATACTTCAGTTACTTTTGAAATTACTTTATTTACTTCTTTTTCATCATCCGCAAGTGTCTTACCCGCTTTATTCTTAAAATTCTTTGTTAGAAATTCATGTAATTTTTCCTTATTGTCTTTATTCTCATATATATATGTTAATGTATTCTTAAAATCTTGCTCTACAAAATTCTTTGCAATCATAATTTGACCACGACCGACTGCAGTTGTTGATGCTGCTAATCTAACATAACATACCGGTGATGTACCTGCACCAATTTGACCATACAAAGAATTTGCTGTAAGTTTTAATGCAAGTTGTCTACCCTCGTAAACCGCTTTCATAAATACATCTGTTTCCGCTTCTGCAAGTTTTCTTACCGCTTTTCTTTCTGTTAACAAATCATTTAAAATTTCAGGAATTACGCCAAATTCACCATCTTTCTTGGCGTATTTACAAATTACTTCTTGTTTTACACCATTACATTCTTCATCAAATTTAATTATATTATATGTATACCCTGGAATATTATCATATTCATCATCATCTACAAACATTTCATGTGATATATTTTCTGCAATCATTGATGATGGATATAGAGATGAATAATCATTAACTGATACAGGTACACGATGAAATTTTGGTTCAGGTGTTAATACGATAGCACCTTCATATCCAACTTTATCTTCATCACCTTCTTCTTTCTGAATTCTTGGTAATACTTTTACTAAGAATCCACGTTTTCTACATTTTTTAGTTACTAGGGAATAAGATTTAATACCTTGACCTCTTAAAAAGATCCATTGCATTGGCACGCTAGAAATACTCGCCATTTCCATATTCTCAGGTATTTTATTCAGTTTTAAGATTAATTTAATCGGTAAGACACAATCCTGAATACAATACTTTGCAATCGTTGCAATATCTTTCGAATCACCATTTTCATATTGAGAAAACATGGTCTTTGCACTCATATCATCTTTTACCATACCAGCATAAAAATATAAATGTTGTTTCATATTCTTTTCGATTGTTTCATTATCTAAGATAAATGATAAATTACCTCTAATTTCAATATAATTTTCACCAATATCGATAATTTTTAATTTTTCACTAATAACATCATCTTCTTCTGATATTTTAACGAAATTACCAATCTTAAATTCTCCTTTTTTCTTCAAGTATAATTTTGTTTTATCATCTTTAATTTCTATTTTTTTAATAATCTCTTTCATAAAATGCTCAGATACAGAATCTAATTTATAACTATTTAATTTAAAATCTTTCTGTGCTAATTTCATAAAATCAATTTGAACTCTACCAATAGTATCATAAAAACTCATAACGTTGTCACCTAATGCAGCAGATGATAATTTTACATCATCTTTAAATTTTGTTCTATTACCAGTACGACTTAGAAATCCAAAAGAATCTATACGTAATAATTTTACTCTACCATTTATGTATTTTTCATCGAAACCAAAGATATTATAACCAGTTAAAATATCAGGATCTTCTTCCTGAATAATTTTTTGAAATTCCATCAATAAATCTTGTTCTTTATTAAATGATCTAACAATAACATCTTCTATTTCATCACAATCTTTAAGAGTTATTATATATTTTTTCATATCTTGGTCACCAAATGCATAAAAAACCATACCAATTTGAATAATAGGGTCTTCTTTTCTATCAGATTGGGGAAACTGGTCATCGTGAGAATAACATTCCAAGTCAAAGGAACAAATTTTAAATTTACCCAAACCCAGTTTAGGATCTTCTGGTGTAAAATTATTTTGTGATATAATATGCTCTGCATTAATTCTCAAATGATAATCAGTATAAGTATCCATACCCTTTTCATTTCGATATTTTCCTTTCGGTAATTTGACCCATCCACAAGATTTAATATCTTGGACGTGCATAAATCGTAACATAGGATCTAAATTTGATTCATATAATTGGAATTTTTCCATTTTATTGTCTATTCTTACTTCTAAAATTCCATCACGTGATCTATTGTGATAAAATCTCATAGTATCACTAGTTTGAAATCGTATCATTAAAAAATTAAATTTCTTTTCCGCTTTAAATCCATAAAATTCTTTCCACTCCATTGGAGTATAATCAAAAATATATGCACCATGTTCTTTACTCATTCCTTTCATACCCAAAATAAATTTTTTTATATTAACAGAAGTCCAACTTCTTGGTATTTTTACATAGAAGAATGGAAAGAAATTAACTACACTAACAGTTAATGATAGACCATTATTAGTTCTACCAAAAAATCTAATTATAAATCGTTTTTCTTCATCTTCTCCTATATTTTCAGATTGCCAGTCTATAATATTACAATATATATCATCTGTTGATGGTTTAATTGTTATGTCTGACATTTAATCGTTTATAATAATTATTAATTTACTTTTAAATTTTAATTTTTCAATTCTTAATATAACTAAAATGAGTGATATTTGTTGTAATAATTATAATGATAATAAGTATATAGTACCTCGATTAAATCGTTTACAAACTCAAATAAATAATTTTCCATCTGGAATAACAGGACCAACTGGTAATACTGGAGCAACAGGTTATACAGGTTATACAGGTTCTACTGGTTTAACAGGAGATTCTGGTTCTAGTTCAGGATTAATTTATTATTTTAACTATAGTTTAGGATCGGGAATATCTACATACAAAACATTAAGTACTGGGCAAACAGTTAATGATGGAACTGCAAATGCTGTATTAGTAAATGCAAATACTAGTAATGTATTATTAGGTAGTTTTATTACTACTGCACCATTAAATACAACATTTATTCCACCCGGTATTTGGGATATTAATTTATTTACAAGTTCAACAAATATTACTAATCTTACTATTCGTGCGGATATATTTATCAGAGATAATGCAGGTAACGAAGCGTTGATTATACAATCTTTAAATAAAGTTATTAGATATACTAGTTTACAACAAGTAACTTTTTCTCAAAATCTTTCCTATACTCCAATTGGTTCTAATTCATTAATAATTAAATTTTATGGAACTAATTTAGATTCTAATTCTTCTCAAGTAACTTTGTATTTTGAAGGACCGAATACTTATTCTCATGTTCACACTAGTTTTTCTACAAGTGGACCTGTAGGTCCGACAGGGCCTAGTGGTGGTCCTACTGGTGCACAAGGTCCTAGTGGCGTTACAGGTAATACAGGACCTACTGGAGGATTTGTATTTCGTGGCGCTACCGGTAATGTATTATTTTATGATGGTGTTGCAGTAACTGGTACAACAGGATTTGGATTTACTACTGTAGATACGTTATCAGTATTAAGTTTAAATAGTTCTCTTATACCTACTCGAGATAACATTTTTACTCTTGGATTAACTGGTTATCGATGGAGAGAAGTTTCAATTGGTCCCGGATCATTAAATATTAGTGGTCCTGATGGTATAGTTGCAGAAATGGGTACTGATAACGAAGGTATTATTTATACTAAACAAGGTTTTGCAACACCTTTTATTAATGTAGGTCCTGCAATTAATCAATTAGATCCTGGTGCTATAGGCGGATGGGTCATTGGTCCTACTGGTACATATGGTGATTCACAATATGATTTAATTGCACAACAAAAATTAATTGGTGTGACAGTACCCTCTGGTTTAACTGGTCCTGTTTATTCTCTCGTTTTAAAACCATCACCAAAACAAATTTTTGCAAGTGGTACACCTGGAACAAATGGACAAGTATTAACTTCTAGTGGTACAGGAATTAACTGGGTTTCACCTCCTTATGGTCCTACTGGTCTTACCGGATCTACTGGATCTACTGGACCAACTGGTTTTAATGGAACTATTGGTCGTGATGGTGTAACAGGTCCAACCGGTTATACGGGTATTAAAGGATCAACTGGATACACTGGACCGACTGGATTTGGATCAACAGGTCCTACAGGAAATCAAGGTGCTGCAGGTTATTCATCTGGTTTAAATTTATATTTAGATAGTACAACAACAACTTCACCCGCAAATGCAAATCTATTATTAGCACCTAATTCTGGTTCATCTACAACAATTACTACTGGAATACAATCTACTAATAATTATTTAGTCGTAACATTTACATCTACGCCTGGTTACACTAGTTCTACATTTATTTTAGGTGGCATTTGGACATCTTATATTTATGCAATTGCATCGAATGATATATCTGTTTCATTTTATATAAATATATATAGTGTCTCTGCATCTGGAACTGAAACATTAATCGTTGAAGGTAATTCTAGTAATGGCGTTCAAATTTATTCAACGCCTAATTTATTGCCATATTCATTATATGTACCAGAAACAATTTTACCTAATTTAACTTATAATTATCGTATTAAAATATTTGCTAATTTTATTGGTGTAGCGTCTGCTACTTTTTATTTTAGAAATTCTACTAATTCATATATTAATACAACTTTACTTGCAAATGCAGCAACAGGACCACAAGGTCCTACTGGTAATCAGGGTTCTACTGGTGTTACAGGACCATTAGGAACTGGTCCTACAGGATATACAGGATTTACTGGTCCTACTGGTTTACAAGGATTAATAGGAAACACTGGAAGTACAGGTAATACTGGACCAACTGGTTTACAGGGACTTCAAGGAAATCAAGGTATTCAGGGAACTCAAGGTATTCAAGGTATTCAGGGAACTCAAGGAAATCAAGGAAATCAAGGTATTCAAGGTATTCAAGGTTTTACAGGATTAACAGGGTCTACCGGTCCTACTGGATTTACCGGTCCTATTGGTCCTCAAGGATTATTTGGCAGTACTGGACCTACGGGTCCAACTGGATTTACTGGACCTTTAGGTACTGGTCCAACTGGTAATACAGGTCCAACAGGTAATACAGGTCCTACAGGTAATACGGGTCCTACAGGTAATACAGGTCCTACAGGTAATACAGGTAACACTGGTAATACAGGTAACACTGGTAATACAGGTCCTACAGGTAATACAGGTAACACTGGTAATACAGGTCCAACCGGTACATCTATAAGTTATCAATTAGGTAATAATCCATATCTACCAGGAGGTTCTTTAATTACGACAACTATTGGTACAACTCAAACACGAATCCATGAAGTTGGACCAATTACGACTTTAGCTGCAACAAAACTTTTAATTATGGCGAATGCATCATTTACTGGTGCAAAATTTGGGGTACAATTAACAGTTGGTCGAGCAACTACCACTGGCGCCACCGCGGCAAATTCTACTAATATTACATCTAATGCATCACCACTTGCACTCCCCGTTACATCACCCGCTTATTATATGGCAGCATTACCCCAACAAGGTGATTCAGATAATCCTCTCAATTTAAATGGATTTGCGTTAGATGCACCAGGTGCAGGTACATTTTATTATACATTATGGATGCAATCTAGTACATCACATAATTATTCTGAGATGACTGTTGCATTAACTGTACTTAAAATACAATAAATTCTAAAAATTAAAATTATATTTTATAATTTTAATTTTATTCCTTAAAAATCATCATCAATATCATATTTTTTAAACACGCCATTTTATATTTGTATTTCTTAAAATTATCGATATTGTGATTTATTGGTAATTTAAAAATTATCATCTTAGTCTCATTTTCATCTTTAAATATATCATCAATTATTTCATGTAATTTTACTTCTTTATCATCATCAGTATTAATTATAATATCCATTTTATACTGTGATTTATATATAGGTCCACCCCATGGAGGATCTACAAAGACTATATGCTGTTTTAATTTATTTATTAAATTTAAATAATTACCATTGTAAAATGAAATATTTTCCATATTATATTCTTTCATGTTATTCACTAAATATTGATACCGTGTAATATTAATTTCATTTGCATTTACTGTTTTAAATGTTTTAGCAAATGATAATGTATTACCACCTACACACGCCATTGCATCTGTAATTGTTAATTGTGTCATATCATCTGTTTGATAATTTAAATGATAATTCTTTTTAATAATTTCAGAAATCATATCTGCTTTTTCAGGTAATGTAATACTGTACTTCGCTACATCGTCCATCATAATATTTTTATTTGCCATATCTGGAAAAAATATATTATCTGTCATATTCTCTATTATTATTTTTAATACTGTTTGTTTAAGATAAAAATTAAAATATTAATTTATGAGAAAAAATAAATCAATTGATATCCCAGTAACAGAAAATCCATCTAATTTAAAACTATTTTTAGAATTTAATAAATTAATTAAAATTTATCAATATATTTATGATCATCTCAATGATAATAAAGAAAAAACTATTTACAAACACAAAATTATTAGTTTAAAAAACTCTGCAAAACAAATACGAATTTTTAAAGATCATATTACAGATGTAAAACAAATTACTGATTTACCTGGTGTTGGAAATAAAACAGTATTACGTGTTCAAGAATTTATAGATAAGGGTAAATTATCTGATGTAGATGCATATTGTGCTAAAAATGATTGTGAAAAAATTTTTGATCCTACGTCAAGTAATAAATTATACGATGAATTAATTACTATATATGGTATAGGAGACAAACTTGCGCATCAATTAATGGATAAAGATAAAATAACATCTATTAAAGATTTAAAAGATCGTGTAAAATCAAATACTATAACTATATCTGAAAAAGTAAAAACTGGATTAAAATATTATGGAAAAATTAAAAATAAAATACCAAGAGATGAAATAACAAAAATAAGAGAATTTATATATACTATATTTGAAAAATTTGATTCTTCTATTGTATTTGATATATGTGGTTCTTATAGACGTGAAAAAGATTTTTCAAATGATATTGATTTATTAATTACTACTACTAACCCAAAATCTAATTTTTTAAAATCTATTGTTGAAGAATTATATAAAAATAATTTATTAATTGAAAGTTTTACAGGATTTGAAGAAAATTCACATACTGGATTTATGGGATTATGTAAATTCTTAAATAATCCTATAAGAAAAATAGATATTCGATTTGTAGAACCACAGTCATTTTTTACTGCATTATTATATTTTACTGGTTCTTATGAATTTAATGAACGAATGAGAAGTATTGCTAAAAGAGATGGGTATAAATTAAATGAATATGGATTATATAATTTAAAATTAAATAAAAGTTTACCAATTTATTCTGAAAAAGATGTATTTAATATACTAAGTATGAAATATTTAGAACCCAAAGATAGAATTTAATATACATATATATTATATATGTCTTTTCATAATAAATTTAATAAATATAATAACAAATTAAAACAAATTGGAGGTCTTGATAGAAAATTGTTAGAAAAAACTGCAAGTGATTTAAAATTAAATATAGATGGATTAACTAATGTTCAAATAGCTGTACTTATTGCAGAAGAGAAAGAGAAACGTGAACGCGCTTATCGTCTGCCTGTATCCAAAAATGTACCACGACCCCCTCTACCTTTACCTCGTTCAATACAACCAATCCAACGTGAACCACCACCCTCATCAGAACCTCAAACACTACCACCACCACCCTTATTACAACCTCAAATACTACCACCTCCTCCACGTAATCGTCCAATACCACCACCACCTCCACGACCACTAATTTAATATTATTAATATATCTAAAAATTAAAAATTATAAATTTTTAATTTTTTGTAAACTTTTTTTATTATTATTTTTCAGATCTATATATCATTGCTAAAATAACAATTGCACCTACAATTAATAAAAGTATCATTGGAGATAATCCAAGTATTAATCCAGATGATTTTTTAGGTGATGGTGAAGGATTTACGGATGGTGTACGAGATGGTGTAGGATTAAAAGAGGGACCGTTATATAAAGTTGGAGCGAGAGTAGGGGTACTCATTTATACTATATATATAGTTTTTTTATTCTCCGATTTTTAAATAATCTATAGAATATATTTTTGTACCTCCTAACATATGAGCGGGTAACCTAACTATCTGCCAACCTTTTAATTTAAAAATTAATAACCATAAAAACCATGCAACAAATAAACCAAATATAAAATATCCAAATATATCCCAATATGAAACATCAGGGCATGATGATGTATTTTTTGAACTTGCAGGTGGATCCATACTATTTAATTATATTATTTTTATAGTAAATACATTATTTATATGTAAAAAAAGCAATAATAATAACACCAAATACAAATCCAACACCAAAAGAACTTCCATAGTAAACACTATTACACATTGGATCACTCATAATATATACTAATTTAAAATAATTAATAAATTAAATTTTTAATTTTTATAAATGCATAATTAATTAAATCATACAAAAAATAAAAAATAATTAAAAATATATTCTTCCACGTAAAATATTTCTGCATATATGTTTCTTTATATTCATATCCTCTTTTACGATAATATCCTCTTACACCTTCACCAGAAATAATAGAAGTAGTCATATATCCATTATAAAGTGCTATCATTTCTGCATGACGAATTAGTTTAGTACCTAGATTTTTATGTTGAGTATTATTTTTATTATTTTGTTCATTATTTACACTTACTTGCATTCCTAGAACGTGTAATTCACGAATTAGTGCAGTATTATAAAGTACAGGTAAGACACCATAATTGGTATCATTAAATCTCAATCTTAAATATCCGTATAAAATATGTTCATCATATGATGTATAAGATAAAAAATATTCAGTTCCTGATGATGCACGATATATATTAATTGTAAATTTAATATCTTTTGGATTATAATTATGATATTTAACTTCTCGGCATCTAATACAATTACATATTTTATTTAAACGATCCATCTCTTTCAATACCATATCTCTCATATGAGTTTGTTTACTACCACCAAAAATTTCTTTTGTTGGAAAATCACGGAATACGCGATTAACTCGAATTTGGGGGTGAATTTGTTCTTTAACATAAATTAGTACATCTACTAATTGCTTTCCATTATCTAATTCTGAATATGGTTTGTATGTACCAGCGTCATACCATTCTTTCATTTTAGTAAATTTTAATACAAGGGTAGGATATAGTTTCCATTGATCTGCTTGATAATTTGGATTATCAATAATTTCTTGTAACATTATCTTATCTTTCTCAGGAGAAGAATATGGCATGTCTAACATAATATGAATATCTACTTTAAATCCATTCTGCTTCAAAATATAAATACCCCACTGGTTTTCATCGCTAGTGCATTTTCTATTATTTTTCTTTAATATATAATCATCTGTGTGTTGAATTCCAATTTGAATACGTGTTACACCATATCGACGAAATAACTTTATTTCTTCCAAATCAATTTCTTCTTTCCATTGTGTACCCTTTTTAGTAATCCAATCTGGTCTTGTCTCAATTGTCATTCCAATTACTCTATGAGTTGCAGTTTCATTTAATTCTTTTTCTTCTTCAATCGTTTTCATTTTACGAACAGGAACACCGGTCATAGAAAATTTCTGAAAATCATAATAACAATTACATGCATAATACAAACAAGTCATAAAATCCATCATATAATCTTTAGGATAAAAATTAAATGTACCACCAGATACAATAAATTCTAATTTACAGGGATTATTGGGGGTGGGTTCAATATGCCCGGTCATTTCTAGACTTGCAATTCGATCAAGTGTTTGTTTGATCGGATCAAAATTATTTTGTAAACCACGTGCAGATCCAGGTTCACCTGATGAATAACTACGGGGTTGTGTCATATTTCCTTGTTCATCTCGTTCTTGAGGACAATAATGACAATCCATTGGACAACTAAATGCAGAAGGTCCATTAAATACAGTAATAACAATAACACCAGATGCACTTCTCGCCATTCGCTTACGCATATAAACTTCAAGTGCAGGATTAAAGATAATTTTATTTTGATTTAACAGTCTTCTATAATAATGAACCATGGTAGTTTTACTAACGTTTATTTTATATTTTCGAAATAGTTCTTTAATCATTAATTCATATTCTTCACGATTATTGTATTTTTTTGATGATAAAATAGTAAAAAATTCCTCTACTATATTTTCATCCATAGGATCAATTGATGCTTTTTTAAATTCACCTGAAAATAATTCTCCAATATCTTCTATACTTAAATCTCGATATTTAAAATTAGAATCTCGATCTTGGTTATCCATTTTAACGATATAATTCTATATTAAATTTTAATATAGAATTAGTTTATCAATTTTTTAATAATAATCTAAAGATGAATCACTATGATCACTATTATCGCCTTCTTACAAGCAGTGGATTAGTATAATATTCGGATGAAGGTGAACTGCTACTTGGACTATTTGTTTGTGAAAATACTTCCGACGGCCATATCCACCATAATATAAGTATACTTATGATTCCTGTTCCAATATACCAATATGATGATTTAAACATTCCTAGAACGATACTACATATTAAAAAAACAATTAGAAAACCCAAAATTAGTGTATATAAACCATACAACATATATATATTTTAATAGTAGATAATAATTTATTAATAATAATCTAAAGATGAATCACTACCACCTTGATATTTTGCTTTAAACGATGCTGCATTATATAAAAGATAAAAAAATATCATTAGTATTGTTGTAACACCTGCTGGAATCATAATATAACCACTATATATTACCGATAAAGCTATTAATGCTCCTGTTATTAGCATAAATAATATGAATAATCCTAAATAAACATATTGCATTATAATATATATATATATTATAAAATAATTTTATACATTATATTTTATAATAATTTATTAATAATAATCTAATGATGATTCACTTCCACCTGAATATCGATGTTTTTTCAAATAGTCCGTATACATCCAAAATAATGCTATTCCTAATAGTAATCCAATTAATGATCCAATAGCAAACCAAGAATTAACTGTTAATGCTAAAATTAACATTACTACCGCTAATACAAAAAAAAATATAGCTAATATTATTCTAATATCCCACATACTATATATATATTAATAAAATATAATAATTTTTAATAAATTAACAAGGTGCATCCCCACTATATATATTTTTATCCTCTTCATCTATAATCATATCATCTAGTGCTTTTCCAGGTGAAACCATTGGTAGAACACATTCATTTTCATCAGTTATTACATTTGCAATAATTGGACCATCTTCATAATCTAATACATATTGTAATTGTTCTTTTAAATTATCTTTGGATGTAATTTTAATTCCATGACATCCCATTGATTTTACAACAAGATCAAATTCAGGATTATTCATTTTTACTCCAACTAACCTAGAATTATAAAACTTTTCCTGCCACATTTTAACCATTAATTGATACGAATTATTTATAATTAATACTTTGATATTTACTTTATTTTCTATTGCAGTTAATATTTCTACAAATGACATCGTAAATCCTCCATCACCACAGATACAAATTACTTTATCTTCTGTTTTTCCAATTTTTACACCAATTGATGCAGGTAAGGCAAATCCCATAGATCCTAAACCACCAGATGTAATCCATTTAACTTTAGGATAATCATAATCAATAAATTGTGCTGCCCACATTTGATGGGCACCAACATCTGCAACAATTGTATATCTATTTTTTGTATCATTATGAATTAATTTATTTAAATTTGATATAACTTCTCGACCCTGTAAGACTTTTTTATTAGGAAATGAAAAATCAATCTTTTTCCATATATTTATTTGATATAACCAAGGTATACTAAGATTAGAATTATAATTTTTTAATTTATATTTTAACATTTTATTTAATACTTTTTTACAATCACTGTTAATATAATAATTTGTTTTAATTACTTTATTAATATTTTTTGCACATATATCTACATGTACTATTTTTGCTTTAGGTGCAAATTTAGTTGGATCTCCTATAATTCTATCATCAAATCTAGATCCAAAATTTAATAATAAATCACAATTTTGGACCGCCATATTTGCATAATAAGAACCATGCATTCCAATCATCTTTAATGAATTATAATTTTTTTCAGAAAATACTCCAAGTCCCATTAATGTTGTTGTTACTGGTATCGAGTATTTTTCAGATAATTTACGTAATTCATGAATTGCATTCGATTGATAAATACCTTGACCTGCTAAAATTACAGGTCTTTCTGCATTATGAATCATTTTAACAATATCATTTGGTGTTATTGTTGATTTAATATATCTTTCTCTAATTTTATGATAATTTTCTTTTTGTATTTCATCAAATGATTGACTCATAATATTTTTAGGTAAATCTAATAATACTGGACCATGTCGTTTATCTAACATATATTTAAATCCTGTATCAATGGTACTATTAATTTTATTTCCCTCTCTTATCATACTATTCCATTTAGTACATGCACGAGATATTCTAATTACATCCGCTTCTTGAAATGCATCTGTTCCTAAGACACTTGTTGATACTTGACCAGATAATACCATCAAAGATGTTCCATCTGATAATGCATTTTGTAAACTAGTTATAGTATTTAATGCACCAGGTCCAGATGTAACCATTGCAATACCAGGATTTTTAGTAATTTTAGAATATCCTTCCGCCATAAAACATCCACCTAATTCAGTTTTAGATAATACATATTTAATTTTATTTTGATCATAAAATTCATTTAATACTGGTAAAATAGCACCTCCAGGATATCCAAAGACATATTTTACATTATGTTTAATTAATCGATTAAACAATATTTTTGCACCGGACATATTACATATATTATTATATTTATAAGTATTTATAATGTTTATATCAATTTTTATTATTAATATCTTACATCTGTTGTTGGTAATAAATTTGTTATTGCAATACGTAAATTATCAGGAAAATCAATTAAACTTAATTTACTAATACCTTGTAAGTTTGTAAAATCAGCGAAAGTCATACTAGAGTTATAATCAATCATTAAAGTATTAATACCTCGTAAATTAGATAATCCTAGATCTATATTACACCTATGTATATTAAGTACGTTAATACCACGTAAATATTGTAAACTATCACTAGTAATTAGAGTACATCCTTCTATATTTAAATTATTAATACCACGTAAATATAATAATCCATCATTAGTTACTTTATTACAGTTTTTTATATTTAAAGTATGAATACCTTGTAAATAAGATATTCCAGTATTTGTTATTCTTCTGTCATTATTTGGTATTTCAAGAGTATGAACCCCCCTTAAATATTGTAACCCAATATCTGATATATAACCACATCTAATCATTTTTAATGAAAATATACCTCTTATATATTCAAATCCAATATCACCGATATTATAACAATCTGAAATAGATAAAGTATGTATACCTCGAAAATTTACAAATACTCTATCTGTTATAGAAGGTATATTATCCATATATAATTCATTCACGCCTCGTAAATTTACAAATACATCTTCTGTTATATCATCATTCGTTATAAATTGAGGACCAATACTTAATTTAGATATACCACGTAATTTTGATAATCCTGTGTTATCTATATTACCGCATCCACTTGCATATAATGTATCAATACCTCTAATATTTCCTATATTTTTTATTCTTTCACAATTACTTATATTTAATGTATGAATACATCGTAGCATACTTAGACCATAATCTGATACATATATACAATTTGATATATTTAATGTATGAACATTTCGGAGATGGACAAAATCATTATCTCTTATTTGAGAACAACCTGACATATTAATTTTTTTAATACTCTGTAAATGTACAAAATCTTCATTTGGTATATCATGTCTTCCTGATATATTTATACCATTACATAGTGGAAACATTTCATTAAATTTTCTTAATGTAATACCTCTTGGAAGTCTTTGATTATAAAAGTCATACGTTTTATGTTCTCGAATAAGTCCTCTAAGATTATGATTTGTATTATATAAATGAATTAAAGCATTTATACTTAAATTATTTAAAAATGTTGGAACGGATGTAATAACATCTAATAATTGCTCTGAGGATATAGGTTGTCCTTGACCAATTTGATTTAATTTTAAATTGAATTTATAATTGAATTTAGAATTTAATTTTAAATTGTACTTCAATAATTTATTTTTATAACCATTCATATATTACTTTTATAAAATAATAGGTAAATTTAATCTTTTAGCGGCTATAATTTGATCTTCCCTACAATCATACATTTCAATAGATTTAATACCTATAATATATGAAAATGCTTCATCTGTTATTGTAGGTTGATTACAACCTGACATATGTAGTTGCCGAATACCTTTTATATAACTAAATGCTTTATTTGTGATTGTTACTTGATTACATCTTGAAATATCAAGATATTTAATTCCAGATAATTTAGAAAATGCTTTATCTGTTATTGTAGGTTGATTACAATATCTCATTGTTAGAACTTTTATACCATTCAAATAATTAAATATATCATCTGTTAATTGAGTACACATTGATATATCAAGTGTGTTAAGATCGCGAAGATGAATAAATGCATTATCTGTTATTTGTGGACAATTTTCTATATCAAGATGATTTATACCATGTAAATGTATAAATGCATTATCTGTAATATTTCTACAGAAACTTATAATTAATGTTTTTATTCCTTTTAAATGATTAATTGCACTATCAGATATTTGATTACAATTATACATATCCAAAGTATGAATATCCCTTAAATTTATAAACGCATTATCTGTTATTCTGAAACAATTATGTATATTTAATATAGATATTCCTTTTAAATGTATAAGTGCATTATCTGTTATTTGTTCACAATTAGAAATATTAAGAGTATGAATACCTTTTAAATGTATAAATGCATTATCTGTTATTTGCTCACAACCAGACATATATAGAGTATGAATACCTTTTAAATGTACAAATGCATCATCTGTTATTGTAGGATTATCACATCCATTCATATTAAGTATTTGAATACCTTTTAAATGCACAAAATCAGCATTAGGTATATTTCCTCTATATGATATATTAACACCAATCAAATTTGGAAAAAAATTTTTAATCCGTGCTAAAGTCATATTTATTGGCAATGATTGTTTAGAAAAATTCCATTTATATTTTTTAATAATACTACTAAAAATTGGTATATTTGAAATATATATTAATTTGTTTATTGTAAATGTCCTTAACGTTAATAAAATAAGATCATCTAATAATCCTTGTAAATTATATAATATATTACCTTCTTCTTGATCTCTAAATTTTTCTAAATCAGTTGAAAGATATCTTTGAGATAAAATACTTGTATCTAATTTTATTTCAAGTGTAATTTTTGAACAAACTGATTCAGAATCTGGTATAGATGTATATTCTATATTTGTTATTTTACCCAAATAATTTGCATATTGATTATCTTGTTTTTTTATTTGAACAATATCATTAAGTATAAAAGGACATCTATTACCCCCTAATTGATTTAATTTATTCTTGTATTTTAATACTTTATTATACATAATAATTGAAAATATTTTATATTATATAAATTAATATAAAATATAAATGGAAGACGAATATATCCCATTATTAAAATTTTGGTTTTCAGTTAAAAATTTTACTTCTGATAAATTAGAAATATATTCTAATGTAACAGACACTATTCAAAAAAATATAACAGAAACTATTCCCTGTTTTTGGTTTTCTAAAAAAAAGGAAACAGATGATTATATTCAAAAGAATTTTTCTGAATTATTAATACGTGCAGAAAATCATAAATTAAACTATTGGAAATCATCCGTGCATGGTCATCTTGCATTAATTATTCTCTTAGATCAATTTTCTAGACATATTTATCGAAATGATGATATACAGATGTATAAAAATGATAGTATTGCATTTCAATATGCAAAAGAATTTTTTCTTGATAATAAAGATAAAGATTTAACAAATTTAGAAAAAATAATGATTTTACTACCTTATAGACATCAAGAGAATATTTCTGCATATCAATTTATTATTAATTATATGTCAAAAGAACAAGATTTAATATGGGATAATTTTAAAAAACATACAATTAGAAATTATGAATATTTAATTAAAAATAATAGATTACCAAATCGCCCAGAAAATAGAATTTCATATATAAATGATCCAAAATTTGAATCTATTTTAGAAAATAAATGGAATTCTGTTATGCAAACATTTGATCTTGAATCAAATATATATGATACATTGTTAAAATTTATAGTATCTAATTTAGAATTAGATAACAATCTAATTATTGTATCATTGTCAGGTGGTGTTGATAGTGTTGTAATTCTTGCAGTATTATCTAAAATTATTAAGAAATTACCAAGAAGTTTAACTCTTGTTGCGGTACATTTAGATTATCATAATAGAGAAGAAACTGGATTAGAAGCAGAATTTTTATTTCATTGGTGTGATATGCTTAATATTCCTTTGTATTATAGATATATATATGAAGGATTTAGAGAAAGAAATAGTAAACGTGAAGAATATGAAGAATTAACAAAAAATATTAGATTTGATCTATATAAAAAAGTTCAAAATTTATATCCAAATTATCATCATATTGGTGTAATTCTTGGACATCATAAAGGAGATCTTCAAGAGAATGTTTTCTTCAATATGATGAAGGGTCGAACATTAACTGATTTATCTGTAATTAAAGAACAATCTGAAATTATGGGAGTTAAAATTCTTAGACCTTTACTTGGAATACCTAAAAAAGAAATATTTGAGATTGCTCATTTAAATAATTTTCCATATTTTAAAAATACAACACCATCTTGGTCAAATCGTGGTAAATATCGTGAAATAATCCAACCTGCAATCATAGATACATTTGGTGAGGGAGTATTAACTAATTTATCCAAAGCATCACAAGAATCAGATGAATTACAATTAATGATAAAAAATAGTATTATTATTCCGTACATGAGTACTATAATAAAAAAAGAAAATTTATATTATTTACCAAAAACAAAAGATCAACCTTTTACATATTGGAAATATATTATTCATGAATTTTGTCACATAAATAAATTATCTTTAATTTCTCATAAATCGATAAAACAAATTT
>Ga0114962_10000778_pt1 | contig 27784 bp, 40 predicted proteins | sample C_130820_MF_Meta_FD_87017 | JGI IMG/M metagenome (GOLD analysis project Ga0114962, IMG submission 87017) | Freshwater microbial communities from Lake Croche, Canada to study carbon cycling - C_130820_MF_MetaG | ecosystem: Environmental > Aquatic > Freshwater > Lake | place: Lake Croche, Canada...
CGCAGGATAGCGGCGAAGGCTCCAGCGGCGAAGGCATAGTATCGCTTGCCGGGAACGAGGTCGTGGATGTCAACAGGGGGTCCGATGGGGGTCTGCATTTTGAATGTAAAAATGGGTTGTGGTGTTCGGATTCGTTTTCACCACGAGGTCTCCTTCTCCAGTCGCCGCTGCTCCAACGCATGCGTAATCGATTCGCAGTCGGTCAAGGGTGCCCAACTGACACGAACTCCGTAGGTCGCATCGGGACCCATGTGCCGAATCTCCATAGAGACATCGCAGTCGGGAAAGTGCTCCTTCGTCCAGTGCATCAACGTGTCAAAGGCCACACCCAGCTGCATGGACTTTGAAGCCACAGATGTCATGGCACCAACCTCAGCGACCCTCCGAATCTCCTTGTAGAACTCCTCAGCGGCAAGCTGTCCCTTGATCTCCTGCTCTCGGTGTGCGATGCGGGCCTTCTCAGCAATAGCGGTGGCGTAGGCATTCTGAAGTTGAGTGCGAGTGATAGGCTCCATTGTAAAAAGGGTTTGGTTTTTGGCGAGCGAATTCGTTTTTCAAAGATGCACTTCCCATCCCGAGAGCGATGCTGGTCCTTGTCTCAATGCCCACTTTCGTATCATCTCCATGATACTCTCGCCAATGGTGACGGAATCTGCAGCGGCGGCGGCTTGTTTGCGGGCTGTCTCGTTGCTGGTCTTCAGTTCCCCGAGAATCAGCGTGAGCAGTCGGTTGGTCTCGTTGGTGGCTGCGAGTTGTTCCATCTTGAATGGAAAAAGAAGATGAGTGTGGTTGATAGAATCCGTTTTCAGTGAATCCACCAACCCTCCGTGTGCTTGACCTCGTAGCACCGGTCAGCCGTGTGTTCCGTGCGGCCACAGCGAGTGCACCAGTCCTTGGGTGGAGCGGTATTCTCAGTGGGAGGACGGCATCCCTTCTCATGCTGCTCACACGCGTACCGGTTGGGGTAGTCGGACACACACCACTGACACGCCCAACTGGTGTTCTTGGGCTGTGTGCAGTCCTTGGGATCGTGTCCAGTGGCATGGCAGTTCGTGCACGAGTCCGCGGGTGCGTGCATCTCAAAGCGAATGGGTTGCTCAACCTCATCGCTTAGCCGCATATCCCCGCAATCATATGGACGCACAGCATCAATGCCATACTTCTTCATCAGGGCCAGCGTTGCTACCCGCACGTCATTCGGAGTGGTGACGGGACGAGTCTCGAGAATGCGGATGGGGTTGTAGGTCTGAATCCACTGGGGGCCGAAACCGCAGGCGTAGTAGGCGTAGGTGTGCTCGATGTTGCGGGACTTGCCGACGAGGTACTTGCCGCATGTGAGTTCGAGAATATAGAGGTGCTCCATGGTAACCGCTAAAAAGTAGTTTGGTTGATGGACCCGAATTCGTTTTCTCACACGATGGGTGGAAGCTGATCGCGAAGGATATGCTTGACCTCCTTTCGGGTGTTATCGTACATCTCCTGCGTAATGACACCGAGCATCATGACAGAGACACGCCGATTGGCAAAGGTGATGAAGTGGCTGGAATGGTCAAACTCTGCGTCATGGAAGTCGCGGCGGAACACCATGTACTCGTGAACGCGGCGGGCGAATGTGAGGGCAGCAGTGTCCTTGTTGGTGACCTGGCTGAACTCGCGTGCGTTATCGATCCAGACGATGATCTCGTAGTTCTGCATTTTGACAGATATCTGGGTAGCGGGCGTGGAATCCGTTTTTGCTCGAGGTATCACAATGAAGGCGTATCAGGTATACTTTCTCTTTTTGAAGACAATTGTCCTTCTTCAGGTTATCTTGTTGGCCACCGGTCATAAGGTCAAGGAAAGCTCGTTCTTTGCCATTGTCGACACTGTGTTCAAGCTTTCGCTGGGGTTGTTTCTCGGTATCTACTTTTGGCTCTTCCGGCCGAAAGGCATCGAATGGGAGGACGGACTCATCATCTCAGTCGGTGGATTTCTAATTCTGACAGACATTCAGTTTGAACCTCTTATACGGATCTACGCTCTTCGCGACAACACGGCGAAATCACTTGCGCCGACCGTATAGTTTCCGAATGGGAATATGCGACTGCTTGAACACGATTTCGTCCACAATCTGAAACGTCTCCGTTACCGGTACAAAGGCAACTTCATGATTCAACAGCGTCGTAATCACGGCTGTATCGGGACATTCGCGTCCAATGAACCGCAGGGCGTCTTGGTAGGTCTTGATCCCCTTCATCTGACTTTTCCTCACCGTCTTTGTCCCGATCGTCATCATGGGAATGTCTTCGAACCCGAAGCAGTTGCCCATTATCACTTCGCCCAGCTAACTTTAAAGCAGTTTACGAACCACACCTTGTCGATACGACAGTTGGGAAAGTTGCCGATAAGGGCGGCCTTGACCTTTTCTCGCGTAAGGTTGCCCGGAACATCAATGTATTCGTATGTGATCCCCGAACGGGCTGCGAGCTCGATTTGGCGGGTGGCAGTGGAAAGAAAGTCGTCGACTGGGTCATAACTGTCAGACACTGTACGCAAATCCTCAGCCGATGGCATATTGGCTTACACCAACCAACGTGGAACATTTAAATGCCCGATTGTTCGGTATGTCAATCTGATATGGACATGGAGGAATTCCAAGACCCAGGTGAATCGACGGCGACATGTGTCAAGCTGGAATGCGGACATGCCTACCATACCCGGTGTGCGATTAGCTACCTGAAACGAACCAACTTTGATTGCATCGTGTGTAACCGGCACAAGGAGCCGCGCGAACGGCTGGAGGAGGAACAACTTGCACTGAATACCTTTGCTGTCGTCAAGCGGGATCCAGCATACCGTGAACTGAAACGAGAGGCACTGGTGAAATTCAAAGAGTACACAGCGACAAAAAAAGCCGCCAAGAAAGAGATGATTGACTTTCTCGAATCTCGAAACTGGTTTGGACTCAAGGAGGCACGAACAGACGCCCAACGGGCAGCCGCTAGGACACGAGCCTATTTGTGTCGCACGGCTATTCGTCGAGTTCCACTGCTTCGGGCTGTCTTATCGGGTCATCTGCAGCGGGGTGATAAGTATCACATCAATCGTTTGTGTGGGTTGCCACCTCCGTGGAAGTTTCGGAGGGGATTGTACCTGCACGGGTTTTAAAAGTGACAAGGTATACTCAGTATGGAGCAATTTGCTGCGAACTTCAAGGCACTGGACATTCCCTCTCGCAAGGCAAAGCTTGACCAGATTACGATGTTTCTACGCCAACAAAACGCAGCCGTAGAGGCGGAGGCGTTTCAGGCATTGAGGTGTTGTTATCCCGCATTTCCGCTGTCAGCAAACGAGCGGGTGTTTCAGGAGTATATTGCGTGGGCAGAGATTGTTCGAATCCAGGATCACCCCGTCGTGCGTCATATTCTGTCGCAGGGTTAATAGTACTGCGGAAACGTCTTACGCAGGCCATAGTACACAGCTGCGAAGACAACGGCGTGCGTCGCAACCTGCGTCGTCTTGCCCGCACCCGGCGGGAGGGAAAGCAGCACACCCGGGGACAGCAGGATAAACAAAAGAACAGGGATTACGATATTAAGGTCCATTTATATGTACGCACGACAATTCTTCAGGTGTACAGGCCATCCGGGCATGGGGGAATGCGGATATGCAGCGGTGCCGGCAACGCCGGCTCAGGAGCGAATCCACCCGAGTGCTCAAAGTGAATCTCGGCCATGTTTCCAAGGTCCTTGACACGCCCCTGCATCCATAACGACATGATGGCAAAGGCGTTTCGATTCCTGTTCTTAGGGGGGACGACTCCGCCTGCTTCCACGCAAAGGAGTACAATGTACGACAGGTCGCCGGGTGTTACACTTGCTCGGATGAAGTCAGTGGTCAATGTATGGGCTGCCTTGGTGATGCGGGGCATGCTGACGGTGTGCTCGAACATATCAATCCGGGTGCGGGAAGCAGGGCGGACCAATGTGTCGTAGGCGTACGCGTAACACTGAGGGCAGTTGGTGCACTCCATGTTAAAAGTATCCTTGTTCTGTGCTACTGAATCCGTTTTCAGCGGGCCGACACATAGGCAATGTGCTCCTCAAGTGTGCGGAATCGCTTCTCGTCAGCAATCCACCACGCATTGTCCTCTGTGAACTCTGGGACATTGGGCTTCAACTCGTGTCCCTCCTCGACACCGAAGAGCTTCGATAGAAAGGCACCATAACTCGGGTAGTGAGGCACTTCCTCAATAAAGACACGCATTCCGTGTTTGGCGATGGTCTGCATGGACCGCAGCGTCCTTCCGGCGGAAGAACCCGAGTGTCCCTTGTACTCCATCGTATCCCTCAGAGCATTTGTCATGGGGTCGCTTGTATCTGCAAACCCAGCCGGATCGTTAAAGTCGCGAACCCAGTACCATGCGTTGAGCTTGTCGAGGGCAGTCTCCGCAGACTGGAGCATGTGGTTGAAGTTGTCATCGTATCCGAGGAGCTTGTAGTCGAAAGGCATTGAAAAATAAATAGATGGATGCGTGCGGATTCGTTTTCAGCGGCTGGTGTTGAAGAACCTGACCATGTCGAGGGCACGGGCGGCTGCGTTGCGGATGGCCAGGTCTGTTAGCGTTGTCGAGGTTCGCCAGTCCTCACCCAGTGAGGCCTTGATGCAGCGGTCGTAGATGACCACCTGCGGAATGTCGGACGTCTCTCGCTTGCGGGCCAGTTCGAACACCGCATACCGAGCCGTCTCAATCTGGTAGACATCCAGATTGTTCCAGTGAATGGCATCTGCTGCCAATGCCTCGTATCCGTGCTTGAACGCATACTGCGCGATACGGAGAGCGTCGAAGAAGCTACCACCACTATGATACTCCCTATAGACCATCTTGTTTAAGATGGTATCTGACCGAGAACCGTGAATGTCCGTAGTCGTGCGAATCCAGTCAACAGCTTCTGCACGTTCTGTAGCCTGGATGGCATCGGCGTACTCTTTAGACCGAGTCGTGCTGAATCCGAGTGTGAGGAAGAAGGAGTCCATATTGTATGCGGGGCAATGTAAAAAGTGTTTTGTGTGGGAGAATCCGTTTTCAGTGGCGATTCGCGCGGTCGAGCTTGTTAAGGTCGTCCTGGTCGTATCCCTCCCACATCTCCTTCTCCGCCTCCGCAAGGTCGGCACGGCGGTTCTGGAGAAGCCAGACCCAGTCGTCCCTCTGGCCCTTCGTCAAGCCGCCACGAAGGCGCACCTCAATCTCGGCAATCTCGGCACGCATGGACTCAAGGGACATGTGACGCGGGGGAGGCGACGGAGGGAGAGGCGGGTGCGCGGGTGTGAAACTCCACTTGTCTGGTAGGTTGGCGAGAAGCTCTGCCTTGAGTTCGTCCGAGACTCGCACTGTCTTCGGAAACTCGTCATCGTCGTCGCAGATGCGGGTGCCATCGTCGGCCCAGCCGCAGCGGCCCGTGTGCTCGTGCGGGTACTCGATGAAGGCCTTGTTGCATGGGTGGTCACGCACCGACATGCAGGTGTGGCAATACTTGGATCCGAGAACGGTGGCACCCACGTCCCCGCAGCCAGGGCAGCGGTGCCAGTCCTCGCGGCAGGCATCGCAGGTAGAGCCGAGGTCGGTTGTCATGTTGGAGCAGTCGGTCTGGTGGCAGGAGTAGAGGTGGGAAGACATGGTTGCTTGTTGATGTTGAGGGCCGGCTCTACCTATGCCGTAGAATGACGGAATCCGTTTTCAGAATACGGTCATGGGCCAAGATCTGTGAGCGTATAAATCGTGTATCACCCCCAGAGAGGAAGAGGTTCGTGTACTGGTCCAATAAGATACTCAGTGAACGGTGGAGGTTGCGGTTCTTTCGTTCATACACACTGAATCGGTTGAGTCGCATGTGTCGGTCGTGATGGGATCCGTAGGCAGTGTGTCCGCGTACGAGAAGTTCAGTTGAGAGGCGTTGATGGTTCGACATTGCACTTGCTCTGTTCTTTCCTTACGGCATTTCGTTTTTATTCCCATCCACATATAATGAGCTCCGCACCAACGAACCCTGCCCTGACGCAGCCGACGTCGACAACCACAACCCCGACACCGTCGGTCTTCGGTGGTCTGATGATGATTCTCGCGTCGTTTGGAGGTGTCTTTGCGTTTCTCCTCCACGCGGCGGCCGCCAAGCTCTCGTATGACAAGTATCAGTCAGTGGGTTGGGCGATTATCGACTTCATCTTCGGATCAATCTACATCCCGTACTATGCCTTCTTCCTCAATACGTCTTCTGCCCCCGCGATGGGTGGTCGTCCCCGTCGTCGATAAGCTCAGCGTAGATTGAGTGCAGTTTGACGTCCAAATCGTGAACGAACAAAAACACTGCGTACACGAAGACCATGCGTCCACCGTACAACTCGATAAAGTGTTCGAGTTTCTGGTCGACAGGTAGAACTGGAACCATAAAGTGAACAAAGTATGTCACCCAAAAGGAGGAGACGACTAACACCGACATCTCCGTTGTCACATCGGCTATCCGATATGCCAATGGCATCTTTGTCCACGTCTCGTTGAACCGGCCGAATCCCGTCCGAATCACTGTGGCTGTCACCGCAGCCAGAAGCACATACAGAACAGCGATAATGATGAGATTCAACGTCAGGTTCACAACATGACCCTTTACCGAGGGCAACCGGTTGTCGCCGCGGTTCTTCATTACATTTTCACGCAAGAGAAGAGTACCGGTAATGAGCACTCCTCTCCGCACGTGGGGCAAGCACCTTATGATTGACGCCGCCCGTGCCACGCCGCACACGATTCGCAACCCTGTCAACATCCATGCCTTCAACAAGGCTCTGGTGAACCGTATCGACATGGTGGCCTATGGGAATCCGCAGATTGTGCGGTTCGGCTCGGGCAACAAGGCTGGATATACGCTCGTTCAGCTCATTGAGACGAGCAACATCTGTGCCCACTTTGTGGAAGAGAACAACTCCATGTATTTGGATGTGTTCTCCTGCAAGGACTTTGACCCACTGGTGGTCAAGGATACGGTTGAGGAGTTTTTTGAGACGAAGCACATGAAGATGAAGGTTCTGACGCGTCAGGCACCTGTTGTAGTCCCGCAGACACCGTGTCTGTGTCTGGCCTAAGGACCGAGGTATTCCGAGCACCGTCCATCGCGTGCACGCGTCTTGTCGGGACATTGGCTCATCTTGGCCGGTGCCACTTCGCTAAACTTAGGCACACTCGGCCACATGTCCTTGCCGTCCGTGAATTGTTCCTTCTCCCAGGTGGTCGAGAAGGTCTTGGACGCACCGCCCGCAGAACTGCTGCTGCACTTGTCAGGACCTGATACGCACCCGACGCCGGGGCAGTAAATCATCGACCCGTTGCACTGAACGCCGGGACCCTGGACAGACACGTATCCGAACAGGACCAGAACCAGGACTCCAATGAGTATCCACTTGAATGGAATCTTGTCCATTTGTCTTTACATGAAGTTCTTTTTCACCCACTTGCGGTCAGCTTTGAACGTCCGAGACTTCTTGGGTGCAGTACGCTTCGTCAACACGGAGATTGCATTCAACTTACGGAACGTAGACAGAGGGCCAACCTTCGCCACAACCTTACGCAGAGTCTTACGACGAGCCGGGGCCTTCATCGACGCAGAATACCCCATCAGAGTTCCCTTCTTCAACGGACCGATGCGGTTGCGACGAGTCTTCATTTGGTTTCACTGCACGAAATCTTACGACGTAGGCCCGGGCGGAGGAGGCGGGGTGGGTTGCGAAGGAATCTTGGGTGCGGGGACAATTGGCTTGGGCTTGAACACCTTCATGAATCCGAACATTTGTTATTCCGCTTGATTCTTTGCACACGCCCTACACCCCGGCTGAGGCAGAAAGGACGGCGGAGGGACAACGTTCGTCAAGAACAAAAAGAGGATGACCAATGCGAGGAGAATCAGCCACGTCCACATTTACTTGTTGGCACACGCAATTTCCTGTGTGACAATACCGTTGAACATGACGCGGCGAAACAACTGGTCTTCGACGCGAACCACCGAACACTTGCGACGAGGTCCGGACCGAACGACGCGTTCCGCTGCGTCTGTGTGGAGTGCCATATAGGCTTCAGCACATTCCCAATTGTACTCGGGTACGACCGGCGTGTCTTGGAAGAAGACGCAGCAGTACCGGGCACCGTGATAACATTCTATGCAGAAGACGGGAGAACATCCCTGGCAAATGGCGATTCCCTGGTCGGAGTGGGTCGTCAGCGTGTCGTTGTAGCAGCTAGGGCAGATTTCCATGATGTCGCTGTTGTCTTCTAGCTGCGGCGTTTAAATTCGTTTTTAGTAATAAGAGATGCCCACACTTCGCCAAAAGGTAAGTCAGTTCTGTGTGTCCGCGGGAACCACGAATGCCTCGAGCATGCGGATAGCCAAGCTGGAAGAGGCTCTGAAGAAGGCGAAGGACGATATGAAGGCTCACAAGAAGGATATGAAGTATCAGCACGCACAGACACGCAAGGTAGCGAAGGCGAAGACCCAGCGGTCGCCGAAGGTTCGCAAGGCTGCCAAGGCCCCGAAGGCTGCCAAGGCCCCGAAGATGAAACAGGAGGTTCAGATGAATCCTCTTCCCGCACAGGCTGAGCCGATGATGCCTGCCCCGACTCCGTCGCTGGCTCCGGCCGCCGCTCCGGCTGGCCCCCCGAAGGCTGGCACACGCCGCCGCCGTATGTATCCGCGTTGGTAGGGTTCAGAGGAAACTCCTGTTATCACATAAATGTCGACTGCCGATGTTCCCGTTCCTGTTGTTGCCGAGCCGCCCACGCTCCCTACGGTCGCTCCCACGCCTACGGTCGCGCTCCCTACGGTCGCTTCGACCCCGTCCGGCCTGTTCGACTCCATTGATTGGAAGAACCCCGTGGCCTCTGTGAGCAAGCTGGCGACCCACCTTCATTCGCTGGATATGCTGACGGCCGCTGAGCGTCTGACCATGCTCCAGGGCAGCCTCCTCTATGTCATCAACACCTCTTCCATGTCGGAGCTTGAGAAGGACGGGGCTCGCGTGTTCGTATCTACCATGGTTCCCCACATTGTGGAGACGGCGGTGGCGGGCGTCGAGGCGACGGCCAAGGTTGTTGCGGCGGAGAAGAAAGCGTCTGACATTCTGGCCTCGGTCATGTCCAAGCAGCCGACGATGGTTGTCAACAATGTGGAGCAGATTCTTGCCGCCGCGACCAAGCGTACGTGGTGCGGTTGGTAAACGACCTTAACTCAGCAGGCGGAGAGAACGTAATGGGTATCCCGTATTACGTCGCGTCCTTACTTCGTAAGCATAAGCACATTCAGAAACCGTACAGTACATTTGAAGCCGATGTGCTATGCATGGACTTCAACTGTTTCCTTCACAAGGCCATTAAGGATGAAGATCCGATTGGTAGTGTGATGACTGAACTCCGGGCATATCTCGACCGCATGCGAGTGAAGACCGTGTACATCGCATTCGATGGACTGGTTCCGTATGCGAAGATTGTTCAGCAACGCTATCGTCGATTTCGCATCCCCGAGAAGGCCAGTGTGTTTGACCGCAACCAGCTCTCTCCCGAGACGCCGTATATGCGGGAACTTGTCAAGGAGATGCGACTGGCTTTCCCACATGCCGTTATATCAGGAACAGACGAGCATGGCGAAGGGGAGCATAAGATTTTTCAATGGCTACGAACCCTTGACCCATGTGCCCGAGCCACTGTGGCAATCTATGGTCTCGATGCGGACCTGGTGCTCATCGCGTTGGCACAACGCAGTGTTGGAAACCTATTCCTACTTCGAGACGATGATGCCTTTTCGATTTCCGCCCTGGCGACTGTTCTGCCTCTCCCCGTAGACGAATACGTTCGCATGTGCATTCGCTATTTCGGAAATGACTTTATGCCAGCAATCGCCATGTTTTCCCTTCGCGAAGATGGACATGGACGAGCACTCCGTATGAAGGACCCGGAAAAGATGGAAACGAAAGTCTTGATTGAACGTCGGAAACCGCACGACGCACACATTGTCGCCGTGGATGGAAATGCGTTGGAGACGCGAGTTGGTCTGATGATGGACGGTATCGTGGATTGGGAGCCCGTGTGTTACGCCTATTGGAAGACATACGCATGGACATTGGAGTACTTCACCACGTCCCGAGCACCCGACTGGTGTTGGGTCTATCCATACACAGATGCTCCTCTTCTTCAGACGTTGGCTGATTTTGATCAACCTACGTCCTTCGTGTGGGACCATCCGACACCTCCCTTTCATGTTGGCAATCAGTTACAGTGCATTCTACCGTCTGCGTCACTTCGGACAGCACGCAAACGGGTAAAGTTTCACGATGAGTTTTATGATGAGGCACACGAGACACGTCATCCGTGGATGAAGCGATACACGTGGGAAACTGACCCATATATCTCAATCCCGTGGGACCCGGCACGCCCGCTTACCTCCGTATGCGAAATCCATTTGCCGTCATGACCATACGTCCGGCTGTCCGTGCCACCATGGGCTGAGCGACTTCCGATTGAGCCTGGCCAACGGAATAGAATACACTGTCCTCGGGAATAATGACTTCAAACTCGTTGCTACGAGGACGCATGTACTCATTCTCAATCTTCTGAATCTCTAAAATCCGCTTGAGAGCTGCCATTCCACTCGCATCGCGGAGAGACCTCCAGTGCCGAGTGATATGATTGACATACGAAATCCTGAACGCATGCGATTTGTTGAACTTGACATTGTTCCGGAGAACATCAAAACATGCTTGGACGGTCGGATAGACAGGTTTGTTCAGGCGGCGGTTGACCGCATTGTGGGCCCGGAATGTAAACAACAGGAACTCGCGACGCGAGTACAAGAAGTTCGGGTATTTTACTCGATAGTCTGTCAGCATCTCTGCGAAGTGACCCTGGCACGATGGGCATGAAATCGTGTCTCGAAAGAGTTCAATCCACCGAACAAGAAGCTGACGCTCAGCCTCAGTGGGCGAGTCAGGATATAACGAAGCGGCAGAGTGAAGGGTCATCCACCCTAACGGACCCCATATGGACGTCATTAGACTATCACAGCGAAACCATTCCCGCTTCCGCACCGCTTTCAAGGATCAACTTGACAAGTGCGGGGGGTGCCTTCGAACCAACGTCCATCTTCGCGGCCTTCAGACGCTCACGCATGATCTTTTCCGGCATGTTACGAAGCGTCTTCTGAATCTTATTGCGTTTCTGGAGTTCGCCTTCGTTGGTCAGGATGCGAATTCCCTTCTTGAATGGCGGGCTGGCGGCGGGGTCGCGGACTCCTTCAATTTTACGGGCAGTCTTCCGGTTTCCCGTTTTCAATACTCCCATCGGAAAGGTCTTGACTCTGGATTTCTTAGCGGTTCTCTTACGGTCGCGGTCGTCGCCGGGTCCGCCGACTTTGCGGATATTGATTTGCTTCTCGGCCATTCCCTTTACTCAAAACGGATAAACCTTATTTACAGCGTAACCGGGGCATTCATATACCATGACTGAGTGGGACGCTGTTAAGGCATACTTCGAGAAGGGTGTTCGTCGTCTCGTGGATCACCAGGTCGATTCCTTCGAAGACTTCATTCGCAACAAGCTCCCCCTCATCGTCCAGTCGACTGCACCCATCACCGTTTGGCACGAGCAGGATGAGGCCACCAAGAAGTACAAGTACGAGTTCCGGCTCTCCTTCGAGAATGTTACCTACCTCAAGCCGCGACTCCAGGAGGCCACTGGTCGTGTCAAGCCGATGCTTCCGATGGAGGCACGTGTTCGCAACTTCACCTATGCGGCCCAGATGCACGCGGATATCCGCTTCGTGGCCCGCACCTACAAGGGACCGCTGCTGGATACCTTCGACGAGGAGTTCCGGGTGTTCGAGGGCATCTCCATGGGCAAGCTGCCGGTCATGCTGGGGTCGTCCTTGTGTCTGCTCAAGGAGTATCCGACGCAGATGGCAGACATGGGCGAGTGTTCCCATGACCCGATGGGCTACTTTGTGGTCCACGGCTCGGAGCGGACCATCCTCTGTCAGGAGAAGGTGGCGGACAATCGCATCATGATCTTCCAGAACAAGAAGACCTCGTCCAAGTATCTCTACTCTGTGGAGATGAAGAGCCTCCAGGAGTCCTTCACGACTCCGCCCAAGAAACTGGAGATTCGCCTCAGCTCCAAGTTCAATGGCTACGGGTTCCCGATGGTGGCCTGTGTACCTCGATTCCGCGAGGACATTCCGGTCATGGTGTACTTCCGTGCCCTTGGAATCCAAGATGACCGCACAGTGGCTCGCATCATCTGGGGCGATGAGGCGGATTCACACGTCGAGCTGCTGGGTGCGTCCTTCCGCGATTGTGCCGAGCTGGCCGTCTATTCACAGGACGATGCGGTTCGGTACCTGACCAACCACCTCCAGTACGGCACGAATCAGGAGGATAAGTGTGCGTATGTGCGGTATCTGCTCACGACGGAGCTTCTGCCTCACGTGCGGTTTGCCGGGGAGTCACCGGTCCCGACTCCGGAGGTCCTGAATGCTCGCCGCACGATGTTGATGGCCTCCATGATTCGCAGGCTGCTTCTCACGTACTGCAAGCACATTCCGCTGGATGACCGCGACGCCTACCCGAACAAGCGGGTGGTGACGACGGGTGCCTTGCTGACCCATCTGTTCCGCCAGCTGTTCCAGAAGGTGTGCAACGATACCCGCAACGAGTTCGTCCAGGAGGTCAACAATGACGCGTGGAAGAAGGCCGGGCAGCCCCTGGAGATTCTGAATATCAACAACCTGTACAAGATTCTGAAGGTCTCGGCCATTGAAGGCAAGATGAAGCAGGCTCTGGCTACGGGCAATTTCACGGTTCAGGGCATGGGTACGACGAACTCGACGTCCCTGTCCAATGCGACCAAGGTGGGTGTTTCGCAGGTCCTGGCCCGCATGTCGTATGCGGCGACATTGTCCCACCTTCGCCGTATCCAGACGCCGGTGGAGAAGTCGGGCAAGCTGCTGGCTCCTCGCAAGCTTCACGGCACCTCGTGGGGATTCATGTGTCCAGTGGAGACTCCGGAGGGCCATTCGGTCGGTATCGTGAAGACCATGTCGCTACTCACCTCGGTCTCGCAGCACGTGCCGTCATCGACGATTCTCCACTTCTTGTCGGAGCTGCCGAACGGGCAAATCGCGTGGATTACCACACCTCGCGTGTATGAGGGCACCTCCATCACGGTGAATGGTGTCCTCCTGGCGTACGCTGCGAATCCTCTCACGGTGGTCACTGCTCTGCGGGCCGCCAAGTGCACTTCTCGCCTTCACCCGCACACCTCGGTGGCCTGGTATACACTGATGAATGCCATTCTCATTGAGACGGATGGTGGCCGCGTGGTCCGCCCGGTCTTCCGCGTGGGTGCGGCTCATCCCGAGGGCGAGGACCGCAAGGACTGGAACATCTGGGTGAAGATGTGCATTGAGTACATTGATGCGTCCGAGACGGAGACGTTGCGGATTGCTCTGACCAAGGAGGAGGTTACGACGCACTCTCATCACGAGATTCATCCGTCGATGCTGGTTGGTCACATGGCAGGCACGATTCCGCTGTCGGACCACAATCAGTCGCCCCGTAACACCTACCAGTCAGCCATGGGCAAGCAGTCCATGTGCATCTACGCCACCAACTTTGCCAAGCGGCTGGACAAGAATGCGTATGTTCTGTGTTCCATCAGTCGGCCCATCGTAGAGACACGGTCGATGAACATTCTGAAGATGCAGGAGATGCCCTTCGGTATGAATGCGATTGTTGCCATTGCCTGTTACGGCGGCTATAATCAGGAGGACTCCATCATCATGAACCGCACGGCTGTGAACCGCGGCCTGTTCCGCGGACTGTACTACACGATGTACAAGGATGAGGAGCACCGCAACGTGACCTCGGGTCGCGAGGAGAAGTTCATGCGGCCTCAGAAGCACAATACTCGCAAGTTCAAGAACACAAGTTACTCGGCCATCAGCGAGAATGGTATTCCGATTCTCCACTCGAGTCTCCAGGAGAATGACGTGGTTATCGGCAAGGTGGTGAACCTGCGGCACGATACTGCGGGATATGCGTTCCGCGATGCGTCAACCACGCACAAGAATGCCGAGGCTGGCCGGATTGATGGCGTGTGGCAGGACAAGAACTCAGACGGATACCCCTTCGTCAAGGTTCGCGTGGTCTCGGAGCGTATTCCCCAGATTGGAGACAAGTTCTCCTCCCGCCACGGACAGAAGGGAACGGTAGGTATGCTGCTCGACGAGCAGGATATGCCCTTCACGGGTGCGGGTCTGCGGCCCGACCTGATTATGAATCCACACGCTGTGCCTAGCCGCATGACCATTGCACAGTTGATGGAGTGTATCTTTGGAAAGGTGTGTGTTCAGAAGGGTTCCCTCGGAGACGGTACGCCGTATTCCCACCTCCGAGTCGAGGAGCTGCGGGCTCAGATGCTCGAGTTGGGTATGCACCCGTATGGCAATGAGATTCTGTACAATGGGCAGACGGGCGAGATGATGCAGGCGGAAATCTTCATGGGTCCCACATTCTATCAGCGGTTGAAGCACATGGTCATTGATAAGCGTCACTCCCGTGCCCGTGGACCCATCGTGTCGCTCACTCGCCAGCCTTGCGAGGGACGGTCTCGCGATGGCGGACTCCGTGTGGGTGAGATGGAGCGTGACTGCATGATCTCGCACGGTGCGGCGGCCTTCACGAAGGAGCGTCTGATGGATGTATCTGACCCCTTCTCGACGGGCATCTGCAAGACGTGCGGAACACTGGCCATTGTGAATCCGCAGGAGGGGCTGTACTCCTGCGGGTCATGCGGGAACAAGACGGATTTCGTTCAGAAGACCATTCCGTATGCGATGAAGCTCTGGATGCAGGAGTTGGAGGCCATGCACATTGTTCCTCGCATGGTTATGGAGTAAAGTGTTGGAATGATATAATGCCCAAGGAGAGAAGATCTCCAAGTGTGGCCGCAGCCCTACGGATGGCTGCGGATGCTCCATACCAACCCCAGCGAGCTCGTCCTCGTATCATGAAACCTGACCAACCAGAGCCAGACGAAGTTAAATATATCATGTTTGCACACGGTGTTACAACACGCGAACAACCGCAGACAATCACAATACCCGAAAACCTGCGGCTCGTATTTTTTTACGACCCATCTGTGGCAGACACGCTCATGATGGTCTGTCCAAACTGGATAAAGTCGATGAAGTCAATATGCTCTAATGCTCAGATGAAGACCAGGTGGGTATATGGTCCGGGTACATATACGTTTCGGTCGTTTTTTCTGGGGTTTTCGGAGAATGATCCAGCAGCACCTCATAGTTTTGGAGTCTATAAATGTCAAGGGGACGCAGATCCTACATATGACAAAATTCACAGAGAGTTTGATGTATCTCTCAAGGACGCTATTCCACTTGTATTACATCCAAACCCAAATCCCATGGTTCCAACAACTCTCTATGTACTCGCATGTGGTGCAAAGGAGTCAAGTCGTATTCCCTTTAAGAGGGTGTATATTCCTCCCGGTTCGGGACCGGCTGGCAGCGGCCGACGCACTCGAAAGTCGCATACACACCGTCGGAGGAGAACTCGTAAATGTCGCTCGAAGTCGTACTTGGCCCGATGTTTGCGGGAAAGACGTCGTATGCTCTGAGCCTTGTTCGCAAGTATACAGCTCAGAACCTGCGGGTGTTGGTGGTCAAGCACACACTCGATACCCGGTCCGTCAATGTCAATGAGATTACGACGCACGACGGAGACTCGTTCCCGTGTTATACCACGAACACGCTGAATGGGTTGTCTGCGGACTTTCTCTCCTCCTTTTCAATTGTCATTGTCGATGAGACGCAGTTCTTTCAAGGACTGGTTCCATTCGTGGAGTTTGTGGTCGATACTCTCGGCAAGGACCTGGTACTGAGTGGGCTATCGGGCGATTCCGACCGTCGTCCATTTGGCGAGTTTCTTAGCGTGATTCCGTTAGCCGACAAGATTACGCATCTATCGAGTCTCTGTATTTGCGGGAAGCCGGCACACTTTACCCGCCGGCTTCAAACGGGCTATGGGCAAATCGCCATTGGTGGGGCTGATTTGTATGTTCCGCAGTGTAGGACGTGCCATGTCTACAGGTAGAAGTCTTCGGCTCGGACAACCTGAAATAGATCGGGCTTTCCTTGGTTCAGGGCGGCAATTGATTGCTCGTCCGGTGACTCAATGGCAATTGGATAGATAAATGCATCACGACGCACGCCCAGAATGGGGTCAAACATCACCCAGTCCGTGACGAAATGCGACTGATAAGGAATGGAAACGTCGTCCACTGAAAAGATCGCACAGAACCTGGCAGCCCACTCCCTCGTAATCATGTAGCACTGGGCTCCCCATGGATTCGAAACACCCACATTGCGAATAATGATTTCGCAGCCCACGTGTTCCCACGGTCCAGATGGGATGTTGATGTACCCCATGGACAGGATATCCGTGTTTCCCGATAGCATGTGGGGTGTAACCGCTTCTACCAAACGGTTGAAGTCCTTGTGAAACCTCACATCGTCTTCAATGATGATCCCCAACGGGTCTCCGGAGTCCACCAGACGCTGCATGCAGCGAATATGTCCGAGGGTGGCCGCACAGCCGGTGGGATAGGATGTACCTCGCTCGAAACAGGTGGCTCCGCGACGCATCACTTCGGGGTCGTCCTTCAGGGGGGACTGGACCAACACAATGTCAAGGTTCAAGGGTGCTGCGGCGGATCTCAGACGTTCGCCGCGACCGGGGTCACAGTTGACGGCATATACCCGCATTTTTAAAGAGGGTCGCCACCCCTCTAAACAGTTTTTTCCTGAAAAGATTCTCTCCGCTGTATGAGTATAAAGCAATATGGGTGGCGGTCTTCTTCAGCTCGTCAGCTACGGTGCACAGGACATCTACATCAGCGGCAACCCCCAGATCACGTTCTGGAAGGTGCTGTTCAAGCGTCACACGAACTTCGCGATGGAGTCCATTGAGGTGACGTTCAACGGCCAGGCCGACTTCAACAAGCGTGTGACGGCCATCATCAACCGTAACGCGGACCTGATGTACCGCACGTACATCCAGCTGGTTCTCCCGGCCGTTCAGCTGGATGGTGCGAACAACAGCACGATGACCCGTTTCCGCTGGCTGAATTACATCGGCCACCGCGTCGTGAAGACGGTGGAGCTCGAGATTGGCGGCCAGCGTATCGACCGCCAGTATGGCGACTGGATGCAGATCTGGACGCAGCTGACCCAGGATCTGGGCACGGTCAAGGCCCTCGATGAGATGATCGGCAACACGCACGACCTCGTGCTGATGAAGGACCGCAAGGGCTATGCCCTGGACGTCTCGTGCGCGGGTGCTGAGCTGACGAACTCGTGTGCCCCCCGTGCCGGCACCCCGGCCCGCACGCTGTACATCCCGCTCCAGTTCTGGTTCTGCCGCAACCCCGGCCTGGCCATCCCGCTGATCGCCCTCCAGTACCACGAGGTCCGCATCAACGTGGAGTTCGAGCAGTGGATCAACTGCTGCTACTACGAGATGTCCAGCGGCTCGCCCGCGTCCTCGGTCCAGTCCCTGACGGCCGCGTCGCTGTACATCGACTACATCTACCTGGACACGGAGGAGCGTCGCCGCTTCGCCCAGCAGACGCACGAGTACCTCATCGAGCAGCTGCAGTTCACGGGTGCCGAGTCGATCACGTCGAGCTCGAACAAGATCCAGCTCAACTTCAACCACCCGGTGAAGGAGCTCATCTGGGTGTGCCAGCGTGACTCGTTCGTCGACTGCTCGCAGCCGGCCCCGACGCACATTGCTGAGGTCAACGGCTGCCAGCCGTTCAACTACTCCGACGACTTCTCGACGGAGGGTGTGATCATGGACGTGCTTGCCCGCGGTGCCCTCGGTGGCCAGGCGGGTGTCACGACGAACATCGGTGGCACTGCTGGCCTCGGCGTCCCGACCATCGGCGGTGCGGATGGCGGCCCGTATGTCCCCGGTCTGGGTATCGCGATCGGTCCCTCGCTGTCGGGTGCGTCGTGGCTGGACTCGAACCTCAACGCCTCGGGCAACGACCAGGCCTACCTGTTTGAGGACACGACCAACTACCTGCTGGCGAAGGTCATCCTCGACTCGGGCACGCGTTGCTCTGGCAAGTGCCCGATTGAGGTCGCCAAGCTGCAGCTCAACGGCCAGGACCGCTTCACGGAGCGTGAGGGACGTTACTTCACGTATGTGCAGCCGTACCAGCACCACAGCCGCACGCCGGCGGCCCCGGGCATCTGCGTGTACTCCTTCGCCCTCAAGCCCGAGGAGCACCAGCCGTCCGGCACGTGCAACTTCTCGCGTATCGACAAGGCCACGCTCCAGCTCACGGTGTCCGTGAACACGGTGCGCGCCGGCCGCACGGCCCAGGTGCGCGTCTACGCCGTCAACTACAACGTGCTCCGCGTGATGAGCGGCATGGGTGGCCTGGCGTACAGCAACTAGAGACCTCCGCAGCGAGGACTCAAAATCAAACTCAAAGACAAAACCACAAATGTGGGTAGAAACTGCCTAGATTGATGGTTTTAGTTACTAAAACGCCTTCTTGATCATGAATGCAGTCGGTCCAATGAAATTCGTCGTTTCGACACTATACTCGATCTTCCGTTCCTTCAGGAATCGGTCAACCCCGTTGGATTCATCGAATGCATGGTATTCGTACTCGTCGAACACGACAATTCCGCCAGGAACAACCCGGTCCCATAGGTTCATAAGAGAGTGATATACAGGCTCATCTAAGTCCAGGTCAATGTATAGCAATGAGATCCTGAACCCAGGACTACTCTCCGCGAATGATTTCGTTGTACTGCACACGTCACCCTGTATGAGCATATACTTCGCCGGGTTTATCTTGGTTGATTCCAGATTACTCGCTACCTTTTCAATTGTCAGCTCAGACTTTGACGTGCGAGCGATAACGGTGTTCATCAAGTCCCCGTTCTTGAACGAACCAAACACGTCGTCCTTGTCGTCGAAGACGTCGAAGCCGATAACCTTTCGGTTCGAATGGGGCATGTATATATCGATCATCTTCAGCCATGACGCCATTCCCGAACCCTTGAAGACGCCGAGTTCAACGATGTCGCCTGCAAGATGCTTCGTCTTCTCGAAGAAACTGAACCGGTGGAAGAGCTTGCCGACTATCCGGATGTCATCTGAGAACATCAATGCGTTAAAACTATCATATGTAGACTGCGACGGTGCGTTCTTGCCATCATAATTGTAGATCTTATCGGTTGACATGTTTTATCATACCCCACGTAAAACTTCGCCGATATTTACCTCAAACGGCGAGTTCCATTGGTTAAGCGGATCGCAGCTATCCTTGACATCCGGGAACGCAAGTATCGAGACAGTAGACTGCCCGAATGTATTGACAAGCTGTGTATAGAAGACACCACCGAGGCGAGACGCATTTGACAAGAAGATAACCCGCTCGGGCGACGACAATATCAGATTAAAGCAGTTCGCACCAAGCGGAGTGATGATTGTTTTTGTACCTTCCAGTAACTTCTTCTTCTCTCGCAGAGTCCTCGTTCCGAGTGCGACGATCTCGAACCCTTTCCCCTTAAGTTCAGCTATCAGGGCGTCTTCGTTTGTGATCGAACGCATCTTACCGGTATTCGAGTTGTTGAATGTGTCACTCGCAACCTTGTCACGTTCGATGTAGATTTGCCGCGTCTTTGGTATCCTATCCGGTACACCCAACCGTTCTCGTAGACCCATATACATGGCGACCCTCTGCGGGGTCAGCTCAAATGCGACATCGTCCCATGTTCTGGTAGCAAGATTCGCAACCTCGTATACATACCCATCCCGTAGAAGTACGATACGATCATTCGCAACAGAGAAGAGCTCAAACAACTCCTTATGTAATGCATTGTAGTAGTGCTCGGGGACGAGGAGCTTGTAGGCTGGGTACTTCTCAACATACTCCTTAAGTAGGGGTGCAGTTGACGACATGAAATGCTGATAGCTGATCTGGTATTTGAAGGTATAGAAGAGGTAACCGTTGTCAACATGCTCGACCGGGCTCTTGGCGATCAGACTGTTCAACTCTGCGGGGTATCGCACCCCCTTGAACGCAAAATCGCTGATCGGCGTGTTGTCATTGTGTAGGCCAATAACAGTCTCAATATCGAACTGATTCGGGTAATTAATAAATGAGACTGGGACCCCTCGCTTACGTATAAAAAGCTTCATTACACCAATGACGAGAGTTGCAATGATTATATCTGGACGGGCTACGCGATACGATGCCTGCTTGCTGCCCATGCTCGAGAAGACTCGCCACCAGGTCGACCTTTTCATGTCCATCAATGATGATGACTGTTTCTACTATGAACTCATGCGTACGCGACTCGCAAAGTGGTTGAAGGGTGTTCGCATCCAACCCTACGTGTTTCCAGATAATTTCAAGTGTATTTTCATTGAGAACGACCATAGGTTCGCCTATCAGAAGATTGATGGAAAATGGCTTCCTCGCAACGTGTTGTCGCACTTCTTCAACGACACGACCGCTTTCAGGATGGCATGCGATTACGCTGCGGATCGAGGCTTTGAATACGACGTCGTCATGAAGTGTAGGGCAGATCTAATTGGCGATCTAGACGCGGTGTCGTTCTTGAACTTCAATCCAAATACCCTCTATTCCGTTGTCGCTAACTGTAGGTTCACGACGTTCGGTAAACACAAGACAAATGTCATTCTTCAGGATTGGCACTGGGGAAGTCCAGCCATAATGAAGCTTGCGTGTTCAACATACGAGTACATACTGGCCGAGAACACCAAGATGGACGGTGACTATCTGTTTCACTATGAATCGAATTTCGCAGATAACCTAATCGATCGCGGTGTTGAGAACGAGTACATCGGTATACCGTACGCGATCGATATGAACCGTCGACTATTCGACGCTACGTGGGATCCAAACAACATAATCGATTCCAGGAAGATCAACTGTAAAGGTGCTTCGCCGTTCATTGACATCAGAACCATTACCAATCTCGAAGAGATGCCTAACTTACCAGTCCTACCCGGAAATTAGGTGAACAAAGTCATCCACGTCAAACGTCCACGGAGAGTTAAGGCCGTTGTCAAGGAACGTCGCGTCCGCCTGGTTCACCACGAGTGTATCATACGATTCTCCGAGCGTCCATCCAACCCCATTGTTCACCGCAATAGTCAGTTCGTCGCCGTCTGTGGAGATAACCTCGCCCGTCTTCCCGCCCGTTCGTACACGTCTATACAACATTGACGTGGTCTGCGTAGCGGTGTACTGTGTCAACCGAGTGTGACTCATTGTAAAGAGGAACCGCTGGTTGATCTCTGCGAACTCGGGGCTGTTGATCGACGTGACGATACATGATGGTTTTGCGAAGACCAGATTACACATGCCTCCCCCGATCGCACCGACGACGTGGGTGGCATTCGCAAAGTACGCGATTTTCTCGGGCATGGACAGCAGCTCGCAGAACACTTCGACGTATCCACACTTCTCAAGCTCGGCGACTAGCTGGTCCTCAACCATCATCTTGCGTCGCGTCGTGTAGTTCGTTCCTATATTCGAAGTGTCCCCGTGTTTCCAGCTTCTACGCGACACGTAAATCTTGGGCGGCGTGGGATGGGCAGAGTATCCGTTCATACGCGAATAGACTGACCAGATTCCCGGATGTGGCGGATCATTCGACTGTCCGTCGTGCGTCAGCGACGATGACACCCATAGTGTCGAGTACTTGTGCCACGCATCCGCATGTAGGAAATCTGTGTCGCTGAGTCCCGCAGCACGTAGACAGTCTGTAATGTAATTGTAGTTTCGGACAGGCTTTATCAGAACCCGCAGCGTCGGGTGTTTGGCACGAAGCCGGAAGAACTGATAGAGGATAGGAATACTATCATACAAATAATGGAAGTAGTTGTCGGTATTGTAGATGAAGAAGAACACAGGAGTTTCCAATAGACGGGTATCGCGTGGTTCGATTGTCGGTGCAACAAATACATCGGTTCCTAGCGACATTGTCTTCTCATTGTACGGGACGAATAGCTCGTCTCCGGACTGAATACATATCGCAGGGTATTCGTGTCCGTGAATCACAGCGTTCTCGAGTGCCCACAGACCCAGTTCTCGTTCAGGCCCGCCTGTGAGACGCGTAACTTTCATTTTAATATCGACTGGAGACTCATGTAAGTACCATGCAAATCGTCATTCCAATGTCTGGGCTCGGTAGTCGATTTGTGGCTGCGGGATATACGGATCTCAAGCCATTTATCCAGGTAGATGGGAAACCGATGATCCAGCACGTCATTGAGCTGTTTCCTGGGGAGACCAGTGTACTTGCTATTTGCGACCGAGTCCATGCCGACAAACTGAATACGATATGCCCTAATGTCAATGTATTTCACGCCCCCTACCGTGGGCTTGGTCCCGTAGATGCGGTCATGTGTGCCGAGTCTGCGATTCGCGATGACTACGAGGTTATCGTATCCTATTGTGACTATGGTACGCAATGGGACTTTGCAGCCTTCCTGTTGGATGTCCGGGAACTTCACGCAGATGGTGCAATCGCGTGCTATAGAGGGTTCCATCCCCATCACCTCGGTCCCGACTGCTACGCGTATGTGCGTGAGACAAACAAGTGGGCAGACGAGGTTCGCGAGAAGACACCGTTTACGGCCGATAAGATGAGCGAATACGCGTCTAATGGAACATACTACTTCAGAACCGGTCGGATCATGAAGGAGTGTTTCAGGAGTCTGATGGCGAGTGGCAAGACTCTCAACGGCGAATACTATGTGAGCATGGCATACAACCACATGATTTCCAAAGGTCTACATGTTCGTGTATTCGAGATCGAGAAGATGTTACAGTGGGGGACACCCTACGATCTTGAGGTGTACACTACCTGGTCGTCTTACTTCCACGAGAAGCCTCGCCGCCGTATCAGGGCACCTGGTCTGACTCTTCTTCCAATGGCTGGTCAGGGAAGCCGGTTCCGCATGCAGGGGTACAACACACCCAAGCCGTTTCTACCCATTCGCGGACAGCCAATGGCGGTTGCGGCCCTTAAGGACCTCCCGGAGTCAGATTCGACGACGATCATCAGTTTACGCAGTCACGCGGTTGGTCAATATTTCCCAGGATGTCGCATCGTTGAGTTGGAAGAGACAACCAATGGACAAGCTACGACGTGCATGGCGGCCCTTGGTGACGTATCTGATGACACTCCACTGACTGTGACTGCGTGCGATAATGGTGCCATGTACGACCCAGACCGCCTCGAAGCGTTGTTGAAGGACGAGTCAGTCGACGTCATTGTGTGGTGTTTTACCAACAATCCGACGGGCAAACTGTATCCTCACATGTATGCGTGGCTTGACGTCGATGAGTCTGGTTCTATTCGGGATGTCTCCATTAAGAAGCCTTTTGTAGACAAGCCTAACACCCATGCCATCATCGGCACCATGTTCTTTCGTACGGCAGGCATGTTCAAGGCGGCCTACGCACACGTCGTTGACCACGATATGCGAACCAACGGTGAATTCTACGTAGATAACCTTCTACAGCCCCTGATTGACAAGGGATGTGTGGTCAAGGCGTTTCCAGTCGACTACTATCTTTGCTGGGGAACACCAAATGACTACCGCACTTTCCAATACTGGGATGACTATCATTCGGCATCGAATTAACACCATCGAACAATTGAAACAGATTCCGGCACACCAAGGTATTGAGTTTGATATTCGCGAAGGGTCTGAGGGCATTGTGGTTACACACGACCCCTGGACGCCTGGGGTCCCATTTGAGGAGTTCTTGGCTCACGTCAAGCATGCGATGTGTATTGTGAATGTCAAATGCGAGGGAATCGAATTTGAAGCTATTCGTCTTCTCAAGAAGGCGGGCATCGAGTCGTTCTTTCTGCTTGATTGCTCGTTTCCGATGATTGTCAAACTGACTCGTATGGGGGAACGACGTATCGCAGTTCGCGTGTCTGAGTTCGAGTCAGCTTCTTTACGTGGAAAGGTTGATTGGATATGGCTCGATAGCTTTACATCCCTCCCCGCGGCCCAAGTATGCGACGACCTCCGGCTGAACGGTTACAAGGTCTGCCTCGTATCCCCCGAACTACAAGGACGCAACGAAGACGCATCACACCTATGTGCTCACGTCGACGCAATCTGTACTAAGCTCTTGCGGTAGGCCTCGGCGTCCCAGTTCAGTATCGCTGCTACATCTGAGTCAGATAACCATCTCGTCGCACGTGGACGAGTCTCTACGTAGCACCGTAACACCTCCGCAGTTGCGAGACATTTCGCTTTTGAGGGCCCCAGTATGTAGCTTGATAACTTGGTTGTAACAATCGAGTCATGAAGAAACAACACGATATCCGGAGTCAACGGAACAATGGGCAATTCCACTCTGGGAACGCGGTAGATGAACTCCTTCGGATGGGCTGCTTGGACATCCCAGAAATCATGTAACTCGGGCGTTGCGAAGAGTGCGAGAACGTCGTCCAGTGTATCCGCATGGTAGATCACTCCATGGTTTCGCAGGTAGATGACGGATTGTCCGGTGTATGTCGCCAAGACTCTCTTGCTGAGTTCAAACCCAGGCTTGTAGTAGTCAACCATTCCGGGCTCATCTGAGCAAAGATAGGTGTTCAAGTGCGTCGGATGAAGGTGGACGACATATGCTCGAAGGAATGCGTGGAAGTAGGTCTCGATCGAAGGCCTCTCGATCCCGAGAGCAAATGTCTCAATGTTGGGCTCAGGTCCCCCAAGACTCTCGACTACGACCTTTGGGTCGACGACGGCAATTCCGTGGTTCAGTCTGACGTCGCTCAGTGCGACACCCGATGCCTTGATGTACATATACCCTCCCGCCTTGACAGAAATATTCCCACCTCCTGCCTGTGCAAGCTCCTCCAGGCTACATGCCCGACACAGTGTAACCAGGTCCTCCATTACTTGTAAAGCATGGTTAGAACCAACAATTGAATAACGCCAGGATACCCAGGGTGTGGAACGATAGACGGAAGTCCACGGACTTGTGTGAATTCGGCAAATTCAGAGTCAACGGATACAGTTGGATCACTACACGTTATGGTATAGAGCGTGTCGGTCTGCGTCAGCGTGCATTTCGCAGGGAGAGTCGCTGCGAAGGGCTTGCGAAACAACAGGTCCAGTCCGCTGGCATGATAACGAATAATCAGATCGGCAAAGTCTCGTTGCGGATGGATATACCTCGCAAGGTCGTCGGTCCGTTCATGTATCTTCCGCAGCACGGACTCGCGTGTGTGGCCACGCTCGCCGACGTCTCTGTTGAGTTTCCACTCCGTCGTGAGCTCCGGATCCGTATCCATGTATATCTTGAGGTCCGACAGTCCTCGGATGTTCTCAGAGTAGATGGTGTGTAGGCCGCAAAGGATAACATTGTCCTTGGGTTCAATTGTATGAGGTGCGGTAAATGTGCCAGTCGAATGGTCGTAGTCCACGGCAATAATTGACTTGCCTAGCTTGAGGTTGAATGTATCCTCCTCTAGCTTTTCCAGGTGGTTTGAATCTGGGTCGAGGTGACTTGACATTTCCCAATGCGAATCCCCCCTTTCCCAACGGTGATACCGGTCTGTCTCGAACTCGAGAACCTTATCGAAGAAAAACAAGGGGCGAATCAACGACAGCAGTGTTGACTTTCCGGACCCAGAGTCCCCCGTTATCGCAATCACCTTCGCAGACGACAGGATCAGCTTATAGTCAAGAGCAACTCGTTCGACTGGCAATGTCAAGTGAGCAGCTAGCACCTGTTCGGACAGGAACTCCGACAGTTTATCCGCCGGAGAGCCGTCGACCGGTGTAAGATGGTGGATTACATCGCAGTAGTGCTTCATTGCTGCATATCCTGCTATACAGATCTGGTCATTGAGTCCGTCTACATCTGATCTATCGTTATGGGCTGGAATGCGGATGGCATTCGACGTTGTATTCAATAGTGCTTCTAGTTGGCCAGGGGTTGTCAGCTGCACATCTGGGCGAATCCGTACATACGTATCATATGTAGTCGGCACTATGCTGAACAGCCGGTGCAGTTTGAACCATTGTTTGTACATGTTCTTTTGACGCTTGGTCTTGAATATAGCGGGAACTATCACCTCTGATTCAAACAACACGATCTTGATTCGGGGGTCATTGAAGAGGAACCGAACATCCATGACATTGAAATATGTGTCCTGCTCACGATATGAAGTCGTTACTGCAACATCGCAATCGGGCGGATAGAATGTAAGGTTCTGCTGGAAAGACCGAAGCGAACCCGATACCAAAAATAGGCTCTTCATTGGTATATATTGATATTTAGAGGACGTCCTTCACGACGCCTGTGAAATGGGCCATATCATGAACCTGTATGCTGTAATGATCAAGGAACTTGGGAACTGTGGGGTTCCCATTCGAGTCGAAGCTTCGCACGTTTGTGTAGCGGGTTGTCGGTATAGATAACTTGGTACACACATGATTATACATGTCTTCACCGGTTGTATCGACCGTGATCTCGATTACATGGGTCTTCTTATTCGCGAAGAAACACATCGTCAATGCACCGCCGTTCGGGGAAACGACCACCCTTGCAGACTGGAATAGTCTGATTTTCTCGGCGAGGGAATAGTCTTCTAGAAAAAGCGATTCGAAACCGAGAGGAGCGAGTGCCGTAACAACTTCATCTTCGTTTACGATCTGCCGACGTTTGGCTCCTTGGCTCCAATTTAACAGATGACTCTTCGACCTGCGGATGTAGATCAAACGGGTAGGGTCGGCTTGACTTTGTAGGTTGTTTTTCGTCAGGATAAGCTCCCTAACGAAACCATAATGTGGGTCTGATACAGCGTACAGACCAATCAGGGGGGCACCGTGGTGGTTGATCACTGTACAGCCGCGTACATCATCTACGAACACATAGTCTGGCTTCAGGAGTTCGAACGTCTGACGCTCGTACTCATCCGTGATCCTAGTGTGCACAAACACTGGCTTGGGGAGATGTGATAATTCATACAGACCAGCAATAACGTAGTGGAACCAATGCATAAGAATACCATGACCCCGGTCCTCTAGCACGTATACTGTTTGTTTCTGTATTGGTGCCAACGAGAGCGTTCGATCGGCCATGGTATATATCGTATTGGGACATATAAATGAGTATTAGCGTATGCATTCCGACCATGCGTCGGTTCTCGTTTCTGAAGGAGTCGATTCCCAAGTACCTAGCGAATCCCCATATCAATGAATTGGTAATCACAGACGAAACAGGCGAGGACTATGCTGCAATCACAGAGGCCTTTTCGCATCCGAAACTTCGCGTGTACCAGAACGAACGCCGTCTGGGCTCTGTCGAGAACAAGCAGCGCGCCGCATCCTACGCGACATCGGACTTTATCGCCATCATCGATAGCGATAACTTCGCAGACGTCCAATACTTCGAGGCATTCAAGCGCTATGTGTCCACGCATGAAGTAACCGACACAATGGTGTTTCTCCCCTCCGCCGCGAAGCCGAACTTTTACTATACCCAGTTTATCGGGCGTGTACTGAATAAACGCACAGTCCGACAGTATTGGCCGGAAATCGAGACGTGTCTGAATACGATGAACATGATCATCTCGCGTAGGTTTCTTGCGACGTTTAACATCATGGC
>Ga0114962_10000779_pt1 | contig 27756 bp, 28 predicted proteins | sample C_130820_MF_Meta_FD_87017 | JGI IMG/M metagenome (GOLD analysis project Ga0114962, IMG submission 87017) | Freshwater microbial communities from Lake Croche, Canada to study carbon cycling - C_130820_MF_MetaG | ecosystem: Environmental > Aquatic > Freshwater > Lake | place: Lake Croche, Canada...
AAAAAAAATGTAGTCAAATCCTATTACCCGTAGCACAACTTTTTTGAGTAGAATGGGGCACAGCGAGTCGCTGTTTTCGCTGTGTTTTTTTTCGGAACGGGCAAAAAAAAAATGAAACCTTCCACCGCAGAAAAAGACCTCCACCGCAGAAAAAGATGCCTACTCCCTTGATTCCGTGTTATGGATGCCATACCAACCCCGAGCGCCGTCATATCTTCCCGACTACCATTATTGAGTGGGAGGACAAAGAGCATCCGTGGGGGTGTCCCGAGGGCTACTACTGTGATGATTGTGCGAGTAAAAAGATTGTGGAGTTAATCAAGTCCAAGCAGACTTTCTCCAGCAGACCGTATGGCTCTAAATAAAAATCAGTAGTAAAAAATATATTTAACTTTAATGACTCTTTTTCTCTTTTTAAAATGTTTGCGGAACGGGCAACCCGGGGCAACCCCTACTTACCATTCTGTATCTCTTGCTGGATGATGACTGCCTCCACCGCCTTTGCCTCTGCCTCTGCCTCCATAGCCTTTGCCTCTGCCTCTGCCTCTGCCTCTGCCTCAAGTGCCTCAATAGGCATCTCATCGTGCGGACGACGAGCATTCATTATCTCCGCACACCTACGACATATCCACTCAAATCCATCCTTATTAGGATTACAATCGCACCTCTCATTACAATCAGAACACTCACACGCAGACTCACACTCCACGGATGACTCATCCTCCTCATCAGATGAATAATACTCCTCCTCCTCTACCACAGTCTCTGGACGCTTGTAGTCGCCATCCCATAAGTTCGGCATCGGGATTTGATACTCCTCATTACCTCCGTCGTAATAGAGGATGTCATACTTTATCCACCACTTGACACCCTCCTCTACTGGGTCAAGGATGATATGAGAGGGCACATCAAAGGTAGTGGTGACTTCAACATTCAAGCGGATACTCACGGCACGGCGGGGCATTTTCCGGTGATGCCCCCATTTCCCGCAAAAATGCTTTCATTTTTTTTCCCGCGCTTCCGAAAAATGATTACAGCGAATCGCTGTGGTTCGCTGTGGTTCGCTGTGTTCGCTGTGGTATTTTTCGGAAGGGCGGGGAAAAAAATGAAACCATTTTTCCCCCCTTCCCCGGCATCGCGCAAAAATGCCCGGTGTCTCTTCCTCCCCTTCAGTAGAGATGCCTTCCCCCTCCGTATGTATTACGACTGGTTTGTCCCGTTCTGACAAAGTGTGCGATGATGTCCCAATCTCTAAAGTCAAAGAGTATCTTGAATCCCATCGGGAGTGCTACGAACGCACTTGCCCCACGGAGCGTGATATGAAGCGCACTCTCAACCGAGTGTATATTGACCTTGATGGAGAACTCGCAAAGGACATAACCGAGAAGGATTTCAACGAGTGCGTGTTGAATATCACGATGGAGTTGAAGGATAAATATAGGGACAAGGAGAAGGGCTATGCCCTCAAAGAAAGTTGTAAATGGAGATGCCCCGATGACAAGGGTAATGTTTCCAACAAACTCTCATTCACCCTACATTCCACTCAACTTGCTGGTAGCAAGAAGGCAATCGCTCATTATGTCAAGAGCAAAGTCTTCCACGAAATCAAGAACCTCCTCAAGGACATCATCACGGTTTCTACTGTCCTCAAGAAATCGCCAAAGCAAGACTACGCCGACCTCCTCATTATTGACCTCTCCGTATATAATGACGGTAATAGGAAGATGCGGATGGTAGGTCAGACGAAGCCTTGTCAAGACAGACCCTATAAGATTGTGTTCGGCACTCTGGAGGATACACTCATCACCTACATCCCCGACGGGTGCGTGATACTCCCAGAGCCACAATCAGTCCTCAAACTCGCCGAAGTGTTGGAGGAGAAAGAAAAAACAGATGACACTCCAGACCCTAAGGAGGAGAGCATCGCATACACCGAGTATGCTGACCCCACGGAGGACGATGTCAAGACTCAAGAACTCATCGCCGAGGTTCTGGATGCCCTTGGCAAACACCGCTGGGACTACTATCCAGATTGGCTTCGCATCGGCTTCGTGATGCTCAACGAGGGCTTCACCGTGGAGGACTTCACAGAGTTCTCCACCAAGTCCAAACACTTCGTCAAGGAGACCTCTCCGGCGTGGATTAAGGCGAAGTGGAAGATGTTCCGCAAGTCAAATCTCACGCAGAGCCTACTCTGGAAATGGCTCTCAGAGGATGATATGGATGCTTATATTGAGTTGTCAAAGCGCCGTATGGATTTCTGGAGCCTCATCAAAAATCCCTCTCACGCCGAGACTGCTCGGTTCTTCTATAATCTTCGTCCAGATGCCTACCTCTACAATCAGTCCCTCGGCTGGTTTCAAATCCAAGGTAATAACATCTGGAAGTTGTATGAGAAGCATCCATCGTCTATGATTGCTGACATCCATCAGACCTTCCAGCGCATCGGCAAGGAGCATCAGTCGCAAATCAATATGACAGAAACAGATGAGGATAAAATCAAAATGGCTCGTGCGAAACTCAAGGGCATCGGCGGGTTCTTCGCAAAAGTCGGCAACAAGTCATTCTGTGATGGAGTCATCGCCTTCGTCCAGAACTGCTACACGGAGGATGACCTCCACCGCAAAATGGATGAAAATCGTCATCTCTTCGCATTCAACGATATGGTGTATGACTTGGATAAACACGAGGCAAGGCTCATCTCACCCGATGACTTCGTCTGCCTTAATGCTGGATATCCTTATCCTAAAAAGCGCTTCCCCGATGCTCGTAAAGAACTGATTGACACTATCCGCTCAGTCTTTGAGACCGACGACCCCGCATCTCCAGACGAGTTGGGCGCTCTGACTTCTTATGTGCTGAAAACACTTGCGCTCTGCCTCCACGGGCGCAAAAGGTATGAGAAGTTCTTTGTATGGACTGGCTCTGGCGGTAATGGTAAAGGTCTGGTTGCTGAAATCGTGAAGAGAGTGTTGGGTGATTACTTCCACACCGTGCCTCACCAAGTCATCACGAAGACGCAAGATAAGAAAGATGCGACTTGCCCTCCTCTCGCAAAAGCCAAAGGCAAGAGATGCGTAATGGCTTCAGAGCCAGAGGCTAATGACCGCCTCCAAGTCGGCGCAATCAAAGAATGGACTGGCGGAGATGAAATCACCGCTCGGGACTTGTATCGCTCCAGCGTCCAGTTTGTGCCTCAGTTTGTCTTGTATCTCCAGACGAACACTATCCCTCGCCTCAATCGTCCAGATGGTGGTATTGAGCGCCGTCTGGAGGTTATTGAGTTCCCGAACAAGTTCGTAGAAAATCCTACGGCAGAAAATCACAAGAAAATAAATATTGACCTCAAGGATAAAATCATAAAATCGCCAGAGTGGCGTGATGAGATGTGGTGGCTTCTGATTGAGGCTTATCAGTTGCTGGAACGGGATGGACTGAAAATCCCGGAGTGCGTGTTGGAGAAGTCCAGAGATTATATGGGTGAGCAAAATCCTATCAAAGAGTGGCTGGAGGCGAACTACACTCTGGGGCTTCCTAAGGATGACCGTCGGTTCTTCATAGAAACCTCTCTGCTCCGAGACCACTTCGTAAATGCTACGCATAATGAAATCAGCCCCGCTCTCTTCAAAGCGTCTATGGAGGCGCTCGGTCAAATCCAGAAGGTGGAGAAACACGCATTCACGAGCCTCCGGTGGGTGTCAGAGAAAGTCGGCGACGAGTGGGTTGGCTCTTGGAGAGAGGCTAATGGTAATGCTGGTCGGTATTGGATGGGTATAAAGAGAGCCAAAGCGCCTATGCCTCCCTCGGATACTTGGTCTGGCGTGTAAATCGGGGTTGCCCCGAGTTGCCCGTTCCGCTGATATTTTTTATTGGATAAAGTAGAATGCCGTATAAACTACGCAAAGCCCCTAAGAGGGATTTATATTGGGTTGTAGGTGAGAATGGAGTCAAGCATTCTAAAGAGCCTATTCCTAAAGACAGAGCAAAGGCTCAAATGAGAGCCCTATATAGTGCTATGCGCAAAGAAAAATCTAATACCAGTAGTAGAATGAGAAGAGTCGGTCGTGGTAGAGTTGTCGGTGGTCGTGATAAACCGCCTTCTAATGCTCCGGATGCTCCTAATCCCGCTACTGCCCCACCTCAAGCAGAGAATGCGGAGGGTGATGAAGACCTACAGTTAGGCGCTGATGCTCCTCCCGCTCCTCCCGACGAAGGCGATATACCCGATACTACTTCTGCTACTGGTGATATGATGGAAGAGTTAGAAGCAGAGGGTGTAGCAGATGCTATTGCTGGACTACAAGAGGTTCAGATGCCCGTAGATGATGCTGACTCACAAGACGAAGATGCCCCAGATGGCTTTCTATTACCTCCCGGCGAAGCCTATATTGAGGACTGGGCTCACGCAACCCAGCAACACAACCCGCATCCCGATAGTAGTGATGACGAAGGTGGTATGGATGGAACGGGTCATCATAGAGGAGAGTTAGAAGGAGGAAACTGGTTGGCGACTGATGCGGTGATTGCGTTATACGGAGGAAACTTGGCGGGGGTTGCTGAGTTGAAGAGATACGATAGTAGTCTTGTATTTAATCCCACTTATCCATTTTCTGGAAAATCACTTGACCCTACGATGTATGTAAATGGAACTATCAAAGATAGACCTCCAGCACCCTTTGTTCCAAATAGTGTTGGAACTTATGGTGGGGGTGGGGAACCGATTGAGGCAACATACGGTCATATGGTTAAAGAAGCATACAAAGATAATCCGCAACTCGTTATTAGAACCAACGACCAGTATGGAAGTAGAAATGGAATAGATTATGTTTTAGTCATAAACACACCGACAATAAAAATATATGTTGGTGTTTTTGGAGGAGTTCAATATGTTCCAACCGATGTGGGGAACAGTTTTAATGATTTCGGCGGACGGGCGGACAAGAAAGTAATGGGTAAGACTATACGCCCTATATCTGTAGTGATGGCGGTAAGAGGCACGGATGGTTGGGATGACATAAAAGCCGACTTAGAAAATGTATATAATAATACGCTATACGCTACAACAAGAATGAAAACAGATATGGCTATTATTACCGACAATAGAGCAAGTCATCTCCTCAAATCATTCCCACTATCTTTCAGATACGGATGCGGACACTCACTCGGAGGAGCACTTGTAGATAGATATATCAAGGAGGGCTACATTTCAAAGGGTATGTCGTTCAACCCCGCTCTTGAGCCAGAGAATGTTCGGTTAGTGTCTAAAAACTACCGCATTTACAACAGAAAAGACCCACTATATATGTTGTTTGGCTGGACTCTCACAGTATTATCTCCTACTCCCCCAGTAGTCAGATACTTTTCCTCAATAATATCCAGCATTCCTATTATCGGTGATATATATGACTTTAGTTATGGCTCATATAACGAGCACGTTGATGTATATAAACTGATGACGGGCAAGGCGCTGGGAGGAGCGGGTAAGTTGAGGATGGGGGGCAAAAAAAAAAGTTTGCGGAATCGGCAACCCCCCGCAACTCCTTCTCTCGCCAGTTGTTAGAGGTAGGAATAACACCTTCTGCGTATCTCAAGGAGGCACGGAGAAGAGGTAAAAAATATGGATATAAAGTGTCATTCTCTGACGATGACATTCATAAACTCGCCGTTTCTAATGACAGAGGAACACTCATAAAGTTCGGTCGGGTAGGTTATGGAGATTTCATTATTTATTCTTATTTGGAAAAGCACGGGAAAGTTCCTCGTGGAACTGCGTCCGGAAAGCAGAATGTGTTTCACAAATCTCACTCAAAGATTTTAGGGGCTTGGCGAGAGAATCCGTTTTCTCCAAATAATCTGGCTCTTCGGATACTTTGGTAGTGTAGGCGATTATCTGCTCCTTCTGCTTCTGACTTAAGATATGACACTCTTTGATAGTGGCTATGTATTTCAGTATATCCATCTGTTATACATAGACATAAGATTATTTATTATAAGACAGAGTCATCTGTGAAGTGTTCTGTAGAGTAGCAACTGAAGAAACCGAACTGCCTTGTATTTTTACTGATACTTGTTGAATCCCCGTAGTCGCCGAGTATCCCTTAAATGGTATAGCAAAGTATTGACCCGCTAATGTCCCGATAGGTATAGATGCTAACTGAGTAGTAGATATAGATGTTGCTCCCGTGCTTCCACCCAATACATTTATAATAATAGACGAGTTTGCTGCGGCTATAGTAGCAGAAATCAGAAACACAAGAATACCACTTACTTCAAGAGAACCAGTTGCGAGAGTTATAGTCGGGGTCGGACTCCAACTAATAGTATTTTGAACCGTTGTAAGTGTAGTTGCGGAAGTAGATGCCGTATAGATAGTTGTAGGAGGAGCAATCCATTTATAAGATGTTGATGTAGTTTGTAATAGATAGCCACTTGTTCCCAAGGTAGTCCCGTTTGTTCCGTCATATAATCCTATACCCCGCAAGTATCCGCCGAGTGCTTGTATATTACCACTATTAGCAGTAAATGCGTTAGAGTTTGTAGCGCTCTGGACTGTTATACCACTACCAGTTCCGCTTACATTTATTGCGTTTGCCGTATTTGTTAATGATGTTGTTATTGACCCCGTAAATGAAGGATTTGATAATACATTTATTGCGGTTCCAGATATGCTAATATTTGAGCCATTCGTGTAAGTTATTGGAGTAGCCCCACTTGAAGCACTTGATACACGACCATAAGCATCCTTTGTAATAGTTGCGTAAGTGAATGTTCCAGCAGTCCCTACTGCCGGTAGGCTTACAACTACATCTCCAGTTGTAGGTGCTACTGTTATAGTTCCATCGGTGTTTGCTACAGATGATACTGTAGGGGCGGGGAAGTTGAAATAGTTCCCACTCTGACCCACATTACCCGTAAATATTATCCGCCCAGAAACCGGTAAGTTCCCAGAAGTCTCTATAGTCGTCGGGGTTGCTTGAGTAGCATTTACCGGGACTCCATTAATCGCCAAAGCATTTATATTCGTGCTTGAGCCATTAACTCTACTACTCATTCTATGTCTATATTATATTATTTACCAAGACAACACGGTGATTGTGGGAATATAAGAAGCATCAGTTACTACTCCATTTACATAGACTGTGACACTATTCACACCAGCCTTACAAGCAACTATCGGTTTCGTCAAATCGGCGTTAGCACAAGTATTAATCTGCGCCATTACTCTTGAAGTCGCCGACAATCCATTAAATATAGTTCCAGCGCCACCCGTGAATGTATATGAATAGACACCAGTTGCGCCGACTTGTCCGTTAGCAACCCAACCGGCTGCGCTGAGTGCTACGGAAATCACAGACTGATTCACCGGATTCACACGAGAGCACACCAGAGTTCCGCCGTTCGTTGCCGGAGCGTATGTCAGAGGAGCAGATACACCAGCACTTGTAGCCGTAGCATCAGACGCAAGAACCGACAGAGATGATGAGCGGTAGGGGATAATACCCGCCGTATCTGCCGTAGAACCCGCCGGTAAGTTAAATGAAATCGTTGAAGTTCCCGTAGCCGTTCCTACCTTCAGATTCGCACCAGCCGGAGAAGAGGCAGAGGTCGTGTTCGCAATAGATGTGAGTGAAGATACGCCCGGATTAGCGTAAGGCTGACCCGCAATCGCCAGAGATGCTACATTCAAGTGGGCTCCGAGGACATTACCGCTACTCATCTTATACTTAGACTAAACATATTTTTTTCTCAAGATGAGTTTTTAATATGTTTTAAACTTACATCAACCGGGCGGAGAGACGGCTTCCTCCAGAGCCCATATGCGGAGCCATCTGCGCCATTTTATCTTTGTCCGCACCAAACATACCCTTCGGCATAGCGTGTCCGCTTCCGGAAGGCTTCGTAGCATCGTAGGCACTCTTCGCCCGATGGATTACATTCGCCAGAGAGCCCATAGACACACGACCGCCCACCATACGAGCCAGACCTTCACGAGTCTGCGCCGAGGATACGGGAGCGGAGATGATGTCTTGCTCGGACAACACGCCCTTAATGATACGAGATGAACCACGGATAGACTCAAAGAACCCACTATTCACCGTAATCACATACAACTGCGCATTCACGGAGAAAGGGTAGGGGTTGAATACTTGGAGGTTAAACTGGAGCGTAAAGTTGCCGACCAAACTCGGGGCTTGTCCGGGCTGGAGCGTGATGTCCTTGGAAGGCTTGAGGATGAGAGGACCACCCGTAGTCGGCACTAATCCGCCAGTTCCGACGCCGGGGTAGGGCTTACCACCAGCCGTGTAAGTCGGGGAGGGATTACCACCTACCATCACACTTGAACGAGCCAGACCCGACCACTGGGGGTAGGACATAGAAAGACCGTTGGCGTGGGTCATAGCATAGAGTTCCTCCGTTGTGTGCGACGAGAGAAGACCAGAGAAGTTGTCAAAGTTGATTGAGAGAGGGTTCTTGATTCCACCAAACGCCGGAGAGGCAGAGCAGATAGGCAGATAGGCATCCGCATAAGAGGGGTCAAGAGGGTCAAATGAACCAGCCACTTGTGTAGGCTTGACATAGATGATGAGTAGGTCGGGAATCTGCGGGAGCGTGATTGTCTGGGACTGAATCTGGTAGGCAGAAACAGTAGCCGTAGTGCTTCCAATAGACGCATTCTGGGGGTAGGCAACCAGAGAACCAGCGCTCGTGCCTTGCGTAATGAAACGAGGGAACTCCATATACGGCACGACTGACTTAGGAGGTAGAGGCACATCCAGAGAAGGCGTGAGGAACTGGACGTTCATTACCGCACCAGACCACACCGAACTCGCATAAGAGTTCCAAGTAATGCTTGAACCGGATACTATCGCATTTGAGCCAAGGTCGCCGAGTGTGCGGAATACACGGGAGAGCGCCAGACCCGACTTGAAGTTCATCACCAACTGGATGTTGTTTATGCCGAACAAACCCGTGTCGTGCTCGTGCTCGTCAGCAAATACAAAAGGGGACAGAGTGAGTTTCTCCGTAGAGTAGAAGGCTACATACAGACGGTAAGAAGTATAGGGAGTAGATGAGTTAGAACCAGAGAGCACGGGGATGCCGTTGCGGTAATATACCGTGTTGCCGGTGTATGTATCCGTATAAGAACCAGAGCCTACGAGGACTGAACCGTTAGGCTGGGTGAATACAAGACCACCCCAAGTGCCGTTAGGAACTTCATCCGTATTCATCGCCTCGGAGTAGCCATTCATAGGGCTATTGATTGCTCCGTTAGGGGCTTGTCCGAGGTAGTTGGCTTGGTAGCGGTCAAGCATAGTCGGGCAAGTGCGCTGGGATGTATTCTTCTTGTAGTCCGTCAGACGCATAACCTCCGTAAGCACATCTTGGGAGTTGATTACCGTAGTAGTATCGTTGATTGTAGCCGTCATCGTCTGACACATATAGTTAAGCGGAAAGGGGGCAAGAGCAATATCCTCACCCGGAGAAAGGACGTTGTCATAGGCGAATGTAGCGGGGATGCCGTAGGTCGTTCCGCCCGTCTGGTAGTTAGGATTACCCACACCAGTTGTGGCGGTCTGGTAAGCGAAGGCAGTAGGGGCAGTAGGTAGAGTCACATCCATCTGAAAATACGCCGTAGCCGACCAACGCAGAGCCCTATCTACAAACACATTCTCGGAAGGAACATAAATGTTGAAAGTCTGCTGGGACTGGGTAGAGGCAATAGCGTTAAACGGGGCATTCGTCAAACTCAAAGCGCCCTTCTCCACGGCGTAGCGGGGACGGGACTGAACGATACGGTCGTCAAAAACAGCCTCCTTCTGGATGTCGGCACTCATCTTATAATAGAGGCAAACATAAAAAAATCCGGAGAGTCCAGAACTTTTTATGGATTTTATAAGACTCAGTTCATCGCTTGGCGCTGACCCTTGGCTGAAATCATCTTCTTACGAAACATCAACTTTATATTAACCGAGGACAGATTAAACATAGAAATAGGGATTAACTGGTTAGACAACCGGTCTTTCCAAAATATCTGGATGTCTATCGTCCGGAGTTCTTGACCGTGTCCTTTCTGAAAGTCAGCCATTCTGAACTCAGCCGTCGGGGAGTAGTAAATGAAGTTTCTGTATCCCTCGGGGTTAGTTGATAAATCTACTGATACATCCGCCATTACGGGCTGGAAGGCTGACTGACTTACCGGAGCAGAGTTGCCGATATTGTATCCACCGAGAACATTAGGAGGGGCTTGTTGCTCGTTAAAGACCGGCATTAGATTTGTCGTGAATACTATACTATCAACGGGACTCCAGAGAGAACCCGTGCTTCTATAGTCTTGTGTCATCTTCACCCACTTCACCGGAGAGGGGGTCGCAACGAGGGCAGTAGGGCTATTAATGTTTGCGCCGGAGTCCAGCACGGCTACATTTAATAAGTATGAAAAACCCGACCCGAATATCTGTGTTCCCGGATACGCCCATCTATCCACCACTACTCGGACTCCACCGACGACTGCGTTGAATGTAGGGTTAGTGTTATTAAAAAAAGTATTATCAAAGTTTGAAAATAGCCCCCACATATTCGTGTTAAAATATAGTTGGAGGACTTGTGCCTTGGGAGCACTATAACCTTGTGCCGTCTGTTGCGCTAATGGTAGATACACCGGAGGGTAGTTAATACTGAATAATCCCGTATTAGGGTCATAACTCATAATAGGTGTAGGCATATCCACTACCCACGCAGCGTAGTTAGCATAATACGCTCCACCAGCAGTCTGATATGCTTGAAACAACTTAAGATTTGCCCGTTCCAGAGCAGTCTGAACTAATGCGACGAAGTGGGAATAAGTCAGCACCCAGTAATATTTACTCGCAATATCTTGAGGACTTCCACCTCCCGCACCGTAGAACTGAAACCCAGTATTCGTGTCTGGCGTAGGTGCGCCTACAGTTCCAGCAACACTACACTCGTAATACTGGGTAGAAACTACGGGGTCTCTGACGATGTTGCCTTTAAAATAAGTCTTCGTTATATCCCAAATACCCACATAGTTCTTGTTGTTTGTAGAAGTAGGAATCGGGGCTATTGTCTGATTACGCACTTCTGGCTGATACTCAACATAAGTTAGACCACCGTAATCACTTGAATAGTAAGGGTCTTCATACCCAGAATCACTTACTACATTAATCCCGGTATTATCTGAATATGACAAACCGAGTCCATACACCGTAAGATTGGGGTCGGTCTGCCCCGTATCTGACTGAATCTGCGGAATGAAAAGAGGCAAGTTCTCATTAGCACCATTCATAGAAAAACGGATAATACTATACTGGTAAAGGGAGGTGTCCTCAATAATCGGCTTCTCACGAGTTTCGTTGAAGCGGATAGGCGGGTCTCTGACGGGAAAGTCATTATCATTTACAACATCATCTGTCTCATTATTTACGATTGTAGCCGTGTAAAATATTACTTCGGGCTCACGATTATCACCGAGGACATCAATACTGCTACTGAACCGACTCATTCTATATACTCTACATAATATTATTTGCCGAGTTTATCTGCCGTAATACCCGAGACAAAGTCGTCGGGGGACAGTCCAGACTTATCCATAGAAGCCTTATACTTCTCTAACGCATACGGAAAATATAGGCATCTAACCACGCTATGACGACCGCAAGTATTAACATCCATCCTATCCTTCTGAAATCCGTATGTGTTATAAATAACCGGCTTACCGGAGGCTCGGAGCATTTGAGTAAGTATAGGTTCAGCCTCTCCAAGTTGTTCTCGTCGTTCCATAGGTAGGGTCTTGAGAGGCTTGTCCGGAGGCTCTCCATAGGGGTCAAAGAACTCTATACCATTAGGCTTATTTAACATACAGACCCAGTGTCCGCTTGTTTCAGACTCGGTCAAGTATAACATAATACAACGCCCCTTACTATCAAACGCCTCACTTATGTTAGACATCCCTTTCAAGTCCGGATAGGTTATGATACTTATGTCATCACCGAGAATCTTGCGAATGTCTGCGTCAGATAAGGGATACGATTTAACCTTGCCTAAACCACGCTCCGTCATTCTAATATATACTATATAATAGAATGTCAGACTGGGGGAATCCACTCAAGCCCAAAAAGGGAAAAGATACAAAGAAAGTCGTTGAGACGGAACTTCCCCTATTCAAGAGAGAGAAACTTTCTCTGAGTAAGTCGGAGGCAAAGAAGGTTTTAAATATGTCAGTTGATTTAGGCTTTCATCAGATTGAGTGGGTTCAGAGGTGGTTAGAACAACGAGTTCGGGAGAGATGTCTTCCTCCACAACTGTCGGGAGCAAACGCCTTCGCCAGTATTGCCCTTTTTCTATCCCCGCCCGATGTGATTTCTCTTTTGGACGATATACGAAGAGACTTCCGGGCGACCCTTCCAACTTCTGTAAAGGATGAGTTCCCGATTTCTGTTCTTGAGGCGTCGGACTTTTCAAAGTTTGTGCCCGAGCCTTGAATAGCCAAGAAATAGGCATTACTAATAGATGCCGACAATCAATCCCGAGAAATGTGTCGCACTACTTTATAAACTCCATACACTATCATTAACTGCTTGGGACTTGTCAAAGAATGACGAACTCACGAGCATTTTAGGAGAGGCGAAGGACTTGCTTGAATCTATGATAAATACTATTGAGACCGCTTATTCTATGGAGGAGAGTTAGGGGTTGCGGGGGGTTGCCCGAACCGCTGACTTTCCCATAAAAAAATGTATAAAATAGGAGTTGGATATTCCGCCAACTCATCCAGACCTACCCACTTTTTTTTTTGAAAAGTGTGCGATTTGGGCAACCCGGGGCAACTCCTTTCATTTCTTCTAACATAGCCTTTGTCTTCTCATCTTGTAATCTATACATAGTCTGTCGTAGTTCCCATTTTTCACCCATTACATAGAGGTGATAAGCACCAAAAGTCATAGCAACACCCGTATTCTTAAATCCAGTCCATATAATATCTTTTACTCTATCCATTTTCTATTGGTCTAAGAGATAAGAACCCTTGCGTGTTGAGGGCAACCCTCTATGATACTTAAGGTTTTCACACTATTATCATATATAATGAGTAAGTGTAAGAAGTGTAAGCGTGAAGTAGTTATTGGAAGTTCAACGGGTTTCAAGTGTCCTAAGTGTCCCGTCGTAGTGTGTAGAACTTGCGATGATAACTCAACAGTTTTTGTGTGGTATGGATTAGAATGGGATGACAAGGATGGTTCGGATTTATATTTATGTCCTAAGTGTCTCAAGAAGCATACTACGAAATCAGAACCCGAGCGTGTTGAGCAGATACAAGCCACTGGGGATAATGCTTAAAAACACAAACCCATCTCCCCATTTTCTTCAAATCCCTTACATCATCCTTTGTCATACCTACGTGAGATTTTAGTAGATATGAGAGAGCCATAAAACTCGTAGCCATAGGATATACCACTATGTGAGTAGCCTCGTTCAATAGCAGTCTTGTTTTCTTGTAGTTCGTGAGGTAATGACTTAAACAGAGCATAGTAGTTTTTGTGTGCCGTCCCATAGTCGCCAAATCATCAATCAGTTTATGAATCACTTTCTCGGCATTCCCAGTAAAAGTATCGTAGTCGTCAAATATCACGAGACATTCTTGGAACTCCTCAAGTGTAGGATAATCATCAATAAGACTTTGTATCTTAATGCGTTTGAGTTCCTTGAGAGCGTCCAGAGTAGAATCCTCTTCCAGTTTAGAAATCAAATAAATCCCACGGTCTGGAAAGAGTTTCTTGTAGCATTCAGCAATCCCTTTGGCTATATGACTTTTACCAGAACCGGAGGCTCCCGCAATATAAAAGACCTCACGCTTCTCTGGGTCGGGAGAGGGTATGAGTTGAAACTGACCGTCATCCGGGATGTCAATCTTAGTAGTCTTAGCGTTGTCAGCAATAATGCGGTCGTATAACTGTCTGCCGAGAGCGCTCTCGCCGATGAGTTGGTCGGAGGACAATCCCTTTGAATGAGCCTCTTGTAGCCGAGCCATCAGTTTCGTTCTCTCTGCGGGTTTCAAGTCTCTCATTTCAGTAGAATAGTTATTCGGATTAATATGAAGTTTAGGTTTAGAACCCTTGTGGTCGTCAGTATGAATGTAGGCAACCTTACCATCATACTCACCACCCTTAACAATAGCAATCGGCTTAGCGCCCATAACTTTATCAAATGATAGGCTCGGCATTATACAAATACCGGAGATTTTTTTAAAAAATGAGAAACACTAATCCAAAAGTATATGATAGGTAGAGAAATGACTACCTTATTCAATATGCCCCTCCCCGTTCTGCCGTTTGTCTGTTGAGGCTTTCAAAGAGTTCTTCTTCAATCCTTCGTAGTGTAGAAAGGGGGTTCTTCTCACGAGTAGCCTTATCAAGTTCATCAAGGAGTCTCGGCTCTTTCTTAAGATAGTGCTCGTCTTGATATACACGAGATAGGCGGTGTCGGAAACCATCAACGGCATCGGCAACCTTATCTTTAGGGACGGTATGGAGTTCCAGCAAGTCCGCAAGTGTTTTAACATCTGAATAGACTACATAAAGTTTCCCAGCCTCGGAGTTAATGATGTCGTGATACTTCTTGAGATTGTCTTTCTCATTCTTGAGTTTCGCCAGAGCAAAGCGACGCTTGACTGCCTTGAAACGGTTGCCGTCAGCAGTATATAGGATAATATCATTCTTTAAGGATTGTTCTATATCCTTAGATGCTTTATTAATATCTTTAGAACCGTTCTTGAACTCATAGATTATAGAGAGTTCTGTGTATTTGCCTTGTATCAAAGCAATCACATCTAACTTAGTAATCGTAGGAGAGTTGAATGCTTCTTGTAGTGTGTAGGTGCGTCCATCACGAAGTTTCTTTTTACCCGCTAAGACTTCTTTTGGAGTCCAACGAACTATATGAAACTTGAGTTCCTTCTTGGCACGGAGTTTTCCAACTTCGGTATTATCTCTGAGAAGTTTAGAAGCCTCCTTTTCTTCGGTAGGAGTTATAATACCTTTCTTGGCGAGTTCCTTGAGTCTATTAGCGTGTTTGAGAACATCCCATTCATCTATCACGCCGGACTTGATATCACCAATATACACATTCTTCATAGCCGAGAGTTTTAGAAGAATATTCTTGAACTCTTTAACAAGATGATTGACTGCTTCATCTGTAGTATTATAGTTAGTCTTAACGAGTTCGTGAGCATCATAATCACCCGCATACTGTTGCGACCTCAAAGCGCTTGACCCTACAATATCTATGAGTTTGCCGTTTGAGAATGACATAGCACTCAATACCTTTACGGCATCCGCTGGATACTGTAATGAGTATTTTCTTTCTAATGTAAGGCTCATCTATATCTACATAACATTATTTATGAAGAGTATGAGTAGTCAAACAAACCCAGAGCCTTCAGAACACCTTTTATACCCGCACGGATTACGCCGGGCTTTGAATCGCCACGAGGAGTATATTGGATTTCGGGATGCTCTCTCTTGAGTTCTGCTAACATATCACGAAGTTGGTTGGCGTTTTTACCAGAGAAGAAAGCCGAGTTATACTTCTTCGTGGATTTAGAAGTCGTCTTAACATCATACTCGCCCGTTGCCGGATTTTTGTGTGATGTAATGTCCTTTATCTCTTGCTTGGTTTCTTCTTCGGCTTTGCCTTCTTCTGCCTCTTCCTCTTCTCTTTCTTTGTAGGGATTGTCTGCTGGCTGAGGCTGATTAGCCTTTCTCTCTTGCTCTGCTTGTTGGGCAGCCGAGTCCATAGCACCCTTATTCTTCTGGCGAGTGGCTTCATAATCGGACTGCTGGACTTGTTTATTAGTAGGCTGAGTTCCATACTCGGCAATAGGACTCTCACCAAAGAAGGCACGAGGACGACCACCCGTGTTGTCTTGGAACTCACCCGAACCATAGGCGTAGGCATTCTGGACGGCATTAGCATCGTTGAGAATCTGTCGTCCATCACTCTCGTTTTTGGATAAACCTAACTGAGAGTCCTCACGAGTTGTAGCAGAACGAGTAAAAGAACTACCGGGGTTAATCATAGCACCAGAACTACCCGCCCTTGCTTGGAAACTCTGTGCCCGTTGTGCGTTGTCAAAGTTATGGACGTGGTTGGAACCGTCAATAAATAAACTATCGGGCACGACATTTGCCTTATATGTTGTAGCCATATCCCTACCGAGTTTAGCAAACCCCAGACCCTTCAGTAGGGCATCAGAAGTATTCTTGCGAGTCTTGAGGGGGGCTTCCGCAATCTTCACCATCTCCTTTAGATACTCAACCACTCTGTTCCACCACTCCAGAATAGCCGTTAGACGCTCGGCATATCTCCTATAACCTCCTCCTTCAGCAGTCTCGGAACCTCCAAGTTCTTCGGCTTCTCCACCCAACGCCATAAACATACGGATTCTATCATCTAACAACTGTGCTATACCCGCTCTGGATGACCCGCCTTCAATAAACTCCAGCACATTCGCAATATCTGCGGGAGAGTTATTAACCGCCATTTTGACGATGAGTGGTAGGATTTTGGATAAGTCCTTGAATAAATCAAACTGACCCGATTCGCCTTGCGTCATCTCCAGCAGATTATAAGCAACGGCTTGTAGGAGGTTGGCGAGTTCCGTGAGGGATGTAGATGATAGTTGGTCGTCAATAGACGGCTGAGCCCCAGCAAAGGGAGTCTCATTTGTTCCACTTGACAAGAAGTTCCCTCTCGCATCATCAATAGCGTTCAGTTGTCCGATACGGGCTTCCAGTAGTTTATGACCGTATATCTGACCCGCCGATGTGCGTAGAACACCGCCAGTCAGTTTATCCTCACGCTCCTTCATTACTACGCCGGACACACCTTGGTTGATACGGAAGCGGGACTTATAAGGATTGCTCTTCCTTTGAACTTCAATAAACGGAGCCTTTGCGGAGGGTTGGTCTTCACGGGTAGAATGCGTGTAGAGAGCGCCTAATGCCGAGTTAGCAAAGATACGCTGACCCAGAACGGCTTTCGGCATCTTGTAGTATCCGTGAGGACTGGAGAAGGCTCTGGCGTTGTGGGCGTGAGTAGCCTTCACTTTTGCTTGAGCCATATAGTGAGCGTCCTTCTTCTGTTGCTCGTGCCACGAGGCTTGGAAGTCAGTTCCAACTGTATTATCCAACCCTTCAAGTTTTGCCTCGGGATAGTATTTCTTAGCGTTCCCGTGCTCGGCATAATCAAACGCAAAGGCTCGGGGGAAACCTACATTCAAATCTGTCGTAGGAACTTTTGCCGTTCCATATCCAGCCATTCTATAACTGTGATTGAGATTTTATTTGTATAATCCGTGAGCCTTAACATACTTGGAAGCCTCAATCATCTTGAGCCCCTTCTCCTTCATAATCTTCTTAACGAGTTCCGCACGAGCGTTGCGCTTCTTGCCTTGTCCCAGATACTGTCCCGTGAGTGCTCCACCCGAACTCAACGACAGATTCGTATCCGGAACGGGCATAGGCTGGGAACGCATATCACCGCCAGACCACACTCCATCAACATTACCAGAAAGTAGGGGTGGTCCTTCAGAACGATTGCGACCGGACATCTTCTCCTTCATCATCATATTTTTTCTTTGGGAGGAACTAAATCCGGAGCCACTATTTGCCTTTGCGTTGTCCTTTGCGGATTTACCGGCATCCGCAAGTGCCTTCTTACCAGCCTTAATAGCCTCACTCTTTGCTATATCAATCAACGACTCACCGTTCTTGATTCTCTGCGCTATTCCGAGAGCGGTCAGTAGTGCTTGTCTGGATGACGGGGGGATGAACTTGTCTATCCTATCTATGACGGATATGAGGAATGATTTAGCACTTGCTGGGATTTTGCTTACGAACTTGTCAAATATCTTATACTTGTCAAGAGCCGTAAAGAGTTTTTCTAAAGAAGCCATATCCAACTTCGTAATGTCCCCAGCACTTACTGCGCCTATTGCGGACATTATCACATTATCAAGGATTGTCGGAAGTTCCGGGAGATTGAATAAGTCGGCGCCAATATCCGCAATCTCTTCCACACTCAGAACAAGGTTGCGTATTCCAGTAGCCGGGTCATTTGCTTTGAAAGCCTCTTGTGCTTTCTTGCCGTAAGAGTCGGCGTGTTGTAGATGTGTAGCAATAGTGTTAAACTTATCTAATGCTTGTGAGCCAATCTCAACGGCTTCTCCGGCGGCGAGTAGTCCAGCACCAAAGGGGGCAAGGGGAGTAAGTTCTAATACCTCACCGCCAATCTCCATAACATATCCAGCAATCTTACCAGCATCCGTAATCTTCTTCAGATATACCTTTCTAAAATCACTATCGGGGTCTGCGAGTTCGTGCTTGACTTTATCAAAAGTGTTTTCAGCCCACTCAATATCTTTTTCTACTGCCTTCTCAACATACTCCGCTCCTTTTTTTACTCCTTCTTCAACGGCGTGTTCGGCATTAGAAACAGTCTGGACTACAGAGTTCCAGAATGACCCCCAACTACCTCCACTCATTCCAGCGTGGAAGGCACTACCAAACTGCTTACCGTGTGTTTCGTCCAAGTGGTCTCGGAGATGTCTTCCCATATCATAGGACTCTCGCATAAGATAGGAGTGAGTCTGCGCCCCTCCATCCATACATTCAGACTCTGTCGTCAAGACTTTTTTTTTTGAGCCATACCCCTTTGTAGGATGTTCCAGATGGTCTATAAGAGTATGCTTACCTCCACGAATCTGTGAGAGTCCCATAGAAGGAGTAGCGCCCTTACCCGTGCGCTTTGGTTTCTCCAGACCGCCTTCTTGGGATACAAGCCGATTAGCATTCTCTCTCGCATTCGTCATCAACTTCTTCGGATTCGGAAGCCCCGTTTCTTTTGAGTATTCTATTGTCTGCGCACGACGAGCGCCGAGTGCGAACTTCTGATTACGAGTCTGGCTTCTCGGCATCTCGGCAACTTCGGTCTGGTCTTGGAGAGCACCTTCATCATCCATACCGCCTCCACGGAACTGTGATAATCCCATAGAAGGAGTTGCCCCCTTGCCCGTGCGTTCTTCAGTTGAGTAATACCTCATTTGAGTCGGGTTTGCTGGATTGTATCGTAGTGCTTCCCTCTCGGATGCCCGTGCGTCCGCCAACTGCTGATGATGCTTCCGGACGAGTTCGGTCATTATATATATTAGCAACATATTTTTCGGCGGGATAGTGTCCGAGTATTTCAATCTCGTTTGTCTGAATATTATATGAGATATGCTCCAGATTTGGATAAGGTCGTGTAGAAGGTATAGTCAGTTTGAAGCGCCCTCCGACGAAGTAAGACCAACGAGCATCGCATACCCAGCCTCCGATTGAACTTGCGATTGTCATCTAATGTGTAGTAAGAGTTGCGCCGGGTTGCCGTTTCCGCAGATATTTTTTTATGCGTTCAGTATAGATGGAGAATCACTTTCATTCCTTACAAGAAGCGAAGGTATATGTGAATGCGAAGACTCCCTATACACTTGCGAGTTTGACTGAGGGTTTTTTGAAGAAGATGCGAGATAATCCAGATGTTCCGCCGAGTATGAAGGAGCGTTTGGAGACTGCTCTAATGATTAAGAAGGACGGGGTCAAGGGTGGATTAGCCGGAGTATCAAAGGCTTCGGGATTTATTCAGAGAATGATGGCGGAGAATAACAAGAAGCATAACGGGCAGTATAAGAAGCCTACTGACCCAGCCCACAAGGATTCTACGATGAGTGCTTGGCGACCCTTTGATTACAAGAAGTTGGCGAATGCTACACAGAGTGGAACGAACACTTCTCAATATGGAGCATCACCGTTTATTCAGAAGTATTTTAAGAATGGGACGGTGAAGTTTGAGAGGGGTCATACCGCAAAGGAGACGGAGCCTCAGAGAAAGGCACGGCTACTTGCCTCAGCCAAGTTGCTTTTGAAGCGTTCCAAGCAGTTAATAAAGAATAATGCTCCTCAAGAAATCATCCAAGAGACTCAGAGAGTGGCTGAGGAGGCTAATGAAGAGGCTAATGAAATATTGGATGTAAGAGAGCCTCCCGCTGGTTTAGAGGTAAAGCCGAAGCGTAAAATCCAGATTAAGAAAACATCACCGAAACCGGCAACCCCCGCCAACCCCGAGCCTACGCAAGAGCCTACGCAAGACCTATCCGTTCCCGGTGAGGAGGCTCTGAGAGAACCGGCAAAACCCGCTACTCCTAAAGAGTTTGAGAATATCAAAGACCCCGTATCTCGTGAGCGTGTAATGAAGGTTGCTCCTCATAGATTGAAGAAGGGTTCTTCGCATTATAAGTTTGATTTTGATAGTCTCTACGATAAACCTAATCACATAACAAATGAGTGGTGTAATATGTTTATGAAAGAGGTTGATAGATATTTGAAGCGTGTAAATGACTGCTTAACAAAGTATCCAGATTATGTTCTGACTTGGCAGTGGGGCGAAAATCTATACGACAAGTTTGTGCTCGGTTCGGGGCACTTCGGATATGTCCCTTATGAGTTAGGAGTTCCTTATTCCGACGATTATCGTCTCCCCCGATACGAAGAAGGCAGATATCCTTCGTGGTTCAAAAAACTCCCTATTCCTTCGGGTAGAGTCAATCCTCCAGAATATGTAAAAATATTAAGGGGGTTAATAGTGCGCTTGAATGTATTTAAGGGCAATACAGAAACTGCTTTTAAGAATGGAGTGTGGGAAGTCATAGAAAAGGTTTCAAAGAGGAATGGCGGACACTATACAGTAGTAGATTTAGCGGGTAAAGAGTATAGTAGTGGAGTATCCTATCCTAATAAAGAATCAAAAGCGTATCTGGAGGAGGCTTACAATCTGACAAAGGATATTGATATGTATATTACGGGATTAAACGGCACTCCGTTCGGAGGGTATAACAACCATAATATGGATGACAATATAAAAATGACTCAAGCAACAATACAAGACAAGATAAATCAGATAGATAGTATGGTAAGTGTTTTATCGGAACTCAAAACAAGGGCAGACTTCAAGAAGCGTAATCAGAACATTAAGGACTGGATACTTTGGCAGAAAGCGTGGCGTGAGAAGTTTTTAGCCAGAGACCCTACGGATGACGCTTTAGAAAGCCTACCTACTGGTGAGGAAGTTCCTCATACACCCGATGAGATTGGTATGGGTATGAGTATATTTCCTTACATAGATAATAGACTTATCGGGTATGAAGAAGAAGCGGCAAGGATTGAAATAGAGAACAAGACTTATAAACCTCCTAAGGTTCGTGCGGAAGAGAAGGAGAAGGTTCGTAGTGGCTTTAGCGGTAAGAAGCGTGAGGCTCTCATCAAAGAAATCTTGGAGGAGGACTCAACATTATCATTAGTTAAGATTGCCGAGAAGTTGAAAGAGAAGGGAGATACTGGGGCTGGAGGCAAGGCATTATCTGCTTCAACTTTATCACCGTTAGTGAAGAAGGTAAAGGAGAGTTTGAAGGGTAGTGGTTCTTATGAGCCGGTGATGTGTGGTATCTAAGCGTATATACCTCCGTGTCCGACGGGGTTGCGGGGGGTTGCCGTTCCCGCTGATTTTCCCGCTCCCACGCCAATCTTACCACTCCGAGGCTTACGCTTTTGTTTGTAGTAGATGATTGTGTATCTATCACCTTTGAAGGGTTGTGTTTCGTGTGCGAGTAGTCCTCCATTAAACATAACGGGTTTATCGTGTAAGTCTTTATCTTGAGGGTCTTTACCGTCCGCATTCCATACTCTGATTTCTCCGCCAGTAAAATCGCCGATGCCGATTATGACACTTGACCCTACATTCTTTGAATCTACGTGTTTTTTTGCTTTGACTCCGTGATTAAGAGTAATCCCTTGATACTCCCAGCCTTTAGGGACTACTCTATTACCGAACTCTACAAGTGCCTTGAATACTTCTGGATGCTTTTTATTTGTAGCATAGAAGTTCCATCCGTGTCTATTATCACCAAATCCAAATGTCATAGTGCGTCCAATAGTGCCGATGATATTACCTCTATTAGAACTGGAGCGTGTAAGTTCTGGCTTAGGGATTTTAGAAACTGTAATCAGATTATGTAGGACATCCAGAAGATGCTCTCGTGCTTTATTATATTCAGCACGATTGCGGATAGGAAGTGTTTCTATGGAGTCATCTTTCAAGTCGTCTTCGGATATTTTTGTTTCTGGGGGCTTTGCGGAAGGGGCAACCCGGGGCAACCCCGCTCCAAGCGAAGGTATGCGTTCGGTCATATTAGGTTTAATCTCTAATGTTGCTCTGCTTCTGAATCTCTGAGGCTCTGAGGATTGTTTGCCTACATATTGAGGATATGCTTTAATGAGTGCTCTGATATTGGGGAGGATGTCTTCCTTGCGTTTATTGACTGAGCCTCTTTCTGCTACCTTACCACCGGGAGTGAGTTTTGTAGATATGACTACAACATTATTGAAGCGTAGAACACCTCCATCTTTCTCCATATATTTAAAAAGTAGTTCTCTTTGTTCTGCTTCGCCTTTCTCCAGAGTGATTTTGATTTTCATACTCTTACGGTTAATGACTCCCATAAGGTCGCCAGAGAAGGATACGAGTCCAACTTCACCTTCTTCTTTCATTTGTTTTTTGAAGAAAGGGTTATACTGATTCTTTGTAGTCCATAAGTATTTATCAATCTTTTCCAACTTACGAAAGGACTCTTTGAAGAATGTTGGAAGGTCATCAATAGGTTTAACTGTCGCACCTCGTTTTCTGACGACTTGAGAAATATCGTCGTCAATAAAGACGATATGTTCTTTTTCCTTGAAGTAGTCAATAATGAAGTTGCGCTGATATGAGATGCCTTTCTCGCCCACGACAAGATGTCCGTATAACTCTTTAGGGACAGATTCATATTGAGTTTTCTCTGCTCCATCTGCTACGAAGATATAAATGTCGGAGGGTTTTACTCCACCTTCATTTAGGAGTTTCAAAGTCTTCTTTTGGATAGTATCCACTCTTTGATAAGACGGGATGGCTACAACGAAGGACATCTATATAAGGAACTATAGTTTTTGGTGGGAGTGGAATGTCAAGCGATGGACTCCCGTATCGTGTATTCCTCTATGATAGGCTTAAAGATTTATTATGTATCATAGATAGAAAGAATGACTACGGAATCTCAGAAGGAGGCTATGAAGCGTTATTATGCGAAGAACCGTGATAAGCGTAGAACAGAAATGTCTGTTAGAGCCAAGGAACGAGCAGAGGAGCGTCGTCAATATTTATTAGCACATCCCGAAGAAGTGGAGAAGGAGCGTGAGAAGGGCGCAGATAAGTATTACAAGATGATTGAAAAACAGCAGAGGCGTCAGATTAAGGCGTGGATAGATGACCCCGGGATATGTCCGGCATTCAAGGCATTCCTACGAGAGAATGTATTACCCGTTGTTGATAAGGGATTGCCTATGAAGTTTCTGCCTATGTGCTGGAACTACTTATCTATATGCGTCAATCCTAACACACAAAATGTTATTGTAGGAACAGATGGAAGTCAAGGAGAAGCCTCTAACAGTCCGAACGCCTAAGCCGAAGAAGAAGGTCAAGAAAGAACCTCCCGCTCCGAAGTTGAAAATAGAGAAGGCTACTCCCGAGAACCCGATAATCGTTAGTTTCAGTTGATGCGTAAATAACCTTACCTTGGATTCCCGACCTTCAGTATAGAATGAAGCATCGCTACAATCTTGAGGAACTTCAGCGCCTTTTTGATTGGGTTATGACGATGGAGCGTCGTGAGCGTGAGTTGTCGTATTGTATGGAGAACTCTACGGGGGATACTAAATCTGCCTACGAGTTAGTCTTAAAGGACTTGCGTTGGAAGATTACGACACGAGTAGGTCATCTCTGGTATTTTATGTGTGGTAGTGAAACGCAGAACCCTTTCAAGCCTAACCCTCTAACATCGGAGTAATCTTCATATACTTCTTCTGCTCTTCTATTGAATGACCCATTTTCTCAGCATCTTCTTTCATCTCTGCTATGTTATACTTTGATGAAAGAAAGATATGTCTTAACATACTGCTTCCAACCTTCTTACTGAATATCCGATTGAGGATGCGAGTAATGCCGTTCTCCTTATCAAAGGGTAGGAACTTGTCTTGCGAAGGATTGCGTTTGAGATAATATGTGATTGTTTTAGCAAGTGGCTCTGGTATGGCTACTTTCTGCTGACCGTAGGTCTTTGAGGTCTTGTATATATTGAAGATGAACTCAGTAGGCACTTTCTTTTTGAGGATGAGGTAGTTCTTATCCTTAGGGAGGTTCTCAATCTTCTCTCGTGCCTTTGCGCTATGGACTACCATCGTGAGATAATCTTGGTTGCGCCGAGGAGGAACATCCACATATAGAGATAATATCAGAAAGGATAGTAGAGCATTATGTTGAACGGGGGTCAAGGCGAGTTTCTGGCTGACATACTTTTCAACTTCCTCTTTGAGTTCCTTATGTTTCCCGAGCACTTCCTCCCAAGTGAGCCAGTTCTCCTTCTGTGTTTCAGTCTTTACACTTGTGTCCTCTTTATTCGCAACAACTGCCTTTTCCATCATTTTATCGTAATAGAACTTATAAACCTTTTTGTAGCCGGTTTTCTCCTTCTCAAGAGAAAGAACGCTCGTAATGGAGGCAAGTAGGGTCTTCTTTGTGGATTCAGCATAGTCCGCCAACTTCTTCATAACCTCATCAGTATTTTTAAGAAATGTTAGATTCTTAAAAGGTTGCTTATCGTTAAGCATATAGAGGGTCTTGAGGTAGGCATCAGCCGTCGTGGATGACATCATTCTCGGGGGGTCGCCATAAGTCTTCTCGGTGAGGCGCTTGTGGAGTTGGAGCATAAACTCGGAGGACATAGTTCTATATATTCTCCGGGATTATTTTTAAGGTAAGTAAAAAACGCAGATTAGGAGTTGCCCGGGGTTGCCGAAACCGGGGATATTTTTAAGGGCGGTGTCGTAGTATCAACATCAAATGACGCCTCCATTTTTTTACCACAACAGTTGCTTTTTATTCTTCTATGATTGACAACGCCTAATATAATCCCTCCAGCACTAATAACAAGGGCGATGATAGATATCAGTTGTCCGGAGTCTTCATTCATTCTTGCTTTCTACTATTTCGTTTTTATTGTCGTTGGGGTCAAAGTATTCAACTTCCTTCGCCTTGAGTGATTTGAGTTTATAGATAGTCCAGTCCAGTCGTTGATGTAGTCTATCAATAACCATATTGAGTTCCTTCTTGTTCTCTGACTCTTTCAGATACTCTTGTAATACTACCAGCGCTTCAGCAATCCCACGGTTCTCGGAGGCAACAGTTTCAACTTCGTCAGTTGTCATTCTATATATATAGGATACATAATAAATCTTTAAGCCTATCATAGAGGTCTAACTAATCCACAAACACCTTCTCAGATAACTTCGCCGGTCTGTTGTGATATGATAATATGATACTTTAAATAATATCATATAATCATAATGCTTTTGATACGGGCTTTCTACGATTAACGATACACAGATTGTAATGAATATTAATCTGCTTTTTCGGCAACTCGGGGCAACTCGGGGGCATCGCATTCCTTGAGATAGGTAGTCGGGATATGGACTACGGGATGCTCCTTATCAACATAACCAGAGCGCTTATTTCTGACGAACCTCATCTCAACATCAAAGGTCTTATATTCCTCCTCGTCATAGACCCAATACATTAACTTATCCGTAAAGTCAAAATACACGATTCCACAACCTCCATTAAACTTCATAAAATCAATCTTATTCTTGCCGATGAGTGCCGTAGGCTTTCCGTTATAAGAATATGTATTAGTTAAGAACTCCAGAGAGCACCTACGAGCCTTTTGCTCCACAAGCCAAGGAGCGGTAGAGTCATCGGCTTTCTGGATTTCCTTCCAGTCCATCACGCTAAACTTATCCAACTTACACAACTTCACGCCAAGATGTTCCTCAATCCTCGGCTGATTGACACGCTCACGCTCGTAGCCATACTCAAGGTCTTCAGACTGGGAGCGCATTTGTTTCTACACAGAGCCGGGACATTTTTACACGGATTCAAACGCACTTCGTAAAACTGGAGTGTGAAGATTGCCGACCAAACTCGGGGCTTGTCCGTTTCAAAGAATCCACGCTACTCCTCTATGATAATGCTAATAATATCATAATATCATAGAAACATTATCGTTTTATTTACCCGGCTTTTCCGGGAGTATGAAACTCACCCGTATATGATAGGCTTAAAGATTTCCTACTTATCATATATAGACCAAATGGCGACTACCACCCCCGCTACAAACCTTCACACTTCTTGCCGTAAGATGACTGCCTATGCGTGGGCGAAGTATTATGAGTCTAATAATAGTAGGCTACGGGCAGACCATAGGCACTACACGACAACTCAGCAACTCATCCCGGTCTTGCCTCCTCATATAATGACACAGTTTGAGGATATGGCTAAGGAACTCAAAAAGACTTGGGAGTGCCCTATCTGTATGGATATGATACAACCCGATAATCTGGATATCACAAACTGCGGACACTTCTTCTGTAAGCCGTGCCTAACACAACACAAAGTCGCAAATGCTACGAACTGTATGTGTCCGGTATGTAGGAGGGCAATCCGCACAAGGTAGGAGGGGTTGCGGGGAGTTGCCCGTTCCGCAAATGTTTCCACAGAATAGAATGCCTATCCCGATAAACAAAGAAGGAGCATCTACTTTTGTCTTGGCTTGTATAGACCCACGCTTTACAGAATACCTCGCAAAATATTTAGTAAATCAGAAAGATATAGCACACGATTATGACCTATTTGCTCTGGCTGGAGCAGAGTTAGGAGCTAATCAAACAAAACATAAAAACTGGAAGAAAACTCTAATAGAGCATATTGATATTGCTCTTGAACTCCACGGTATTAAAACGATTATGGTTTTCTCGCATATGGATTGTGGAGCATACAAAGTCTTTAAGGATTTGGAGGAAGATGATGACCCTAAACTTCACGCTAAGGAGTTGAAGAAGTTAGGGAAGTATATGGCTAAGAAATACCCCGACATAGAATACAAAGGTTTTGTTATGGCTAAGGATGGTAAGATATATAAGATTTAATCTATATGTAGATTAGATGACACATAGGGAAGCCGTCCTTAATGCGTTCGGTCTTTCACACGATACGCACTTGTCAGTTTATGAGTTGGCTGATATGTTGCGTGTTCCAGTAAGAGCACTACAAGAAGTATATAATAGAGGTATAGGGGCTTGGAAGTCAAATCCCTCATCGGTTAGATTGAAAAAGGACTTTAGCAAGAATCCAAATCTATCACAGTTCCCCCGCTCCACAAGACTTAGTAAGGAGCAGTGGGCGATGGCTCGTGTATATTCTTTTGTCAATCGTGGGACTACATTTAAGACTACGGATGCTGACATAGCAAAGATGTATAGGCTCGTGTAAAAATAAAAAAAAATCACCGGTTCGGGCAACCCGGGGCAACCCCGACTACCATCCCCGATTGATTTTTTTTTTGATTTTTCACCCGATATTCTGGATTTTCATCTCCGCCCCCTCCTCCGCTTCAATCGCATATTGGAGGCAATCGGCACATACGCAGAATGACTTGACCAGCTCACAATACACATCCATTTCCCTCCCATCGGCACGGGCGACTACGAGGGTCGCCGACTTCACGAT
>Ga0114962_10000780_pt1 | contig 27752 bp, 25 predicted proteins | sample C_130820_MF_Meta_FD_87017 | JGI IMG/M metagenome (GOLD analysis project Ga0114962, IMG submission 87017) | Freshwater microbial communities from Lake Croche, Canada to study carbon cycling - C_130820_MF_MetaG | ecosystem: Environmental > Aquatic > Freshwater > Lake | place: Lake Croche, Canada...
ACCTTCGTAAGTGGCCAGCTTTTCGAGTATCACAACCTCATTCGCGAAGGGTTGACATTGTCGTCCTCGGCGTATGGTTCAGCGTTTTACTTGACCACAGGCTTCCACGGTCTACATGTAACCGGTGGACTTATTGCATTCTTGTTTGTGCTGGCTCGGACATTTGCTAGCAAACACTTCACCCACCAACAGGCCACTTCGGCGATTGTTGTTTCCTACTACTGGCACTTTGTCGATGTTGTCTGGGTAGGTCTCTTCGCCACCATTTACCTCATCAAATAGCAGCCGAATTCACCACAGCACGTACAACGATAAAGGAAACATAGTGGCCATAAGTCGCAGACATCCAGCCGCACTACTTGCAGTTCTCATCGCTGCACTTGGCACAACTGGCGTTGCGTACGCAACAGTAGCGAGCAGCAGCATTCCCAAGGCGGTTGCTCCTTCGCAGACTCAGATTAGCCAAGGCAACGACCTATTCAAAGAGGGATGCGCATCCTGCCACGGTCTGGCAGCTCAAGGTTCATCAGATGGCCCAGCCATCATTGGTGTTGGTGCTGCCGCGGTTGACTTCCAAGTAGGAACCGGACGCATGCCAATGGCTGCTCCAGCTATCCAGGCTCCATCCAAAAAGGTTTCATACAGTGTGGATGAAATCGCTGCACTTGCAGCCTACGTAGCAAGCCTCGGTGCAGGTCCCGCTATCCCAACTCAAGAGCAGGTATCAAGCTCTGGCGCGGACCTTGCTCTTGGTGGAGAGCTTTTCCGAACCAACTGTGCACAGTGTCACAGCGTTTCAGGTCGCGGTGGCGCACTTTCTTGGGGTGCCTATGCGCCGAGCATGTTGAAGTCTTCGCCAAAGCACATTTATGAAGCCATGCTGACTGGTCCTCAGTCAATGCCGGTTTTTGGTGACAAGACCATGACGCCATCCAACAAGCGAGACATCATTCGGTACATCGAGGAATTACAAAAGCGGGAAAATCCCGGTGGCGCTGACCTTGGGCGTTTGGGTCCAGTGACCGAGGGTGTATTCCTGTTCATTGCAGGTCTCGGTGCCCTGATAGCCATCTCGGTTTGGATTGGAGCACGTGCACGATGAACGAGATTGAAACGACGTCAAACGAACCTTATGGCAGCGCCGAAGGCAAAGATCTTGTCTCTGGTCGCCCAGTATTCCCCCTAAAGCATCACGAGCCACGTCGGGCTGACATTGATCCCAAGGCTGCCAAGCGTGCTGAACGCCAAGTCAGCGCGATGTTTGCAGCGTCTTCTGCTCTGCTGATGGCCTTCGTCGTTGCTTATGTCAAGGTCCCCTCTGACTCGCTCGTCCAAATCCCCGGGCTTGGCACGGTGGGTACAAGTCAAGTGCTACTCGGGCTGTGTTTTGGTCTTGGCATTCTCCTTATTGGCCTAGGTGCAATTCATTGGGCCAAGAAATTGATGACAGATGTTGAAGTCACCCAGGAACGTCATGCACTTACTTCAACGCAGGAAGAACGCGATGAAGTTGCTGCCATTGTTAAGCGTGGCGCTGCTGAATCTGGCTTTGGTCAGCACAAACTTATCCGCCGCACTCTGCTCGGGGCACTGGCCCTGTTCCCTGTTCCACTCGTCGTGTTGCTTCGGGACCTCGGTCCAATGCCTGGCACTCGACTTCGTTCCACAATCTGGACGAAGAATATCCACATCGTGACTGATGCGACCTATCAGAAGATCAAGGCATCAGACATTCCCGTCGGTGGTCTGGTGAATGCCGTTCCTGCAAATCTTCTTGAAATTGAAGAGGCCGACGGAAACATCAACGCTCGAGGTAAGGCTTCGATCATTTTGGTTCGCATGGATCCAAGTGAAATCGTTTCGCAGCAAGGTGACGGTTGGGATTACCAAGGCATCGTTGCGTACTCAAAGATTTGCACGCATGTTGGTTGTCCAATCTCGCTTTACCAACAGCGCACACACCACTTGCTGTGCCCTTGCCATCAGTCCACTTTTGACTTGGCTGACTCGGGCAACGTGGTCTTTGGTCCCGCCGCAAGGCGGATGCCGCAACTTGCTATTACAGTGGATAGCGAAGGTTTCCTTGTCGCTCAAGGTGACTTCGAAGAACCAGTCGGACCTAGTTTCTGGGAGCGTGGATGAGTATCGTAACCAATCCTAAAGAAAAGCCTGCAACAGTAGTTGGTGCGGCAGCGACCTATGTCGACGACCGCCTAGCTTCAGCAAGTTTTACAAAGCGTTTACTCGACAAGGTCTTCCCGGACCATTGGTCATTCATGCTTGGCGAAATCGCCCTGTACAGTTTCATCATCTTGCTACTCTCGGGTGTTTATCTGACCCTGTGGTTCAATCCATCGATGACTGAAGTGATTTACAACGGTTCTTACATGCCTCTCAAAGGCGTCAAGATGTCTGAAGCGTTCAATTCCACATTGCATATTTCCTTTGACGTGCGCGGTGGCTTGTTGATTCGTCAGATTCATCACTGGGCCGCTTTGTTCTTCGTCGCTGCTGTTTCTGTGCACCTGCTGCGCGTTTTCTTCACAGGTGCCTTCCGCAAGCCCCGCGAAATTAACTGGGTAATTGGTACGGGCCTTCTGGTTCTGGCTATTCTTGAGGGCTTTGCTGGATACTCACTGCCCGACGATCTGCTCTCTGGTACTGGTTTGCGCATTGCTGAAGGCATCATGCAGGCTGTGCCACTGGTGGGAACTTACGTTGCGATGTTCGTGTTCGGCGGCGAATTCCCGGGCAATGATTTTATGCCGCGCCTATATGCTGTGCACATTCTTCTTATTCCAGGCATTCTCCTCGGCTTGGTGACGGTCCACCTCATCATGGTGTTCTACCAAAAGCACACGCAGTTTGCCGGCCCTGGTCGCACTGAGAGCAATGTGGTGGGCTACCGTCTCTACCCGGTCTACATGGCCAAAGCTGGTGGCTTCTTCTTCGTCGTATTCGGAATTACTGCCCTGATTGCTGGTCTGGTATCGATCAACCCAATCTGGCTCTATGGTCCATACACTCCGGCACAGGTGAGCGCAGGCTCACAACCTGACTGGTATATCGGTTGGCTTGATGGCGCTGTACGGCTAACCCCGAATTGGGAAACAACTGCTCTTGGTCACACAATTAGTTGGAACCTCCTGATTCCAGCGCTGATCGTTCCAGGCATCATGTTTACCCTTCTGGGTCTGTATCCATGGATTGAGGCGTGGATAACAGGCGACAAGCGGGAGCATCACATCCTTGATCGTCCTCGTAACGCAGCGACGCGCACCAGCCTTGGCGTGATGGCTCTGAGTTTCTATGGAATTCTTTGGATCTCTGGCGGTAATGACATCATCGCAACACAGTTCAATTTAGCAATTAACACGATTACTTGGACTTTCCGCGCTTTGATTTTCATCGTTCCACCAATCGCTTTCGTCATCACCAAGCGCATTTGTCTCGGCCTGCAGCGTCGTGACCAAGACAAGTTGTTGCACGGCTACGAGACAGGTCAGATTCTTCGACTCCCACATGGTGAGTTCATCGAAATTCATGCGCCTATCTCGGATGAAGAGAAGGCTGTATTGCTCTCTAAGCAGGACATTGCTCCACTGGCTCTAGCTCCGTCTGCTGATGCTTCAGGTGTTCGCAATCCCAAGGGTTTGACTGGCAAAATCCGTGGTCGTCTTTCTAATTGGTACTTTGCAGACAATGTCGCAGTGCCGTCGGATGAGGAACTGCGAGCAGCTGCCGAACATGCGGAACATCAATTGCACGCAGCCGCTGAACAAGGTGCAATCTCCGGACACTAAAAGTAAGTTCAGAAAATCCCGCAGGGCAAACACCTTGCGGGATTTTCTTTTGCCGAGAAGCAACTGATCTGCGGCTGAATACATTGGGCTTATGAGTAAATCTGGTCACATTTGACTCGCCGTGTCTACTCACAGCCTGACTCGAATATGACCGCACTACATGGAGGTGTCCTCGTGTGGCTACAAAACTCGGCCAAACTTCAGAAGGCGCTAGGACCGAAACGCCGCACGCCGTTCTGCCGCAAATTCATCAGCCAACTGGTCCGTAAACGGCGTCAGACTACCTGCAACACTAGACAGAATCTGATCAGCTAATTGAGGGTTACGAGCGAGTACAGGACCGTGCATATAGGTTCCCACTACTCGACCATTGACTACGCCCTCCGGAATTCGTGCACCTGAACCCTCCATTGGCAGGCCATTTCCATGTCCACTAATCACCCAGCCCAATGGTTGGCTTCCAGGGCCAAGCTGCGTTCTACCCTGATGATTCTCAAAGCCAGTTAATATCAAGGCCGATTCATCAGTAGCAGGTGTCACATAGAGTTCGCCGACACAACGTGGATCGTCAGTGTAAATTGTGTGAGCATCAACCAGTCCTAGCCCTTCAACCGTGTTTCCATCGGCACCAGGCAGTGATGTACCGATCAATTGAAAGCCTGCACACACTGCTAAGAGCGCAGCACCAGAGGCAACAGCCGTGGTCAGCCCACCATCTGTCCTCAACATCTCTAGGGCTGCAGCTTGCGGTCCATCCTCACCTCCACCAATGAGGTAAATGTCAGCGGAGGTCGGTACGGGCTGCCCTGGTGCGACCTCGACAATCTTTACACTCACATTGCGAGCCTTAGCCCGATGTACGAGTACCTCAGCATTGCCTTGATCGCCATAGGTGCCGAGCAGTTCGTGATAGAGCCGCACGATGGTCAGCTTGCTCATCTATCCACCCCAGTTGCCGCTTTCGTCAGGCCGAGCCCGATAGCCGCTAAATCTTGGAAGGCGGTGTAGCTCGCAATTGCTTCAATCAATCGGCTATCGCAAGTTGCCACGGCTGCTGCGAAATCGTCAGCAACAGTGACATCAATACCCTGCACACTTAAACGGTAAGCAACATCTCGTCGTCGCTCCCCTGTACAAACAACTTTCCGTCCCTGAAGCACGTTGTAGTCCACATCCCACAGCCAGGAAGTGTCACGCCCATCAATTCCCCGAGCATTCACACTCAGTATTACTTGAGGGGCAGTGACCTGTGACAGGCACTCTCGCCAACTCTCTGGATTCTTGGCAAGTCGTGTATCAACGTTTCGAGTGCCTACCGCATAGGTGGAGACACGATCTGGGGCAGATTCGGTCAAGTCTGCCTGAACAGTTACCGGGACCACAGCGCCCAGCAACCTCGCAGCTTCAATGGCGAGAACAGCATTACGCCCCGGACCTGAGAGGCGCTGATCTGCTCGAACCTGCGCAGATTGTGTACCCAGACCACACGGGCACGAGTAGTCCGCTTTGGACCAATCAAGCAACTCACTGCAACTTGGGCACGTTGCTGCATCAGGATGCTTGCGACCGCCAAAGGTTACTCTCAAAACATGTCCTGCATCGCTGACTGCAAACTCAAGAAATGGGTCATCACGGTTAATGATGTAAGTTATGTCATCGCCAACGAAACTCTTGTGCCACAAATTGGCTACCTTGCGCACTTCCCCAGTCCGATGTAGCTGATCACGCGACAGGTTGAGCAGCACGACAACCTTGGGTTTAAGTGCTTCGCACATTGCAGGAAGGTAGAGCTCGTCACACTCAAGAACAACATAACGATTGCGAGGTTTACTCGAAAGAACTGTGGCGATGCCAGCCAACATGTTGGCACCGAATTCACTGGTACTGACCCTTTCATCCGTACCGTCGGCCAGAATTCGAGCTAAGAAGGCGGTTGTCGTTGTCTTACCGTTTGTACCGCTCACTAGAACAATGTCACGCCCCGCTGCCAACTTGCCAAGCGCATTGGGATCAACGGCAAGTATCACTCGCCCTGCGATTGTTTCGCCTCGGCCTCGGCCAGTCACTTGAGACAGGCGGCTCGCTATCGAACTAGCTCGATGGGCAAGTGACAGTCGCAACTGGCCAGGCACAGTCAATAACTTACTGCGCGAAGTTGCCGCGGAAGTACTCGAACAACAAACCGAAGACTGATGCCAGAAGGGCCATTACTCCGAGTACTGCAAGCCAACTCGCAAATACGAAACCTAGAACAAAAACAAATGTTGACAGGCCAATCGCAAATGGTGCCCATGAGTGTGGCGAGAAGAACCCGTATGTAGTGTCTGCGTCTGAAATCTCTGCAAACTCATTGTCCTCAGGAAGTGCGCCCACTCGGCGAGCAGTGAACAAGGCGTAGAAACCAATCAGAAACGCTAGACCACCAGTCAACGCTAATGCCGTTGTACCAATTGGTTCATGTGACATGAACCAATAAACCACCGTCACGAGCGTGTAGAACGCAGTACCAGCCGCGAAGAGTAAACCACCGGTTTTCATAGTTACTTGACCTCGCCCTGAGTTGTCTCGGTGATCTTCTCAAAGATGTCTGCGCGTGCCAATGCAGTCAAGTGTTCAACCTCGGGATGATGAAGGTCGAATGCAGGACGCTCGCTACGAATACGCGGAATTTCGATGAAGTTGTGTCGCGGCGGTGGACAGGATGTGGCCCATTCCAACGAACCGCCCCAGCCCCAAGGATCATCATTGTTGACCATTGGCGCAAACTTTGTCGTCTTATAGATATTCCATAGGAATACAAAGGTCGACGCTCCCAAAACAAACGATCCGATGGTTGAGACTTGATTCAAAGCCGTGAAACCATCGCTAGCTAAGTAGTCAGAGTAACGACGAGGCATGCCCTCGACACCGAGCCAGTGCTGCACAAGGAATGTCGTGTGGAATCCGAAGAATACGAGCCAGAAGTGCACCTTGCCAAGTCGTTCATCGAGCATCTTGCCGGTGAACTTTGGCCACCAGAAGTAGAAGCCAGCGAACATGGCGAATACGACTGTGCCAAACACAACGTAGTGGAAATGAGCGACCACAAAGTAGGAGTCACTGACATGGAAGTCCAGAGGTGGCGCAGCCAGGATGATGCCCGTCAAACCACCAAAGAGGAAGGTTGCAAGGAAGCCGATCGTCCACAGCATGGGAGTCTCGAACGACACAGACCCACGCCACATGGTGCCTATCCAGTTGAAGAATTTAACACCCGTTGGGACGGCAATTAGCATCGTCATGAACGAGAAGAACGGCAAATTGACTGAACCAGTCACGTACATGTGGTGTGCCCACACAGCTACGGACAATCCAGCAATTGCAATCGTGGCGAAGACGAGACCCTTGTATCCAAAGACTGGCTTGCGGCTAAAGACTGGGATGATTTCACTGACAATGCCGAAGAACGGTAGCGCCAGAATATAGACCTCAGGGTGCCCGAAGAACCAGAAGAGATGTTGCCACAGGAGTGCACCACCATTTGAGGCGTCATAAACCACAGCCCCGAATTTTCGGTCAATTTCCAGCATGAGCATAGCTGCTGCAAGCACTGGGAAAGCCATGAGTACAAGCACACTGGTCAGCAGTACATTCCAGGTAAAGAGAGGCATGCGGAACATGGTCATACCCGGTGCACGCATGGTGAAGATTGTTGTAATGAAGTTGACGGCACCCAAGATGCTCGCCATACCGCTCATTACAAGACCCATGATCCACAGATCGGAGCCAATATTTGGCGAATTCACCACGTTAGAAAGCGGTGAATAAGCGAACCAACCAAAAGCTGCTGCACCACCAGGCGTGATGAAGCCGAGCACCACAACAATGCCGCCGAACAGGTACAGCCAGTAACTCACCATGTTGAGACGCGGGAACGCGACATCCGGCGAGCCAATTTGCAGTGGCATGATGGCATTTGCAAAACCAGCAAAAAGTGATGTTGCAAACAAAAAGAGCATCAGAGTGCCATGCATGGTGAACAGCTGGTTGTACTGTTCATTGCTGACAAACTGCAAACCTGGTTGAGCAAGTTCTGCACGAATAACCATCGCCATCGCACCAGCAATGATGAAGAAGGTGAACGATGTGACCATGTAGAGATTGCCAATGACCTTGTGGTCAGTTGTCGTAGCCCACTTGATTACTTTGCGGCCACGTGACTCACGGGCTGGAGCAAAACGGATGCCACTCACTAATGGTTTATCAAGAATCGCCATGTCTACTCTCCTGCTACTACGGTTCGACCAGTGTGCAACTTGCCGGACCACCCAAGGGCTTTCAGCTGTTCGATGTGCGCGTTGTATTCCGCTCGTGTTACTACCTTGACATCAAAAAGCATGCGGGAATGGTCAACACCGCACAATTCGGCACATTTGCCAGAGAAGGTTCCGATGCGATCTGGAGTGACCTCAAAAGCATTCTTACGGCCAGGGATGATGTCCATCTTCATCAAGAAGACCGGCACCCAGAATGAATGGATTACGTCAGGCGAAGTCAACTCAAACTTCACTTTTTCATTCACTGGAAGCCATAATGTTGCACGTTGCTTTGGCGTACCAACGTCGTAGGCCCCCTCGTCTAAGTAGTTGAATCCCCATGACCAGCGCCAGCCTTCGACGTTGACTGTGTGTGTCTGATCGTTGCTCACCTTCGTCAGAATGGCTTGATCGCGTGCCGTGAAGTAGAAAAGAGCCAGAACCATTAAAAGAGGCGCAACTGTGTACAGGATTTCAATCGGCACATTGTATTTGACCTGTTCAGGCAGATCGTCAGCTGATCTGCGCCGGTAAGCCACAATTGCCCAAATCAATAAGCCCCATACGAGTAGACCTACAAGCAGAGCTGCCAACCATGAACCTTGCCACAGCGAAAGAATTCGCGGGCCTTCCTTGGTTGCTGGGACAGGCATTCCGAGACGCCCAGCCGTACTGTCTTTAGAACAACCCGCAAGTAACAGAACTGACATGCCGGTAAGCAACGCCAAACTGATTCGCTTACTACGTGCTGACGATTTCACGTGATGCGCATCCTTAATGTGTCGACCCACGGAACAAATTCTCAATGTCTCGTGGGGCTTTTAATCTGTTCAAACCTTACCGCAACACGCACGCACACAGCATGAGGGCAGGTCGATAAGCGAGATTATTCACATTCTTGCGACATCACTGGAGCCCAACACATCACTGGAGCCCAACACATCCCAGAGTTCACGAAGTCGCATAGCCAAAGGCCGTTGGCATTGAGCGCTTGAGCGCGACCAACTGGCAGTAGTTGCTACGACTGACCTCTTGTGCCCCCAGCGAACGAAGGTGTTCTGTCATCCACTGTGAATCAATGATTCGACCTGGCGTCTGGCTCATGATGTGCGCGAGGTGAACAAGGGCAACCTTGGATGCGTCACGCCGCAGGTGAAACATTGACTCCCCTGCGAATACGCCACCTATCTCAACTCCATACAGCCCACCGACCAAATCTCCATTGGAGTCAAGAACCTCAACCGAATGGGCATGACCCAACTCATAGAGTCGCGTAAACGCTTTGATCACATTGAGATTTATCCAACCTTGCGGGCGCTGTGGGTTTCCACACGCAACTACCACTTCTCTAAACTGCTCATCGACAGTAACGGTGAAGTTTTTCACATTCTTGCGCAGTGAGCGAGAAATCTTGATCTCGTTTGGCATAAAGATGGCCCGAGAGGCAGGTGACCACCAACCGATTGCTTCGCTATCATCATCAATCTCGTAAGGCATAGGAAAGAGACCACGCTCATAGGCTGCCAACAATGTTTCTGGCTCCCAATTGCTCCCGAAATATGTCAGTTTCGGCCACTCGACTGGAGTTTGGGCATACAACACATGACCACGGTTATCGATACCACTTAACGCAAGAAAGTCCTCATCCGCAGGTGCCTCAACTGGATTGGGGAAATCAATCTTGCTGTCATCGCATAGCAATCGAAGGCCTATCGACTCGAAACTTTGGCAATGTGCTCGTGAATCTCATCTACGACACCTGGTCCGTATGCCTGCGCTAGGCGATCCAAGAAATCATTACGATCAAGACCAAATTCCTGAGTGCCGACCGTTTCGATGACATACGTCGCTAACAGTGAGCCAACCTGAGCACAATGCTCGAGTGAAATGTCCCAATTCAAACCACTGATAAATCCAGCCCGGAATGCATCTCCGACACCTGTGGGATCCTTGATGACGCGTTCTTGCGCAACTGGCACATGAATGTCCAAGCCATCTTTGGATGTGATGCGAACGCCATCCTTACCCAAGGTCGTGACTCGCACACCTATGCGTTGCAAAATTTCTTCATGAGTCCAACCAGTGCGAGACTCGATTAAGGTCGCTTCATATTCATTGTTGAACAAGTAGGCAGCACCTTCGATAACAGCCTTTGTTTCTTCAGATGTCAATCGGGGTAACTGCTGCGACGGATCGGCAATGAAGTCGATTTCTGCTGAGCGGCACGCGTTCGTGTGCGCAATCATGGTGGCGGGATCATCAGCGCCAATGAGAACAAGGTCTAGGCCGCCTACCTTTTCGGCAATACCTAGCAAATCAATTTTTCCAGATTCTGACATTGCACCTGGGTAGAACGAGGCAATTTGATTCTGCTCTTGGTCAGTCGTACACATAAATCGAGCGGTATGTGCAGTGCGCGATACGTGTACGTGATCGCAAATGACGCCGTATTCCTGCAACCAGGACTGATAGTCAGCAAAGTCATGACCGACGGCGGCCACAAGCAGTGGCTGACCGCCCAGCACACCGATACCGAAGCAAATATTGGCCGCTACCCCACCGCGACGAATTTGTAAATCGTCAACCAAGAATGACACGGACACGTTATGCAGCTGGTCTGCCATGAGCGAGTCTTTAAAGAGACCAGGAAATGTCATGAGGTGGTCAGTGGCAACTGAGCCTGTAATTGCTATGCGCATAGGAAGTGAGCCTAACTAAAAATGCCTGCGACCGTCAGGCAGTCGCAGGCACTCTTCAAAACTTGTTTAAGAGAATGAATCACCACAGGCACACGATCCGCCTGCATTTGGATTGTCGATGGTGAAGCCTTGCTTCTCGATCGTGTCGACATAATCGATAGTCGCTCCACCGAGGTAAGGGATGCTCATGCGATCAACGACAACGCCGACACCCGAGATCTCAGTGACAACATCACCTTCGAGGTCGCGATTGTCGAAGAAAAGCTGATAGCGCAGACCAGAACAGCCACCAGGCTGGACAGCAATGCGCAAGTTCAAATCATCTCGACCTTCTTGGTCGAGTAGTCCACGGACCTTGACTGCAGCCTGCTCAGTCAAAACGACGGTAGTACCTTCAGATACTTCTACAGACATGCTGCTCCTTAGTGCGATTCTTTATGTCGTTCTTACTCTCCATCTGCAACGCACATGAGGACCAAGACATTCCTAGTCTACGCAAAGAAGAGGCTGAATGCAGATATGGCTACCGTCGACCCCAAGTCTTTGCCACTCTCGCTGCCAATGCTTCAAGTGATTGAGTTGGTGCGCTGAGCGACACGTCCCTACCCACCAAATCCTTCATGGAATAGGCAGAATCAATGCCTACGTTGGAAATCTCTCGTTTGCCTAGCCGGACTTCACCAGCGAGAACCACGCAAGGCACACCAAATTTGGCTGCAGATTGTGCAACTCCCATCGCAACTTTGCCGTGCAGGGTCTGGTCATCCAGACAACCCTCGCCTGTGATGACAAGATCAGCGCGAGCGAGTTGTTCTTCAAATTCGAGTATGTGCATGACAGTGGCTATTCCTGGCAATCGCTGCGCCCCGATGTGAATCAACGCAAAACCCAGACCGCCTGCTGCCCCCGAACCAAGCGCTACAGCTGCATCCTTGCCGTCAGTGCGCTTTCCGCACACTTTCGCAAAGTTTGCCATGGCACTTTCCAGTCGCATAACTGCACTGTCATCTGCACCCTTTTGCCTCGCAAATGTCGCCGTGGCTCCACGCAGACCCAGAAGTGGATTGTCCACGTCTGTGGCTGCAATCAGTGTGACGCCCTGAATGCTTTGAAACACTCGGTCGAGATTCACATCTTCTATGTCAAGCAGTGCTGTCCCACCTTGACGTAAATCTGCTGTCGCGCTTGTTGCACCAAGCGCAGCCAACATTCCACTGCCGCCATCATTCGTGCAGGTGCCACCGAGTCCCAATGTGATCTGGGTGGCTCCCTGTTCAATTGCGGCAACAATTAGCTGCCCGACACCGAAAGAAGTGGTGATTTCAGGATCAAGGGATGTCTCATCAAGCAGATGCAAGCCACACGCTGTGGCCGCCTCTATCCAGGCCCGGTTTTCCAGCATCGCAAACTGTGCAGGCACGGGCTGGCCGAGCGGTCCAGTAATAATGACGGTGTAAATCCCGGCTCCAAGTGCGGATGAGATTGCCGCAACGAACCCTGGACCACCATCAGACATCGGCAGACTGATGACCTCATCCGAGCCATTGGTGCTGAGCCATCCACGAGCAATGGCATCGGCCGCTTGGTCGGCACGCATGGTGTCACCAAAACTGTCAGGAGCGACGAGAATCCGCATAGCCGCACGTTAGCATTAAGACCTATGAGTACAGACGGCACACAATCCAATTCCGAATCGACTTCAGGCAAGGGTCGCCCGACACCTTCGCGCAAAGATGCACAGAAGGCGAGGCAGGACTTACTCAAAGGTGACGTGAAGAGCCGTGAAGGTCGCAAGGCAGCAAGCAAACGGGATCGCGAAAAGCGTGCCGAGGCAAGAGCACAAATGCTCGCCGGTAACCCCAAGTATCTTCTTGCTCGCGACGCTGGTCCTGCTCGCGAACTTGCTCGTAATTTTGTTGACTCACGACTTTGTGCAGGCGAATACTTTGTTCCTGCAGCCTTTCTCGTTCTGATACTTGGGCTCATTAAAGTTCCAACAGTTCAAACTGCCGTCTTCTTCGGTTGGATGGTCATGCTCGTCTTCGTAGTAGCAGACACTGCATTCCTCGGTTTCCGGTTACGTGCTGCTCTGAAATCTGACTTGCCCAGTGGCACGAATCTGCGCGGCTGTGTCTCTTATGGCGTTATGCGGGCATTGCAGTTGCGTCGCTTCCGCATGCCAAAACCACAAGTGTCTCGGTCAAAGCGCAAGTAGTTTTTTGTTTGGTAAGCGCATCCGGCTTCGGGGCACTAATCTGTGAATCATGGATTTTAGATACCTTGGAAACAGCGGCTTAAAGATTTCAGAAATTGCCTACGGCAATTGGATTACGCACGGTTCGCAAATTGAGCAAGACACTGCAATCGAGTGCGTCAATGCTGCTCTTGAGGGTGGAATCACCACTTTTGACACTGCGGATGTTTACGCAAACACCGTTGCCGAGGAAGTCTTGGGAACCGCGTTGAAAGGTCAGCGTCGGGAGTCCCTCGAAATCTTCACGAAGGTCTACTTCCCAACCGGCCCTGGCGGACAAAATGATCGCGGCCTATCACGCAAACACATCATGGAATCCTGCAATGCTTCGCTGAAGCGTCTGCAGACTGACTATGTTGATCTGTATCAGGCCCATCGCTTTGATTACGAAACTCCGCTTGAGGAAACTCTTCGTGCGTTCGATGACTTGATTCGCTCAGGCAAGGTTCTTTACATCGGCTTCTCTGAATGGAAAGCCTCTGAAATTGCTCAGGCAGTTTCCATCGCCAAAGACATGGGCTTGGACAAGTTTGTTTCGAGCCAGCCTCAGTATTCAATGTTGTGGCGAGTCATTGAAGCCGAAGTGGATCCGTTGTGCCGCGAAAACGGCATCGGACACATCGTCTGGTCTCCAATGGCACAAGGCGTCCTCACCGGTAAGTACCTGCCAGGTCAACCACGCCCAGAAGGCACGCGCGCAACCTCAGCTGCGGCACACTTCATGGATCGGTGGCTCGAAGATGACCTGCTTGAAGCGGTTCAGAATCTGCGACCGATTGCAGATTCGATCGGCTTAACTATGGGTCAACTCGCGGTCGCTTGGGTTTTGCAGAATCAGAACGTCTCAGCAGCCATCATTGGAGCTTCACGCCCCGAGCAGGTCACTGAGGCAATTGGCGCAAGTGGTGTGAAGCTAGACAGTGAAGTCCTTGCGGCTATCGATGGCGTACTCGAAGGTTTTATTCATTCAGATCCGTCTCTGACACAGTCACCTCAAGGACGCGTATAACCTTCAAATACCCCTGACCTAGCCTCCGATTGTGCTAAGGTCAGGGCACCGCGTTACCAGCGAAGTCCAGTGGAATTCTGGCGCTGTCCCGCAACTGTGAAGTGACTTCTGGGTCACAAGTCAGGTCGCCTGGGAACGAGGATCGTACACAACTCTCGAGGAAGAGTTCGTCTTATCACGTTCTTCTGTGATTCGTCGATTATTTTCTTCGGCCAACCGGAGGATCACATGATCAAAAAATCCCTGGCCGTTGTCACTACAGTTGTGGGACTCTTAGGTCTCGCAATCGCAGCAGCACCGACCCAAGCAGCAACTCAATCGACCTACCCAGTCGTAGTTTCGAATTATGGTGCGTCCATGACTTTTACAAAGTCACCAACGCGAATCATTTCCCTTTCACCCACAGCCACAGAGATGCTTTTTGCCATTAATGCTGGCTCAAAAGTAGTTGCAGTCGACAACCAGTCCAACTACCCCACCTCAGCACCAAAAACCTCGTTGTCTGGGTACACACCCAATCTAGAAAGCATTCTGAGCTATCGACCCGATTTAGTCGTAGTGAGTTATGACCCAGGTGATCTGGTTTCATCGTTGCGCAGCGCTGGAGTAAAGGTTCTCGTGCAAGATGCTGCCCAGAATCTGAATGATAGTTATGCGCAAATCTTGCAACTTGGCACCATCACGGGGCGAGTTGTGTCTGCAAACGCTGTGGTGAGCAACATGAAGAGGAAAATTTCTGCAGCGATTTCTAGTCTGCCAAAGAGGGCATCAGGAATGACTCTCTATCACGAGCTGGATAACACGTATTATTCAGCGACCTCGTCAACTTTTATCGGCCAACTGTATTCCATGGCTGGTCTCGTGAACATCGCAGACGCTGCTGATGGTGCGGAATGGGGTTACCCACAGCTCTCGAGTGAATACATCATTGCCAAGAACCCGTCGTTGATTTTCCTTGCCGACGCAGGTTGCTGTGGTCAGAGCAAAACAACAGTCAAGGCTCGTCCTGGATTTGTTCAGCTCGCGGCGGTCAAACGTAATCACATCTACATTCTCAATGATGACGTCGCCTCTCGCTGGGGTCCTCGAACAGCTTCTCTGCTTGAGGCCATTATTTGGGCCGTCAAGAATTTTCTCCGCACCAACCATTAAAGATCAATCAATGACTAAGACGATTCAGCGAGTATCAGCAACCACTCTTGTGGTGTACTCAGTCGCGGCTATCGCCACCATCATTTTGGCTGTCTGTGTAGGCGCCGTCTCGGTGCCTGCATCAGAAGTGTTGCATTCCATTGGTTGGCATCTCAAAGTGCCATACATGTCGAGAACTGTGGGCATGAATGACATCATCATTTGGCAGTTACGTCTGCCAAGGGTAATCCTGGCATTTGTGGTTGGCTCGATGCTAGCTAGTGCTGGCGCAACCTACCAGGGCACGTTTCGCAATCCCCTAGCAGATCCATATTTGTTAGGCGTATCTGCAGGTGCTGGCCTCGGTGCGACATTCGCAATAGTCTCAGGTTCAAACGTTTCTCATGCTCTCATTCCGGTTGCTTCATTCCTTGGAGCGATGGGAGCTGTTGCCCTGACGTACACACTTGGCAGATCGGGCATGTCAGGACGAATGTCTGCCTCACTTGTGTTAGCCGGCGTTGCAGTTGCAAACTTGTTGACGGCAATTCAGACGCTCATCCAACAACAACACAATGACAAGATTCGTGAGGTCTACTCATGGGTGCTCGGCACACTGAACACAAGTGGTTGGAGCGACGTGCAAATGGTTGCCCCATACGTTGCAGTCAGCACATTCATGCTGTTTCGGTACAGAAGAGTGCTTGACGTCTTTAGCGTAGGAGATGATGAAGCAACAACGTTGGGTCTACCAGTAGAGCGAGTTAGAGCAATAGTGATTGTTGCAGCCACACTTGGGACAGCAGCAGCAGTTTCGGTGACTGGCCTCATTGGCTTTGTTGGCATCATCGTCCCACACGCTCTGCGCCTACTTGTCGGCAATGGTTATCGAGTTCTCATCCCACTGTCAATAGTTGGTGGAGGCATTTTTCTCGTATGTGCGGATCTGATAGCGAGAACTGCACTCGCCCCGACCGAGATTCCCATCGGAATTGTGACTGCGCTTATCGGCGCTCCATTCTTCTTGTACATTCTCGGATCACGCAGAACGGGAGCACAAGCATGACGACCCTAAACATTGCCGAACTGTCTGTTTCAATCGATGGGCGCAACCTGGTTAACGACGTATCTTTTTCACTTAGTGTCGGGCAATGGTTGTGCATCATTGGCCCGAACGGCGCTGGCAAGTCCACCATGTTGAAAGCTATTGCAGGCATCTGCAAGTCAACTGGGCGAATGGTCATTGATGACAATGACCTACGTCAGCTCAACGAGCGAGAACGTGCGTGCTGGATTGCCTACGTTCCTCAAGAACCAATCCTGCCAACTGGGATGCGAGTTTTTGACTACGTACTTCTGGGTCGAACAGCGCATCTTAACTTGCTCGCGAGCGAATCAACCAAGGACCTAGAGGTTGCCGAAATGGTGCTCACCGAATTGGCTCTAGAGGATTTCCGTGACCGCGATGTGGCGACACTCTCAGGCGGTGAGCGTCAACGCGTCACAATTGCACGAGCTCTAGCTCAAGCTAGCCCGTTTATCCTGCTGGATGAACCCACTACAGCACTTGACGTCGGTTACCAACAGGAGGTCCTCGAGCTAATAGACCGTTTACGACGCGAACAAAAGATTGCCGTGATTACAACTATGCATGACCTCACAGTTTCTGGACTGTACCCAGATCGGCTCATGCTGTTGTCCGACGGTCGAGTCGTAAGCGATGGCCCCGCCTCTGAGGTGCTGACGGTCACGAATATCAATGAGCACTACGGCGCGGAAGTGCAGATTATAGATAACGACGGACGACCCATCGTTGTGCCAATTCGAACAGTCCAGAAGTGAGTGCAATTCACAATCAGTCAATCTTTGGCCACCTTTCCTAACACAATGCAACACGCCGAGAGTAAAGTCTCCGATGTTGGCCGCTAGACGTCCCACAAACAATATTCTGAACTAAGGGTTGTTACCGAGATAACCAGAACCAAAGGAGTGCCACTCATGAAGAATGCCCCGGCCCGATTGCTTTCGGAGTTTCTTGGCGTTTTCTTCCTGTGCCTTGTAAGCATTGGTGCCGTTACTAACCAAGCCGGCCCGACTGGAGTGGCGCTGGCCAATGGCTTGCTCATCTTTGCAGTCGTCTCTGCATTCGGACACGTCTCAGGCGCTCACTTGAACCCAGCTGTCACAACAGCACTTGCACTAACCAAGCGCATCGCCCCGATTGATGCTCTCGCCTACATTGCTGCACAAATCGTGGGAGGCATAGCAGCAGCTGGAATCTGGCAATGGTTCACACACGCATGGCAGGGCGTTCCGACACTTGCATCAGGCGTAACTACGGCCCAGGGCGTCGTGGCTGAAGTTCTGATTACATTCATGATGATGCTCGTCATTATGAATGTTGCGGTGGATAAGCCCGGCTCGTTTGCCGTTCTATCTGGCTTACCTATCGGAATGGCAATCACGGCAAACATCTTTTTAGCGGGGCCGATCTCCGGTGCGGCCATGAACCCAGCTCGTTGGTTCGGTCCGGCCCTCATCAAGGGCGATCTAACTCACGCTGTTGTATGGACTGTTGGACCACTCGTAGGTGCAATTGCTGCGGCATTTGTGTACGACATCATCTTGAAGCCTGCACGAGATTAGTTAACCGACGCATCCACAAACGGCGGACGGACAACTTCACATCGCAACTTCCGACCGCGTACATCCACATAGACTTCGTCACCAAGTTGAACAGACGGTGCAAGTAATGCCAAGGCGATACCTTTTGCCAAGGTTGGTGAAAATGTACCGCTCGTAGTTTCGCCGAGTACAAGGTCATCAGCATCAACAACAGTCATATGTCCACGTGGAATTCCACGATCGACCGCGGCTAGACCCCAAGCCGTACGTTGGGCACCCTCGGCCTTCTCCGCAATTAATGCATCACGACCAGCAAACTCTAGTTTAGTCCATCCGACTGCCCATCCAGTTCGTGCCTGAACTGGTGAGATTTCAGGTGAAATATCCTGCCCGTGTAACACATAACCCATTTCAGTGCGCAGTGTGTCGCGGGCGCCTAAACCGCACGGCAACAAGCCAAAGTCAGTGCCCAACTCAAGAAGGCTTTCCCAGATAGCTACTACGACATCGTTCGCAGCGACGATCTCAAAACCCACCTCGCCTGTGTAACCAGTGCGACACACCGTTACTGCTGAACCATTCCATTGCATGTCAGCAAATGACATGTAGGCCAGGTCGTTGGACAGTCCGAGTGAAGTCATAACAGCCATCGATGAAGGTCCTTGAACAGCAACAATTCCTTGAATCAAGTGATTGTCGACGACATCAATCCCAGCCGGCGCGGCAGCACGGAGCGCCTCAACTACTGATGCCGCATTCGATGCATTAGGAATTATTCGAACTTCATTGTCATCAGCCAGATACACGATCAGGTCATCAACGATGCCGCCAAGTTCATTGCACAACATGGAATATTGAGCTTGACCAAAACCGATTCGATTGAGGTCATTGGTCAGAACTGAATTCACAAAATCTTTTGCGCCAGCGCCGGAGACCACGAGCTTGCCCATATGCGACACATCGAAGATGCCGACCGCAGTTCGGACAGCCTGGTGTTCGGCCATCGTTCCCGTTGGATACTCGATGGGCATCTGCCACCCACCAAAAGGACCAAGCTTTGCGCCCAAAGCGACATGATGAAAATACAAGGAAACTTCAGTCATAAGACCACGCTACTAGTAACGTATGTTCATCGGCACAGCGAACAGGAGAACTATTCATGAGCGAGCAAGTCACACCAAAAATTCCTACTCTTACCCTCAAGGCAGACAATGCCCTCACTATTGCGGTAGATGGCCTTGTAGTAGCAACGAGCACTGATAATAAGTTCTCGATAGTTGGTGATGCACTTTCCAAGGCGGCGGCAACAAAACTTCGGGATGCCTTGCTCGCTGTTGGTGCAACAGGTGCCCGCGATGAAGTTGTGCGCATCCCCGGACTAGGAATCACTAAAGCTCCCCTCATCGTTGCCGTTGGTTTAGGTTCAATCAAGAACGCTCCCACACACGAACACCTGCGCAGGGCCGCTGGTAACGCTACGCGCAGTTTGTTCGGTTTCAAGAAACTTGCTCTTGCCTTACCAGCAACAGATGCAGGGAGCGCCCAAGCCCTTCTCGAAGGTGCAGCCCTAGGTGCCTATGCCTTCGGAGACCATCGCTTTGCAACAGCGAAGAAGGCTAAGTCGGGCGCAACTTCGATTGCATTGGTGACCGCTCTAGCCGCTACCGCAGAATTCAAGGCCGCACTCTCACGTGCCAAGACGGTAGTTGAGGCTACGACCTTTGCACGAAATGTCATCAACACCTCGCCTCTTCACATGCCACCTGCGGAATTAGCAGCAGCAGCGCAGGCTCTACTGGCTGACTCAACTGTAGAAGTCACGGTACTGGATGAAAAGGCGCTCGCTAAGGGTGGTTACGGTGGCATTCTTGCGGTCGGTCAGGGCTCCTCACGCCCACCTCGACTCATTCGTATGCAGTACTCCCCAGCTGGTGCGACAAAGCACATTGCGTTGGTTGGCAAGGGCATCACGTTCGACACTGGTGGCATCTCACTAAAGCCACCAGCAAGCATGCATGAAATGAAGGCAGACATGTCTGGTGCAGCAGCAGTCATTGCAACTATGCACGCAGTAGCTGCTCTCAAACTTCCTATTGCCGTCACGGCTTATGCGGCGTGCGCAGAGAATATGCCGGGCGGTAACGCTCAACGCCCTGGTGATGTGATCTCGGCTTACGGTGGTCGCACAATCGAAGTTCTTAATACTGACGCCGAAGGCCGACTCGTAATGGCCGATGCGTTGGTACGTGCAGCCGAAGACAAGCCTGATGCCGTATTCGACATCGCCACACTCACTGGAGCTGCAGTCGTTGCCTTAGGTTTCCGCACAGCAGGAGTCATTGGTGATGAGGATCCTCGCAACATGGTCCTAGCCGCTGCCGCAAAGGCCGGAGAAGAATTCTGGCCAATGCCAATGCCAGAAGAACTTCGTGCACCGATGGATTCTCTCGTCGCTGACATTGCCAATATCGGCATTCGTGAAGGTAGAATGTTGTCGGCTGCTCTGTTCCTCAAGGAATTCATCGCCGATGGACTGCCGTGGGCACACCTTGACATTGCTGGACCAGCGTTTAATGCGCAGGCCGCACATGGGTACACGCACAAGGGTGGCGTGGGCTTTGGCGTTCGAACACTCTTGGCACTACTGGAAACCACAGCTCAAGAGGGCTAGACCACATCACTTTCGACTTGCGTTATTACCCCACGACGTCAGTACTCCTGTCGGCGTGAAAGAATAGGGACGCGCACGTGCGCAAAACACCTTGGCGGAGGATTAAATGCACGACATCGTAATCTTGGGCGGCGGGAGTGGCGGTTACGCAACCGCACTTCGCGCATCACAACTAGCACTTTCTGTAGTCCTGATTGAACAAGACAAACTCGGTGGCACGTGCTTGCATCGTGGCTGTATCCCCACCAAGGCACTGCTACATGCAGCAGAGGTAGCTGACACGGCGCGTGAAGGTGAATCCTTTGGGGTGCACAGCACTTTCAATGGCATTGACATGACCAAGGTGAACTCTTACAAGGATGGTGTCATCAATCGTCTTTACAAAGGCTTGCAAGGACTGGTTGCCAGCCGTGCGATTACCTACGTTGAGGGCTCAGGACGCTTAGTTGCTCCGAACACGGTTGAAGTCAATGGCGAACGCTACGAAGGTCGCAATATTGTGTTAGCAACTGGTTCTTATGCGCGTTCGCTCCCAGGTCTAGACATTGCTGGTCTAGTAATGACGAGCGATCAGGCACTGCAGCTCGACTACGTTCCAACAAGTGTCATCATCCTCGGTGGTGGTGTAATCGGTGTTGAGTTTGCGTCTGTCTGGCGTTCATTCGGTGTCGATGTAACGGTTATTGAGGGTCTGCCGACACTTGTTCCTGCCGAAGACGCGTCAGTGTCAAAGGCTATGGAACGTGCCTTCCGCAAGCGAGGCATCAACTTTAAGACCGGTGTTCGATTCCAGTCAGCTGATCAGGATGACTCCGGCGTGAATGTGACCCTGGAAACAGGCGAGACACTCCGCGCCGATCTTCTCCTTGTGGCCGTAGGTCGCGGGCCTCGTACTCAAGGTCTTGGCTACGAAGAACAAGGAATTGCCATGGACCGTGGGTTCGTTCTGACTAACGAACGTCTTGCTACAAACGTTCCTAGTGTTTTTGCTGTCGGCGACATCGTTCCAGGTCTGCAACTCGCTCACCGAGGCTTCCAACAGGGCATTTTTGTGGCGGAGGAGATTGCTGGTCTCGCACCACTTACCATCGACGAAACTGGTATTCCCCGCGTGACCTACAGCGAGCCAGAAATTGCCAGCATCGGCTACACCGAAGCTCAAGCCAAAGAGAAGTTCGGCGAGGTTGAATCCTATGAATACAACCTCGGCGGCAACGGCAAGAGTCAGATTTTAGGAACTGCAGGCTTCATCAAGCTGGTACGCCAAAAGAATGGTCCAGTCGTTGGCGTTCACATGATTGGAAGCCGTGTCGGTGAACTCGTTGGCGAAGCTCAGTTGGTCTACAACTGGGAAGCATCGCCCGAAGATGTAACTCCGCTGATCCATGCGCATCCAACCCAAAATGAAGCGTTCGGCGAAGCTTTCCTTGCTCTAGCGGGCAAACCACTCCACGCCCACGCTTAAGCGATAACCTTAAACTCAAGAACTGCTCAGAAGGAGAATCGGTCAACGTGTCTACGACTGTATCAATGCCACAACTAGGTGAAAGTGTTACCGAAGGTACGGTGACTCGATGGTTAAAGTCTGTTGGTGACGTTGTTACTGCCGATGAACCATTACTCGAAGTGTCGACAGACAAAGTTGATACTGAGATCCCGGCGCCTGTTAGTGGCATTCTCACTGAAATTATCGCGGGCGAAGATGCGGTTGTTCTCGTAGGTGGCGCTCTTGCCGTCATTTCTATTGATGGAGAGGCAAATTCGGCGGTTCCAGCACCTGCAGCAGAGCCTGTTGTTTCAACCCCAGCGCCTGCGGCTCCAGCACCAGCTACTGCGGCACCAATTGAGGCTCCGGTCCCTGCGCCTGCTGCGAGTACCCCAGCAACATCAGGCACCACTGCAATTGTTCTTCCTGCCCTGGGTGAAAGCGTTACCGAAGGAACAGTTACGCGCTGGCTCAAGGCCGTTGGCGACACCGTCGCGGCAGACGAAGCTCTTCTTGAAGTTTCGACTGACAAGGTCGATACTGAGATCCCATCTCCAGTAAGCGGTGTCCTTGTTGAAATCACTGTTGGTGAAGATGGTGTTGCACTCGTTGGTGCACAACTGGGTCTGCTCGGCGTAGCAAGCGCCAGTGCACCGGTGGTTGAAACAGTTCAGGCACCCACGGCCCCTACAGTACCGACGCCTGCACCGGTTTTTGATGCTCCCGCACCTGCTACTCCTGCGGCCACACCTGCTTCTGTAGCAACCGATGGCGCCATCAATAACTCATCGGCATATGCAACACCGCTAGTGCGCAAACTTGCAAGTGAACGTGGCGTTGACCTTTCCACAATCGTTGGAACTGGTGTTGGCGGTCGTATCCGCAAGGAAGACATTTTGGGCACTGCCCCGACATTGGCACCAGTTGCGGTTCCAAGCGAGCGTCCAGTTGCGAGTACGCCACATGTTGCACCGGCAGTCAGCACTCCTGCAGTTCCAGCGACACCAGCTGCTGCACCAAAGAGCTCTCCTGCTGCAGCTTCTGCCCCATCATCACCTCTGCGTGGACGCACTGAACCGATGACACGCCTGCGCAAGGTTATTGCTGAGCGCATGGTTGAGTCACTCCAGGTTTCAGCGCAGTTGACGTCGGTAGTTGAAGTCGACGTAACTCGTATTGCGGCTCTTCGTAACCGATCCAAGGCTGCATTCGAAGCACGAGAAGGTGTGAAGCTCTCCTTCCTCCCATTCTTTGCCAAGGCTGCCTGCGAAGCATTGAAGCAGTTCCCCACCGTGAACGCTCAGATCAATCAAGAAGAAGGAACAGTTACCTACTTCGAGTCTGAGCATCTAGGTGTTGCCGTAGATACTGAACGCGGCCTGCTTGTGCCTGTTGTTCGTGATGCTGGCGATCTGAACATAGGTGGCCTATCTCGCAAGATTGCAGACCTAGCAGATCGCACTCGCACCAACAAGCTCTCTCCTGATGAACTCAGCGGTGGCACATTCACTCTGACAAACACTGGAAGCCGTGGCGCACTCTTTGATACGCCAATCATCAACCAGCCTCAGGTCGCCATCCTCGGCACGGGCGCTGTAGTGAAGCGTCCGGTAGTGATTGCTGATGAAAACGGTGGCGACATCGTAGCCATCCGACAGATGGTCTACTTGGCGCTGACTTACGACCATCGCCTCGTGGACGGTGCTGATGCGGCTCGCTTCCTGACTGCCATCAAGAACCGTCTTGAAGAAGGTGCTTTCGAGGCAGACTTAGGTCTGTAGTCGATCAACTGCTCGACTTGCTTGAAGGAGAGTTATGAAGATTGCCATTGCTGGTTCATCTGGTCTTATCGGCACTCAACTCGTTGCATCGCTGCGCGCTGATGGCCATGAGGTTCTCCGACTTGTTCGTCGGCCTGCCACAGCCCCATCGGAAGTGACATGGGATCCTATTAAGAGATCTGTTGACTTCGACAAATTAACGGGTATCGATGCGCTCATCAATCTTGCTGGTGCTGGAGTTGGCGATCACCGCTGGACGTCAAAGTACAAACAGACCATTCTGGATTCTCGCGTTGATTCAACGGCGCTCTGTGCTGAAATTGCAACAAAAGTTCTGCCTCATGTGTTCATCAGTGCAAGTGCTATTGGTTGGTATGGAGATACATCTGATCGCGAAGTCGATGAATCTACCCCTGCAGGAAGTGGCTTCCTTGCTGATGTTGTGGTTGCTTGGGAAGCTGCAGCACAGCCGGCACGCGATGCTGGAATTCGTGTAGTGCATCCCCGAACTGGGCTTGTCATCTCCAACAAGGGTGGCGCTTGGGGCAAACTGCTACCCATATTCAAACTTGGACTCGGTGGGAAGATGGGATCAGGAAAGCAGTACTGGTCATACATTTCAATGGCTGATGAAATTGCCGCACTCAAGTTCTTGTTGACGAATGAATCGATCAGCGGCCCCGTGAACTTGACTGCCCCGCAGCCCGCAACCAATGCTCAAGTCACAAAGAGTATGGGACGTGTCCTGCGACGACCCACTCTATTTGCCGTGCCAGCTTTCATTCTGAAAACAGTCCTAGGCGAGTTCTCGCAGGAAATTCTAGGCAGTACTAGGGTGGTGCCGACTGTGCTAATCCAGAATGGCTATGAGTTCATTCATCCAACTTTAGATGCTTCACTCCAGACGCTCATTGAAAGTGCTTAACGTTCGATGTTGCCAAAGAAATGCGACGTCGTAGTTATTGGCTCAGGTCTCGCTGGCCTAGCCACTGCGCGAGCATTGAGTTTGGCTGGTAGAACTGTGCAGGTCATCGAAGCTAGTGACGGCATAGGTGGACGGGTCCGTACAGACAATGTTGACGGGCTCTTACTTGACCGCGGCTTCCAGGTCTACAACCCTTCCTATGTGGAAGGTGCACGTGTTCTGGATCTCGAGGCTCTTGATCTGCATAACCTCACCCCAGGTGTTCAGGTATCGCTAGCCAATAAATCCTTTGAGCTCGGTGACCCCAGACGCAATCCCCTTTCACTCTTCGATTCTGTGACGGCACCAGTGGGGTCACTGCGAGCAAAACTGAAGTTTGCAACGTACGCACTCAGGAAGGGTTTCGGCAGTACTCGAGCCGACGCGATTGATCAGCACACTGAAGCATTCCTACGTTTCGCCTTTGGTGAGCAACTGAGTCAGACGCTACTTCGCCCGTTCCTCGCAGGTGTATTTCTTGAAGATGACCTGGCAACATCTAAGCGTTTTTTCGACATCGCGCTAAGGGCTTTCGTTCGCGGCACACCTAGTGTTCCAGCGCGTGGCATGGGAGCCATCCCGGCACAACTCGCATCCCAATTACCTGAAGGTTCGATCCACTTGAACACGAAAGTCACTAACGTGTCCGCAACACTCGTGCGAACAACACAAGGTGACATTAAGTGCAGAGCTGTAGTTCTTGCGACAAATGCCTCAGCTGCTAACGAACTCGTGCCATCCTTTGCCACGCCTGCGAGTAACTCGGTGACGACCTGGTATCACCTTGCTGATTGCGAGGCTGAGGCGTTGACCGGTGGACGCAGCACAGTTGTTGTCGATGGACTGCGCTACAAATATGGCAATCCTGATCCCACGCGACCATTGGTGAATACCGTTGTCCTGAGCAACAGTGTGCCCAGTTATGCCACAGATGGCAGAGTGTTGGTCTCTTCTAGCGCACTAGGACTGAAGGAAACTGCAGACGATGAGAAACTTGTGCGGACACACCTAACTGGCTTGTACAACGTAGATGCCTCGAACTGGTCACACGTTGCCACATATGCAATCAAGGATGCACTTCCCAAAATGGCTCCGCCCCATGTTGCCGCGCAGAAGGTGACTCTCGCGCCAGGCGTTTACCTAGCCGGTGACTACTGCGACGTGTCGTCCATCAATGGCGCTTTCAAGAGTGCACGACGTGCAGCCCAGCAATTACTTGCGGATGGCAACTAAGCAGTAACTTGACCTGCTGGCAAGACCGTTTCTACCACTTCGCCGTCTATGAGCTCAACCCGATACGCATTCGCTGTTGAATCTGGCTTATCTGTGACAACTTCCACTGGATCAGTGCCGCGGTAGATAATTGCAGCGCGATCGTCCGTGGCATATGCATGAGTGTAGGTTTGGTTGGCAATCAACTTGTGAAGCAGCGGGCGTCGCTGCTCTTCAGAGTCATAATGCACACCATTTCCAAACGGCAGGAATCCCAAACCATTCGTGACCGGCTCCAGAGTTGGTCCAAATGAATCCGTGGGACCGCCAGCATGCCAACAAATCGAGCCAGCACTGACACCGCCAAGCACTGTTCCCTTATGCCAGGCGGCTTCCATCGCGGCATCAACCTTGTGCAGTCGCCACAGGCTCAGCAAGTTAGCCACAGATCCGCCGCCAACCCAAATGACATCTGCCTCGTCAATAGCTTGCTCCACTGGAGCGTTGGGCTGAGTAAACAGTGCAAGATGATTTACATCGACGCCAAGGGAAGCCACTGCCTGGTACATAGTGCTCAGGTATCCCTTGTCATCACCGCTCGCAGTCAACACAAACAAGACACGAGGACGGGTCACGTTGGCAAGTTCCAGAGCGCGAAGGAAGATTCCTCCCGGACGCATGACTCCCCAACGGTCAGTTCCAACAAAGCCTCCACTCGAGGCAACAATGTAACGCTCGACCATTACTTTGCCATTTCCGTTTCGACAATCTGCGCTGTCTCTGATTTAGACAAGTTGCTTGGCCACCAGACTTTGTTGTTCATTTCATATGACATCGCTGGCACAAGCAGACTGCGCACCACAATCGTGTCGAGAAGCACACCGAATGCAACAGCGAAGCCCAACTCAACAAGGAATACCAAAGGCAAGGTTGCAAGCACCGCAAATGTAGCGGCGAGCACGATACCTGCAGAAGTAATTACTCCACCTGTCACTGTGACGCCCTTAAGAATGCCTTCGCGGGTACCAATACGCTGAGACTCTTCACGGATGCGAGTCATCAAGAAAATGTTGTAATCGATTCCCAAAGCTACGAGGAAAATGAAGGCGTAGAGCGGGAATGCCCCATCTGTGCCCGGGAATTTGAAGATATGGGTGAACACCAAATGACAGATACCCAAGGTTGCACCAAAGGAGAGCACTGTCGTGGCGATCAAAAGCACCGGTGCAACCAAACTGCGCAGTAGTAGCGCCAAGATTATGCCAATAACAAGCAGTGCAACCGGAATGATGAGATTTCGATCTTGGCGGTTAGCCAGACCGATGTCGTAGTTCGTCGCGGTGCTCCCGCCAATAAGAGCAGTTGGACTAACGGCATGCACCTTGTCACGCATCGCCGGAATGTAATTCTGCGCAGCAACTGAATCGGCTGGTTTGTCCAGAATGACCTGAATCTGCGTCCAGCCATCAACAATCTTGACACCGTAGTCACCCATGCCTGGACCATCAGCCATGCCAGTCGTCACATTCATAGTTGCGGTTGCAGTATCCACGCCCGCGAACGACTCCAGTACACCCATCACTTTTGAGCGATCAGCAACTGGCGCAAAGACCAATGTCGGATCCCCTGAACCTGCCGGGAAATGCTCGGACAACTTTGTTAGACCAATCACTGAATCCGGCTTACCAGTGAATGCTTCGGTCTGTGAAAGTCCCGTGGTGTTGAGTTGGAAAGCAAAACCTGCACTAATGACCAGAAGTAGACCTGATCCAATCCACACTCGTCGCGGACGACGACCGACCGTGTCAGAAACCTTCGACCA
>Ga0114962_10000781_pt1 | contig 27718 bp, 13 predicted proteins | sample C_130820_MF_Meta_FD_87017 | JGI IMG/M metagenome (GOLD analysis project Ga0114962, IMG submission 87017) | Freshwater microbial communities from Lake Croche, Canada to study carbon cycling - C_130820_MF_MetaG | ecosystem: Environmental > Aquatic > Freshwater > Lake | place: Lake Croche, Canada...
ACCTAATGATCCCGATTGGGAACCTAATGTGGGCAACACGTGCACAGGCTTTCCGTTACGAAATGATGGACCAATCGTTTGAGCTGTACCTGGATTTGTATTGGTTGGTTGGATCAATGTAGCAGGCATAGTGTCTGGTTTGCACTCGTTCGACAAACCAGTTTCAGTAAAAGGCAACGGACAAGCCTGCACACACAAATTGTTGTAAGGCGTAAATCCTGTTGGGCATTTCTTTAAGCACACATTGGGATTGCTAGGACTTGGTTCGTAGCCATCAGCGCACACTCCAGACTGCTGTACACTAGCTTGAATGGACTGAATGTAATTGGCCACATTTGTATTTGTATTAAAGGAGTCTAGAATGCTTATGGCATTAAAATTGATTGAAGCAAAGTATAGACTGGATTGTCCTTCATACACTTGCGTGACTGTATTAAAAAAGCCTTGAGGATTCCAAGTAGCAATGTACCATGCGTATCCCACAAATTGAATTGCAGTGACGTACCCTGGTCCAAGCTCAATTCGACTCCAATTTGCTTGCAAATCATTGGATCCAGGAGCAATGTTAGTTCTCCAGTACATTAGAGCAATTGCATTGCCATTAATGGGTACAAATGTGCCTCCCACTGCAGTTGCGTGCTGTGAAAACCCAAAGCACATAATGCTTGTAAACTGCTGGCTTACCAAGGCCAGTGCGTACTTTGTGGACTTGCCGCTTCCGCTCTTGCTTTCAGGATAGTACACTTGGGTCCAACGAATTGCGCTATTGTCTGATTGAACGATGCCTGTGGAAGCATCAGCAGTAAGTAAAAGGAGGCGCGACTTATTGGCATATGGGATTGCCTTGTAAGTTGCATTGGCCCATTCGGCTTCCGATATGGTGTCTGGCCGTATATTACTCAAGAGTTCCGACTGAGGAAATCCAAACGATGCACTATACCAATCGGGAATATTCGTGCCTGGTGCTGCAATATAAAATTTCATTTCGTAAGGATTCCATTCGGCAACTGCTTTTCCAGTTAATTGAGGAGCATACTTATTGTACACTGCGCTGTATTGCAAAGGACTTAATGTAGGACCTAACAAAGCCAACAAAGGCATTTCTGACCCAAACGGTCCTTGCAAGCATAGTGCTAGGCCTCCTGCTTCCGTGCCAAGAGCAAAGTTGCTAAGCACTACATTGGCGACCAAAGGACTTGCACGTTCGATGCTAGTCGACAAAAACAAGTTAAGCCTTGTTAAATCTGTAGAAGTCCATTCTGACGCATTGATTTGACTTAAAGGACTGTTTGGCAACGTTGGACTTGCAATGGAAGCATAGTAAGCTCCATTGTCCAAAGACTGCTTTGTAAATTGGAATGCTAGTGTATTGTTCCACATGGGCTGCACACCATTGGCAGTTTGAAGCACCAAGGCTTTTGCATCACTTATTACATTGTTTGTGATGTACGAAGCAATAGGAGGCGTATATGCTTTATAGGGCAACAAGCCTGTTTGTGCCTTGCCGTGCCTAGAATTTAACACAAAAAATGCGGTTGTAATGTCGTCGAAAAATACTCCGCCTTGAAAGAGTGCAGGCAATAGCACCTGTTTTTGAGTCACTGGATTTGTAAATTGTGCCTGAAACAGTGCATTTTTTACTTGATGGTACAATTGAATACTTCCTTGCACAGGATTGCTAGAAGATACATTGGAATCCGTGTAGAGGCCAAACCCTACTTGGAAATTTGATTGAAAGGATGTGGTTGCATTTGGTTCGTAAAAGCACAACAACGAGTCCATAGGAGTTGTACTTGCTGCAGGTCGTTCAAGAGCTTGGAACCCATCTGCAAACATGGGCAACACAAGACCCTGACTCGTAATGCTTACAATGCGTCGTGCACTACTGTTTGAAGAGCCTTGCACCGACAAAGTAGTCATGCTATTGGAAAAGCGTGTCATGAACGATACAATGTCTTGCGCATCTTGGTAAGCATCGTACGCAAATGATGTAGTCACGCCTACAATGGTGCTGGACCGTAAAGAAGAAGACCAACAGCTGCTGAGTTGAGTGATTGTGCCCTGCATCAGTTCTTGTGCACTACTAGCATCGGATGCATACGACAAGGTGCCTATAGACAAGGGCACAGCTTTTGCTGGACCTGATGGGCCCGATGGGCCTGGTGCACTACGGACCCATGGAACGCTGGTTACTCGTGGATCCAATGGCAATGGCATGCACGCACACACTACCAGAGTGCCTAAGACTGCAACATCTGTAATGTACTGCGTAGCCAGTGTTTCGCCTTCCGGCAAGAAAAACAAGGCAGTTGGATCATTAGGTCCAATTTGCAAAGGGCCAGTGAAATATGCAACTCCATTGGAATCTGTGCGCTCTACAATGACTGCGTAGTCGCCATTGACGCTGGATACAAACAAGCACTGCTGATTGTAACTATTTGTCAACACTTTCATCAAATTGTACTGGTGTGCCTGATTGGTTGGCCATTTAGACTTGGACCAAGACGTTGGAATGCCTTCTGTAGAATCCAATGGCCGAAACTTGATTGTACTGGCTTGAAATGACTCTACAGTTTGTACGCTATTAATTTCCAAAAATTGTCCATTAGCTAGACGTACAGGTGCAGTTGTCCATACCGCAGAGGTGTCTGCAGTGCACCACCAGTGGTGTCCAAAGTATGTCAAGTTATACAACCTACCAGGATCTACAAAGCTGTAGACTGGTATACCGTCATTTCCAACGCCATTAATGCCTTGGTTGTAAAAAGTTTCATTGTTTGTAATGTCCACAACCGCATACGGTTCCGAGGTGCCAAGTTGTATAGACATTTTTCGCATACTAGAATCTGTGCACGTGAATGCGCAATACTGATTTTGCAACAGAGTTGCATTGGTTGCAACTCCTGTAATCCATACATTGTTGGGATCAGTGCTGGATGTACTCCATTGGTAGGTTGGACTCCACAAGGACGGACTAAATCCAACTGTAGTGTCTTGTGTAGCGCCAGATCCAGGATTATTTAAAAGGTTCCAAATTGCTCCTCCTGTAAATGGCGACCAAAGACGCGTATTACCATCTTTGATGGTCCAAGGATTGCTACTCCAGGTTGGAGGTTGTCGGGAACTTAATGAAAACGCTGTTGCAAGAGTAGATCCTGAAGTTGCATTGCTGCAAATGCCAAAGTAGGGCACCGTATTTGCATCAGTTGAGTCGTAATCGTTGTGACCCATGCAGTCATAATATTGAATGCTGAATGGCAAGATACTAAGATTGGGCACTACAAACCCATTTGTACTGCTTTGAGGCACCTGCACGACACTGCGCAGTGAATTTCTCCATGCGTCACACAAGAGCGTAAATGTGGTTGTAGGTCTGTACAAGTCAATGGACGTCAAGTCGTATGGAACAACGGTTGTCTGAGGCCTTGGTTTTGCTTTGAGTGCGCGGTCTACCGCAATCAATTGGTACTTGGGCACCGTATTGGGCTGCACAATTTGAGGCAGTCCGTTAGAGTCAAGTGCTTGAATTGCCACACAAGACAAGCCTTCGTAATTAGGCAACGCCTGTGGCTCATTGAACTGTGCAAGAGTATCAACTGCATCAAGATCGCCAGTCCAAGTACCTGCAAGTGGCAGCCAAAGACTTGTTAGACTTGTCGCCAGGGACCAATCAGGACTTTCAAAGGACGCAAGGTGAAATGTGTTGGTATAGTACGCACTTACGCTGGTAGGACCATATTGTGTTGCATTAGCAAGAGGCTCTGGTCCTACGCACAAACTTTGGCTTGCATATACTTGACGAATATCCAGGCCTAAGCTTGGATTTGGCGCTGCGCCAAACGTAGTGTAGACTTTGCGCAATTGGGTCTTTGCAGATGCATCAGAACTTGTGTTTGATGCGACAACTGCACCGCTTTTTACAGAAGCAAGATTGTCAAGTCCATAAAATGCAATTGCTGGACCGTCTTGTATGCTAGTGAATGCTACACTATACGTTTGCAATTGAGCATAAGCTTCCGTAAAGCTGTATACAAGCCCACAGGAATAGGTAGATTGTAACGTAGGCCCAATGGTAGTATTCGGCACAAATTGCTGGTTGCCCGCACCTGGTGTCAAAAATAAGAGCACTGGATTTGTTTGACTTGGCTGCAACGGTTGACGCGCTGCATACTGCGTACTGCAACTGAGGGCGCTTCGTGCCGGATCTGTATCAATGCGCAAACAGCGTCCGAGTGTACTGTAAGGGCCTTTGGCGTCATATGCTTCATCCATGCAATACGGAATGCCTTGCAAATACGTTGATTGAAATTTGTTGGGATCGAGTTGTCCGACTGACAACGAGGACCACGGTTGAAGCAATGCGCTGGTGTTGGTACTTGATTGAGTTGCATCAGGGCATAAATCCCAATAATTAAAGGCCCAAAGCACATATTCGTTGTACGCATTGGTTGCAAACGCTTTTCGGGATCCTCCATCCGTAGGTCCTACATTGAAAAAACAAGGCTCTGTCACCACAAAGAGTGCCATTCCACTTGCTAATGTAATAGATGTATTGGAAGGAAAAGCAGTATTTTGTATGCACGCTGGCAATGCCAATTGTTGAGGGCAAGGCCAAACGGTTCGTGCCCCATTCAAGTTTTGCGATTGTCCGGCAAACATGCTCTGCAATTGCAAGGGATTTGCAATTGTGAGTGCTGGACTTCCTTGTGCAGGTAAATTTGGCACATTCAACACATTCCATGTTTCTTTTGTACAACTTATAAAATTGGAATTGATAAGGCTTTGCGCTTGAGTAGTTACTTGAGCTAATGCAGCTGTTGCGCTTGTGTCATACGCAACTGCATCGTAATTGTATAATTTTGTCAAACTGCCAAGATTGGACGGCACTTCCAAAGCTGGTAAGGCCCAATAAGGACAAAATGGGTTTGTGCTTGGCACAAGACCTGCGCCTTGAGACAAGGCAACGACTTGCGGATTGGTGGTTGCACTTGGAATCATGAAGTGTGCTACAGGATTTTGCACTTGTTGTACAGCATTATAAGCACTAGGATTTGCCGGATCAAGACCATTGTTGTACAATTGTGTTAATTCGGACGATGCATGCAAGAGCCCAATGGATGCAACATTGTCTAAACAGGACTTTAGAGTATATGGATCTTTTCTTGCGACAAGGGCCCAATAATACGTACTTTTGGCCGGCAGTACAAGCGGAGTATCAATTTCATACGTAGGCAATCCATTTACAGCTCCTCGAACCGCATTGGCGGCCATTCCATTTCCTGTTCCATTGCCTGTTGTTGCATTGTACCCGCTTAAGGGACCCGTAGGACCATCCGGATAAAATGTACTTGCATTCATATTGAGGCGTGTAGACCATGACACATTCACAATGTCGCACATTTGAAACGGGTTTTCATTGGATGGCATTGCAACTTGACCTTGATCGTCTAGACCTTGACGACCTTCCCAAGCCACAAAATTAAACTGGTATTCATTGTTCCAAGACTCAAAGTACAAGGAATACAATGGAGGCGACTCCAAAGCATAATTGCGATTTTCGCAATCTGAAAAGCTGCTATTCCATCCCACAGATGTTCCAGTGCTGTCAAACAAATTCCAACCAATGTCCATAGGCATTCCAAGACCAGGTTGGTACCAATCTACTGCGTACAGCGGTCCAAACAGCGATGGCTGCAAAGCAGGATCAGTGAGACTTTCGACTTTGGTTTGGTAAGACCAACCACCTTTTACGTTCCAAATGCACAATGGACTGGTGTACGTATACTTGGTGCCTGGATTTGTAACATTTTGCAATGGTGAATTGTACAAGCTGAGCATGTTTAAGTTGTACTGAACGTACGTAGAAACATTAGTTGTAACATCACATGTAGCACCACCACTATTAGCCATGAATTTTTGACCACCTTCCCACCACCCAAATCGAACAGGAATTGATCCAACCATTGCCATGCTAAGCCGAGTAAAAGTATCCAGATGCCAATTGTAATTAATAATACCATTGAAATTTTCCCAACTATTATCAGTTAAAGCTCCAGCTAATCCTCCAGGCTCTAACATATTTGCTGCAAAGGCAAGTCCACCGTATGCACAATACTCTGAGTTTGAACACCATGTTTCGATAGTACCAATACTTGTATTTGTTCCCGTAATTACACTGTCAAAGCCAATGTCTCCAGTTGATTTTATTGGTCCCCATGCAGCTCCATCGTTGTCAGAGTTAGTATTATTTGGAAACAATCCCCCAATATCATTTGTAATACCAAGGCCAAGACCTCCTCCAGTTTTTAAAAGCCTGTACCAGTAATCTTGATTATAATAATCCTTATTAAGATTGGTATATAAAGCAACGTAAGAATTTGCCCAACCAGTTTTGTAAATGTTGTAATCGTAATCGACGCGAAACGTAGGGCTAGCAATAGCTCGAAGACCCAACCAATTGCTTAATGGACTTGGCAACACAAGTCCATATTTGTACAGTACCCAATAGGCATAAGGTTGTCCTGGAAATTCAGTTGACCAAGGATCAACCGATGCACAAAATTTAGGCCTGTTTGTTGCTGCATCAAAGACACAAGTAAATCCATAACGTGGACTTAAACTAGAAATTGGAGGACTTATAGCATGCAACCAATTTTGAAATGCTAAACAAAAAATTTGTGCGCATTCTGCATGCGTCATAAATGCATGTTGCTTGGTAGGATTTGATGCAAAGTATTGAGGATCGCCGTACAAATACAAGCCGTATGCAGGTTCCAAGTAGGTTGTATAAAAATTTTCGACACTAGGCGTAGTTGAGTACATGACTAAACTTTTTTTCAGGTTGCAAGGGTATGATGTCTGTTCATACAATTGATTGGTTTGCAAATTATTGTTGTCAATAGTTTGTCCATCTCGAAATACGCAAGACAATTCGACACGAATGTACTCGGTAGTCAACTGTTTAAGCTCAAACATATCAAGAACCATTTGTCCGACGACAATAGTTGCAGGAAAGCCATTGGGACTTAAACCAGTGTCTAAATTGTCAAGATAACCTATATATGGATTTGTCGAATTTGAAACAAGTTGTGTACTTGCATCAGCACACAAGGCATAATTGATAAATGGCTTTAAATTTTGATTGTCTGTTGTAGAGTTGCGCAGCGTGCGCAACGTTTGTCCAACTGGCAAATTTGAACTATTTAGCAATTGACCGTTGGAATCATACGTGAAAATCTTGGACCCATTGACAAGTCCTTCGTAACCCGCATAAGGACATATGGTTTGTTCGTCATTTTGAACAGCTGTTTGGTTGTAAATTTTAGTCAAGTCTGGACTATCATTCGGGAAAAAGTACGCCAATTGCAAAGGTTGACGACCCCAATACCCTGGAGCTTCAAAATCTAGCGCGGAAGCCTCAAATACGCGGTAATCATAGTTGCTTTCTGTATCACTGCTTGAGTACACCAAGGGCAAGGAACCTGTATAATTTGAAACTCTATTGAAATTTACAAACGGATTGAATGAATTGTAGTCTGCTACATTGTCGTACGTAGATTGTCCATTTGTAGTTGAACCAGCAACATTTGAGGCACGAATCCAAGGTTCTGCAATTAGTGGAATGTTGTTGACAAAATAGGACATTTGAGGCCGAAATGGATTTAAGACATTTTGGACCAAGTCTGTATTGGGACTTGCTGAGGCATCAAGACCTTGATTAGGACCATTAAGAAGGCGCATGGGTGGCAGTTCTACCGATATGCCATACTGCTTCAAGTCACTTGGCACGTACTTGGTCACATAGGTTAGTTTGTGGACGTGCGGTACCTCATCGGGACTACTAGAAAATCCAAATCGGGCTTGTCCATCTACAATGGTGCGCACCATAGATACATACCCGTGATCGGTAGGAATAGATCCAGCACTTGCTAACTGACTTTTGCGCGGTGCTGGCGTAACTGCTCCTTCGTCAATACGCAGGCCAAACCCAAAAACAGGATCTCCATACAAGGTTGTGCTTGTGCTTTGCGTCCCTTGAGCCAGATAGTCTTGCCGCAATTGTGGCCCAAGTCCAGTAAAATATTTGGAATTGTCAAGTTCAATGTCGTAATCAGAACTTGACACATTGACTAACCCATTTCGACTGAGCAATTGAAAGTTGGACTGAGCTCCATACTGCAAAGCATTCGCATAGGCTCTTGGATCATATGGAGGTACAAATCCAGGTACATTTTGTGGTGCAATAGAAGAATCAAATCCGTGCAAACAAATGGCATTGGGATTCTGTACACAAAATTCAGCCAGATTTGCAGCAGATCCGCTTACATAGCCTGCACTGTTTTTGTGGAATGTTACGCTAAACTGGTAGTGCAACAAACTGCTTGTGCTACCAGTAAAATCAGAATCTACAAGTGCACTAGCTAGTTTGGCAGCATTGCTTACTTGCGCGACCCACAAAAATGGACTTGCTAGAGTTGAAACAACTGTGAGGCCTTCTTGTACCATGGACCATATGGACCTTGTTGTTTGGGCTCCAGGGTCTGTCCATACAAAGTAGCGCAAAGGATTTGCATCAAAGTCAATGAGGGTTTGCACCATTGCACTTTTTGCGCTATTCACATTGGCTAGGTAGTACTGCAGTGCGTCTTTAAGTGTGCAGTTGGTTTGTTGAATGACTCGTTGCCAAGTTAGAGACGGCAAAAGCATTGAGGCATTAATGTAAATGTCAAGCGTAGCTACATTGGGGTTCATTTGACCTGTTGTGCTTTGGCTAGGTGTTGCGCCATAGGTCCAGTAATGAAATGCATTGTGCTGCAGCACAATTTGCTTCATTGCCTCGGAGCTCGTGTACATGTACGTGACATTGGGCGAAATATTGTTTACAAGTTGCACCACCAAAGCATAATTCGGTCCTTGACTTGTTGTGCCATCGCTGTTTTGCACATAAGCCTGAAGAGGAAATCCAATAATGCTGCGGCCAAAGGTAACGACTCCACTGGTATAAAACGGATCGGGAACAAGAAATTCGTACTGACCAGATTCATTGGGCTGGTCAGAGCACAAGACTTGTTGTGCTAGGCCTAGGCCCATTGATACAGCAGGACTCTCAGGGGTAAAATTTAAAAAGGCCCAATTACGAGGCCGAAAAAAGTTAATTGCAACAAGGTATTTCCAATTGTTAGTGTACGACAAAGACATATTTGTGTCTTTTTGATTAAATAGGCGCAATGCCAATGTATTTTGCAAGCTCCAAATACTATAATTTGTTCGAATTTGATTTGCTGTATATTGCAAAAAGGTACTCCATCGTTTGGACCTTGGCAAATAACATGTCCAGTTTTGTACACTTAGTGCACTCTTGCTTGACACAGGCGCACTTGACATATCTTGCAAATACATTTGCGCTGGATTGCCTGTAGATGGGTCGTACAAGAAAATTGGAGCAGTATACGGAACTGCATTTGACCATAAGGTAGGCCCATATGGCGCAAACAGTGTCACTCCATAGCCAAGTTCTGCGCGCAATGCGCAATACACTATCGAGTTTTTCGTGGTTGGACTAGGCACAAACTGATTCTGAATGGTCCAAGGCAATAAATATTGCACATACCAGTGTCCAAATCCTTCTTGGGGCAAAGGGTTTGCACTCCAAGGCAAGTTTGATGCAATTGTGTTTGCCGTTTTCACGTACAAGTGCAAAGGCCCGTAGCCTGGTTCGTACACTTGAGGGTCTCGTCCTATGGTAATGTGCAACTCATTGGTGTCTGGATCTTGTGCTACGCCATCGTAAGGATATTCGTATGAACTAAGGCGAAACAAGTACGGATTGGGACTTTGAAATTGCGCTGTACCACTTGCAGTCTGATTTTTCGGATTGTACACAAATTTGAGAAGCTGTGCATAGGAAAAATTTGTGAGTGTTTCTGGCTGGTCAGGACCCACTTCATTGGCTAGTACTGCACGGTCTTGTTTGCCAAAAGCTGTATTTCTTGGATTCCAGTTGCCTCCTTGCGAGCCAAAACTTTCATTTTCATAAAACGGACCTGTTTCATATTTGTTGCTGCCAGGTGCATAGGCACTGTATGCAGCTGTATTGCCAAGTTTCTTGACAATGGACATACTTAAAGCAGGACCACTTGCACCATATGCCAGGGTGGGATACACTGTTGATAGTCCAAGGCTATTTGTGTCAATGGTGGCACTCGATCCTCCAAGTCCAAGCGTACTTGGGCAACTGTTTGGCACTACAGGCGCATCAGTTGGAAATGTATCATAGGGTGTAAATGTAATTTGACGCAGCTCATTGGCGTACAAAGGCTGGTATTGAAATCCTGGCCCTGATGGACCACTGTAAAGGCCTCCCGAGTAAGTCCAATCTGGTCCACTAGGGCCAGCAGGCCTTCGCACAACAGCACTTCCGTATGTTTGACCATTGTCTACTGCACTTGAATTAACTAGCGAATCTTTATTAAAACTAAGGTCTAAATCGCATTGCAAGGTATTAGCTACAATGCCATCTGAGCCGCGGACATTGCTTGGAGTCAAATTCACATTGGTATACTTTGGACAAATAATTACTGCTTTGTTGGACCCATCAGTAGGCTCTGTGATAAACGATTGAGTCAAGGTATTATTGTACGAACTTACTGGAGCATTAGGATTTGAGTCATATCCAGCATATGCTGCGATTGCATAAGTGTCTGCAGAAGCTTCAACACTTGAATATGCAATGCTGGACGGGTTTGCACTACCACCTACTGGACGTCCAAGGCACACATCAACGTTAGGCAGCACAGTGCCACCTTCTCCAATGACCTTGGGTATCGTCACAGGAAACGATGTGCCTAAACACTTGATGCATGTTCCTGTAGCATCTCGCGTGGTGCATTCTGCCTTGTATGGACCATTTCTTGCGGCTGGCAATAAGTTTAAACGGTGTTCGTTGCGCTTGGTGCTTTTAGTACCAATTTGAGCTCCATACGAAAAGTTTGTAACCGGCGAAGGCTTTCCAAATGCATAAGTGTTGCTAGTGACACTTTCGAGGCCAAAGAGGGCCTTTACAGTGCTTAGTGTTTGTGCTATATCAAATATGTAGAGACCAATATCGGTACTTAAACTAGCTCGCGTAATATCAATTGGGCACGTATTGTACACCATCCAAAATAATTCTGTTTGTGTGGACGAATCCATGGTATTATAATACGGTAACGTGGTCCATGTTATGCCATCCAAAGAGACCCAAGCAACGCCTACTAAGCTAGCAAGGCTTTTGGGCCATACAATGGATGGTCCGCCTAAGATTGCATTAAGTTCCCATAGAAATTGTCCAACAGCAAGAAAAAAACCTGCGCAACTTGTGTCGCCCGTGTTTGGATTCGCATAATATTTGATGTCATTGAACTGACTCACAGCTGCATTCAGTACAGCTGAATCTGTTTGTAAATTTTGAAATTTTGCAGGGCCAATGCCTACATAGTGCCCATCAGCTTTAATGGAATGGAACGAGTCCAAACAAGTTTGTGCATACACGGAATTGTATTGCTGCGAAAATACATTGGTGCTTTTGAGGTATGCGCCCAATAAGGATTGAGCGTATTGGTAGCTTTTAGCTCCATTGGTGGAAACCAAGATATTTGCAGGACTACGAAATGCAGGTACTTGAGCTCCTTGCGCAACTTCTAAATTGTCGTAGTCCAAAATAGACCACTTGTAGTCTTTGCCTGTTGCTCCAACACAAAAGTCAATGTAGTATTCCGAACCAGGAAACGGTATGGGCTGATACAAAGCAGATTTACTTCCACTATTTTGCACACTTGCAAAGGTGTGCAATGCGCTTGCAATTGGACCGCCAATGGCACACACAATGCCAAGAGCAAGGCCTTCGGGCCATGTAGTAGTGGATGCAATTGTAGGTTCTACCACGCAAAGTTTTGGAACTGGACAGTATATGTGATACAAGGACCCTGCAATGACACTATTGACAGGTAATGCAATGGAATAAGGCACCAATGCCGTGCTATTTGTACCTGTTGCTTCAGAAATTAGTTGAATTGCATTGGGAGCTTGGAACGAGGTTTCGTACGTGTTTGATCCTTGACTGGTTTGTGCAGTCACGCTTGTAGTTACAAGGCCTGCATGAAAGCCCAAAAACGCTCCGCATGCGCCAATGGCTTCATCGATGGAATTGAGTGACAAAGGATTTGTACTACCGTTTGCTACAAACAGACTATTAATGTCAGATTGCGCAAGGCCTGTGGAACCAAAGCCCAAATCAAACGTAACATTTTGGCTCATATTTGTAATTGTGATTGCTAGGACATTGTAGGGACTTACAAGCACTGCCACAGTTGCGTCTTTTAAGGCTGCAGAATACGCAGCATCGTTTGCGACAAAATTTGACAAGGCATTGGTCAAACACGTTTGCAATGTGTCAATGACATTACTTGGAGTAACTAAAATAGATGTCAATGCACTTATACTTGGATCTTGATTGTCGGCGGCGCAAGCGCTTAGGACCAAACTGTCGTATAAATTGACAAAGGTCCAAGAAGGAAACTTTGTAACGCCTGTAACGCCGTTAATGCGCAAGAAAAAGCAAGTATTTGGCAGTTTTGTTGCATACATCGGAACATTGCCTGTAGCACTGACAATGCTTGTAAAGTCTACTAGAGGAGGACCAGGTGTAGTTGGGCTTGGAACAACAGGCGCTACAATTCCTGCTTGAGATCCAAGTGCTCCATATTGCAACCTTCCCGTGCCAGATGCTTTTGTAGAACTTGGCCAAGGTGTCATGCTAATAACTTCCAAAGGAATGTCGGTAGAATCATAAAAACTTGCAAATTGAGGAGCCCATGGACTGTCGATGACGCTGGAATACGAAAACGCATTGGGACTTGCAACAAGTTCTACATTGTTGGTAGCCTCATTCAATTGTCCATCCAACAGACGAACGCTATGTTCAAGAGGAACATTGGCATCCGAATCAATTACAAACCGAGGATTCTGCCAAAGGCCCTTGTTCAAGGTGCTTGGGCACTCCACAATGCGTACCCCATCTCCTACAAACATAAGACTCTTGGTTCCCGATGCATCAAATGGTCGGATAGACCGCACATTGTACAAGGAATCTACATTGCATGATTTGGACCCGTCAGAAGATGTCCACACAAAGGGCCCAAAGGACGACTGCGTGCCCTTATTGGTAAGTGCTGGAGCTTTGGTGCTTGATGCACCTAGTAAAGTCCAGTATACATACGATGTTTTGCCTTCTACAAGCGCTCCAGAATCACTTGCAAACACCACAACTACAATTTGTGTTCCGTTGGTGTCAACAAGGCCAGTATACATTGCAGCTATTTCAGACTCGTGATGCGCACTTGGCAACGCAATCGAGTAGAAATGTTCCGACCAGTCTCCTGGACCCATGGTCACTACACTATTGGAAGAGCTGATAGTGCCGAAATTCGAGCTGTGCATGGTTGAAAAGGTATTGTACTTGGAAACCCACAAGGATTGTTGCACATTGGAAGGCGCGCCATTGGAGCTATTTAATTGGCCAGAACTTTGGACTGTTTGCACCACTACGACACGCCCTGGTCCTCCAAGCGCTCCATTGCTTTGCGTACCCCCTACTGCAACATTTGACGCGTAGTACGCGTTGCCTGTAGCTGGAGCAACATAGGACTCACTTGACTCTAACAAAGGACTCAACAAATTTGCGCTATACGAGGATCCTCCTCCCCCACCAGTTCCAATATCTTCAGGACTGCCAGAGTAGCCCAAGTAACCTCCTGCGCCTCCTCCAAAATATCCAGAGCCGCCTCCAGCTCCGCCCAATGACTTTTTGGTAATGGTCCAAGCAGAATTGCCTCCAAGGCCCATAGATCCATCCAAGGCTTTTTTAAAGCGCGAATCACCGTAAAATGTGCCTCCTCGGCCTACACTCGTACTTGTGGCTCCTTTGCCTCCATTACTAGCTGGAAATCCAGATTGTGCTTGTACCAAAGGATCAGCAGATGCGGCGCCTCCAAATCCAGTTCCGATTGAGCCTCCTCCTCCACCTGCAGTTACAATGTCTTGGCCCATAACTTGGATGGCGCTTCTGCCTCCACCAGCTCCGTATGCGGACGATACAATGCCTAGACCACCATTGCCAAAGGCACTTCCACCAACTACAATTTCCAAGGTTTGACCAGGACTCCATTTGGATCGGTCCAAGTGCCCGCTTACAAATGCACCTGCTCCGCCATACCCACTTGAATTGGGATCTGACGATCCTCCTGCGCCCCAAACAAATACTTGTACATTAATGCACTTGGGATCCAAGCGCATAGTTTGAATGCTTCCAGTGTAGTCAAATATCGTAGTAATTTTTTGATACAGTGGGTTTGTCGAACCTAATGGAGCAGAAGCTTTTGCCTTGGACGTCTCAGCAACTGCAAATGCCAAGGTTTGTGAATATGGATCAAAATGCCAAGCAGAAATTCCGAGACCTGTCATTACTGTTCGTTTGCTATCGTCTTTCGTAATCACTGGCGTTGCGCTTAAAGATGTGCGCAATGTATTGCTTGTTTCAGGATACGAATCTGCAGTTTCATCCCATGCCAAACCATTGTATTTCCCAATTGCACTCAGTGCATCTACATTGATACCATTAGGAGCACGGAGTTTTTGCATCGTAGTAAAGCTGTATGACCCACTAGGGAAGCCTAGTACCGAGCCCAATGAAGCATCTACTGTACTCTCAAAAGTCAAATCGAATACAAGTGTGTTTGGCGCATTACTTGACAGCGACATTTCAAATGTCGAAGCATTGCTCAACAAAGATTCGTTTAAAGTAAAGTAGGAAGCACCTGTAGGAGCACTGTATACCTCATTCAAGTATGCTACAAATGCATTCGCAATGGTATATGCGTTGGCACTATTTGTTTGCAATTGGTATGCCTGACTTTGTTGGGTAGGACCTCGGAGGTGAAATGACAATTGAGTATCATTGGTTTGGTACGCAAATTGTTCGGTAATAAACGACAATACAGGTCCTCCTGGATTAGGCCCACTTGCGCCATTGTCTTTGCCAAACACGTACAATGTGTCATTGATGCCCTGAGAATTATTTTGCACATCAAACCTTGCCATACGAATGATGCCAGCATTGGGACCAAACTGCAAGTCAATCGTAGCATTTTCCTGTGCATTAGGCACAAGTGCTGGATTTTGGCTTAGATTTGGATCTTGCGACCAATAGCGCACGCTTATACCTTGCCCGTACGCTGGTCCTAACGATGCTGCACCAGCAAACACGTAGCCATACGAATTTTGTAAATTGGGACTTACAAGACCCCTTGAACAAATATCAGACACGGAGGTCAAGGTAAAGTCTTGAGGCAAAGGGTCTAACGGTCTTGACGCATTGTACAAGGTAGTTTGTTGAGCATTGGGTCCTTGCACATTTAAACCAGTTTGAATATTTCCGACGCTGGATGTAACAAATTGGTTTGCATTGCTGTCAAATCGCATTGTGGAGTATGATCCCACATAATACGGATCCGTGATTCCAACAGTTTCGTATGCAGGCGGCAAAAATTGTAGTTTTGCCTTATCACTTTGTATTGCACTAATTGGACTAAACTGAGCGCAATACAGTTTGGTTGCAGGAGATCCCAAAGCATACAATAAACCACCAGTAGAATCGTTGGCATAATCCAATTTTGCAATAGAACTTTCTGGAACAGAATCAAACGATGCACTTGACGCACTAGCATTTTGGGGTCCCTGCAACACTGGACTATTTGAACTATTTGTGACACTTATGGTTTGCAAATAGTTTAATGATGTGGTACTATGTCCAGGCGCGCCAGTGCCTTGACTTTGAGCTTCTCTAGTGTCTTGCGCAACAAAAAATACGCTTTTAGATATGGGGACTTGAGTAGTACTTGTAAGTGCAGAAGCTTCAAGGAGTTTTACTTCGCTAATGCTTCCATTGCTTTGCATTGCTATACTATTTGTAAATGACATATCCCTTGCTTGGGTATTGTAGGTACCAATAATAACTTGACTGGTTCCGTCTTGTGCATTGGCTCCAAGAGCCAAAGTGGTATTTATGATGGAAGACTCGTTAATAAACGAACTTCTATTTAGTACAGGTCGAATGCATATGCCTAATTCATTCATTGTCATTCCTGGAGGACACGTACGCACAAATCTTCCATTCAAGTATGTGAATCCTGGAGGCACTGGCTCCACGCATAGTCCACTAGACTGATCAAGAGTGTAGCCTGAAGGACATTGCAATACATTGTATGGATTTGTACGACGGCTCATAGTTTTATTCATACATGCATACAACAATCATAAAAATTATACGCAAAAAAAGCTTACATGTGCACAATTTTAAAGGATGTGCGCTTAAAGGATGTGCGCATATTTATGCTGCATTTGTTGAGCTTTACTTTTTGCTATTGGCTGTTGCAGCAGCGCAATTCGGACTCTTGCAAAATAAGGAATGCGTCATGTCTACTGAGCAAGCACAAGTATAGCCTTGGGTCATTAGGTACTCGGGAGATTCATTGCGAAACTCATGTACAGTTCGTATGCGCTCGTGCAGCATAGCATTGTGCAATTGATGGCCTTTGTTAAAGTCGTAGCGATTGTACTTTTCATTCAGGTGTTTTACCCATGCATCTCCATTCAATACATCAACCAAGCCTGGAGAATAAAATTTCCCAAGTATTGTTTCCTTGGCTCCTCTGCTTACAATGTTAGTCCAACAAATTCTTCCTGCCATTGTACTTTACCTAACAAAAGTACAGTCTACAAAAGCAAAAGTACACTTTAGTACTTAAAAATTCAATGTAATTTTAAGTTTAACTTTTTTTGAGTTTGTACCGGCGTTGCGTGCGCTGAACAATGTGCAAGTATTGTCTAGTATTACAAAGTTGTACAAACAAATGAATGCTACAATGGAATCGTTACTGTCATTAAAACCAGTACAAACAGCCGTAAAAGGTCTAGCAGTTGGATCGGCTATGGTAGGTGTCATGTGGTGCATTCGCTTATTTACTGCACCGAGTACAGCGGAACAACTGCTTGCAAAATGCAGCACTCAGTTTACAGATTTAACAGAGATTGAAACAATGTACTTAAAAGGCATTGCGGAAAGTGATGCAGAACTGTTTGCAATATTGGAACGATTGCTTGTGTTTCAAAAATTTGAGCGCAAATTGTTTTTGGACATTCTTGCAAAATCGTTTTTGGCTACACAAACAATGTTTGTAATAAAGCATGGTGAAACGCTAAAGTCAAAAGCAACTACAAGTTTTAGAATTCGAAAAGTATGCCAAGCAATTATTGAAGCTGTTCGATTGTTTCGCAATTATTTGGAATTGTCAATGCAAGAAGCTTTGGAAGACTTTGACGAAATTGCAAAAGAGTTAAACGATCGCGTCGAACAAACCTGTACCGAAAGCGTAATTGATACTTTTGCATAATTAATGTGCATAATTAATGTGTAATTTTTGACCAAATAGTACCTAAAAAAAATAGTTTGAGTTATTATAGTGCTATGCAACAAAACTTAAACAAACAAATATGCATGATTGTAAAACTGTTGTTTTGTATGCATTTCATGAAGTAAACGATCGAGTAAAACATTTTTTGAGTACTTGCGTGTTCGATGATCCCAATGTAGATTTTGTTCTCATTTCTAATTCTGTAGGCAACTATGCGTCATTGCAAGTGCCTTCCTATGCACATATGTACGAGCGCGCAAATATTGGACATGATTTTGGGGCATGGTCGTATGGCCTTGAACAAATTGATATTTCAAAGTACAAGTATTTTATATTTGCAAATTCTACAATTCAAGGACCTTATTTAGACAATGAAACACCTATTGCACAATGGACCTACAAACTTTTGCAAGGGTTACAAAAGCCCAATGTAAAATTGTTTGGATGTACCATTAACGGTTGCTCTTCGAAACAGTATGCTTGGAGTGGAAAAGTACATGTGCAATCGTATTTATTTTGCATGTCTGATGAAACATTGCGCTTTTTAATAAACGAAGGCATATTTAGTACAAAGTGTGTGACAAAAAGTTATAGGGAAACTATTCAAAACAAGGAAATTCAAATGTCGCAATTAATTTTAGCAAAGCAATGGAATATAGGATGCAGACTAAAGTGCTACGAAAATTTTGATTTTACTAAACCGATTACAGTAAAGTTACTGGATGACGTAACATTCGACGTTTATTGTAACAGAATTTGGACACCACAGGAAGTCATGTTTGTTAAAGGCAATCGCAATCTTCAATTGCCAGTTCAATTATTTTTGCACTAGCAGTTGTTTGTCTGTATGAGTACGACGTCAGTCAAACACTTCACTTGTTGGGCTTTTTATGCTACACGATGGCGTAACCTCTTAAATCGGGCAACAATGTTGTGCAATACAATGGATTTAAGCTCGGAATCCATAAAGTATCTTATGCACAATAAGCCTAACAAAATGGCAAGTACTGTTTTGTAGGAGTGCAAGAAACTAATAAGAGTTGAGTCCCAAGAGTGCCAAGAAGATCCATGCAATATACGTACAATTGATTCGTGTGCGTTATATGCATCTTGTTGAAACTCAATGTTGCCAGCTAAGGATAAGTCAAAAGGATTCCAAACTTTTCTTGGCAAAACAGAAATGCCCTGGTTTGTATGTTTTGCTACTTTTGTAAGCGCAAGAGGACCCGTAGACGTCATGATGTGCAAATGTTTTACGGTTGAACAAGCAATTTCGGTCACGTCATTCGGGTAATTCAGGACATGTTCTATCATTTGAGTCCAAAATAATTTGGCGCTTGTACTTTTGCAGCTTGCCATGAGCGCATTTGTAAATGTTCCAGTGGCATTAGCTGAATGCACTAAAAATATATTTCCAGGACATGTGGACAAGTACAAATCAATGCTTTTTACAGGCATAATGTCAAGGTCGCTGTACACACCACCAAATTCTCTTAGCACAAAATAGCGAAATAAATCTACGCGTTGAATAGGATATTCTAATTGCATAAAGAATGTGTAATGTTCTGGATAATATGCTTGAATAAACATAGCAATTGTTTCATCAGTCCAAAAATAATAGGTCCAAGTGGTGTGCAACTGCTTCCATGCCTGTTGACTAGGTCGCCAATGCGTAGGAACTATTGCAGTTTTCCATGTTTGATGTATAATCTTGGGAATCCCATTTGACAACTGCTGTGCTTGCAAAAGATCTTGAAATGGTGTTTGTTTCATACACTACAATAATTTTTATTTTGAGAAAGGTGCGCGCACTCTGGTTTGCATAACTCACCTAGATGCAAACCATAAGACACAAGGCATTTAGGTCTTACTAAATTACCTAAAGTGCTAGTACCCTAAATTACCTAAAGTGCTAGTACCCTAAATTACCTAAAGTGCTAGTACCCTAACATGCTACTTGAGTATCACTGGATGCTTGAAGCGTTTCAAAAAACTGTTTTGCTTGGGGAGAATCTGCATGTATTACCTTTTGTTTAAATTTTGCAAAGTGATCCAGTTGAATCCATTCGTACATGCGCACTACACCAAGCACAATGTGTTTGTAAATTGGACTCATCTTGGCTTTTTCGCTTTTTGCGATTAAAGGTTCAGGTGTATCGCTTACATCGAGAAATGATACAGAATATTGCTTTTCACGTTCTAGCTGCTGCATGCGACGCTTGGCGATCGCAATGTCCTGTTGCAATGCTAAAACAATAGTTTCCATTTGCTTGTCAAATGCATCAAGTTGAATGTCTTGTGCTGCGCTTTCGACATTGCTTTGCATTGTTGCGTCATCGGCGCAAGTAAAATACTTAAATTCTTCTGGTTCACTAAAAACGCCCTTTGATTCTAAATGCTGAAAATATTTTGCACCAAGAGTTTCCAAAATTTCTTGTTTTACTTGTTCGGAATGAGCGTCTCCAAATATTGCAACAAGGCACCACGTTTGACCTCGGATTTCTGACTCCCGAGAAATGGATGGCAATAAAGAACGTTTTGTTGCTTGTGCAACTGCAAACGTTGATTCATCCATTGCTTGTACAATCGCTTTGTCAATGTTCGTTGCCGTTGCACTAGTTTTACTATGTTGATTGTCACTATTAGATAGTGCTAAATCTTTACAAGCACTATTTGTGTTGGCGTCAGAATAAGCAACAGGCTCTGGACAACTGAGTAAGTACGCAGCACGAATTTGTTTTAAAGACCGTGAAATTTTTCCTTCTGTTTGATTCCGGACTCGAAGTTGTTCAGCTTGGCGCCAATCATTCCATGCTGATAAATGAGACATGTCGCCTCCATGATTAATTACTCCTGTATGAGTCAACGTGATCCAAGTATTTTTGGAAACAGTAAATGTTTCGACTGCCGACTGTTTAACAACATGTTGAGCTTCTTCATCAGTAATGTACGCGCCGAGAATTCGAATTGAACACTTGGATGCTCTGATTGCATCTGTATTCACATTAGCATAATTAAAACAATAACTCATTCTAGAAAAGTATTGTTTTTTTTTCAGCAGCAAAAACGTTTCAATGAGTTTGTGCACTATGGTACTACTTTTTCGCCAGCCATTGATTATTGCAACTAAATTGGCAGCATGCGTGCATTACGGATGTGCAATATGCTAATCCTTATGTCTTGCATAACATCTACAGCTGTAGTATTGTCAAAATTACTGTACAACAGCGACACTGAATTGCACACTGCTATGCTCGTTGTGTATGGAACTGCAATTCCAAGTTTTTTGGCAGTAGCGTTAACATACATTCCCGATGGCGCTGAAGACACACAGTAATTTAATGTTGATTAAAGTGTGTGGCATGTAGACACATGTGCGGCGCACCAAGACAATTCCTACTGAGTCAACAAACAAACAAATATGGATGATGACATGTTTTCTGGAATTCGAGACGCGAAATTTACAGGAGCAGATCTTTTGTTGCCCGAAACACAAGCAATGCCTCCACAACCTGAAGAAGTTCCTTCTACTAAAGTTGTTGGAGCACAACCTGCTCCGCCAAAGTCCACAGTTGTAATGCTGTTATTTTGCATTCTTGTGCTTTGTATAGTATTTGCATTATATTCTTACATGAAACAAAAACAACCAGTGTATGCGGGACGAGTGTTGCCAGGTATTGCCGACAATACTGTGTTGCCCAATGTTGTAGGAACTACAGCTGTAGAACCTATTCAAGCAACACCTATGAGAAAATTACATGCTGCAGTGCAAAGCAATGCAAAGAAACTTGTGAGCACGCCAGTGCATAAAGTTCAAGAGCCTGCGTGGAAGGCTGTGATGGAAAAAGAAGATATTGTACAAATAAGTGGAAGTATTCCTACTTGGGAAGAAGATTATGTTCAAGAAAAGTCAGAACGCATTGCAGAAAATGATCCAAAGGTTCTTGCAATGTTGCAAGAGCGAGAAGCTATGGATAAGTTACGCAATCCAGTTCATCATGCGCCTTAGTGCTAAACACTGTTTAATAATAGAAATGCAATTTTATTAAAAATACTGGTACCATTTGAAGTTACAATTACACAATTACATGGAACTCAAAGCATCGCAGCTTTGAATAGCTTCCGAAAGTGACATTTGCTTGGGTGGACTTTTTTGCGTAAAAGCGCTCGGGCCTTCCAACGCTCCGTAAATGCCCTTTTGCTGTGCAACTACAGCGTAACGTAAAGCATCGATTACTACACCGGCAGAATTGGGACTGTCTTGCACTTCGAGCTTTGCATCCAGTGTCACTGGAGCTCTACCAAACCCAAGAAGGTCCAACTTAAAATGCGCAACTTTGGTGTCCTTGTAATGCCGAATGTAATCGGATGGTCCAGCGTGCAAAAAGTCTGGCTCCGAACCATGATGCTTCAACACATTTTCCTTGGAAATTTTTTTGGACTTTAGTCGTTCTTGGTTGCACATATTTAAAAAGTCCGTGTTGCCTCCTGAATTTTGTTGAATGTGTACCAATACTTTATGCCCGCGTGATTCCGCAAGCTCTTGAAACATTTGTGACAAAACACTTGCTCCAAATTGTGATTTCATATCGTCACCAACAATGGTACACTTTGCATTTGCAAACTTTGCACTCCATTGAGGATTGCTTGCAATAAATACAGGTATGCAGTTTACCATATTGACAGATGCCTTGATGCAAACAGAGGCCCAAAACTCGGTTGCAATTTGAGATCCTACTGGCAAATAGTTAATAAGAACATCGACTTGGTAATGGTGCAAAATATTGGCGTATTTGTCCACATCTTGAGTCGTATAGGCTACTGAATTGTGTCCGTAAGCAGGCGCATACATTCCAACAGATTCATCATCAGAAGTATTGTCCACATAATACCTCTCAGTGTCTTTTTGAGACGTTGCTCTCATGTGTTGTGACACTCCGTCAAGGATTGGTGCGCTAAGCACAGGACCGCCATATCGGTACAGTGGCCCATTTTGAACATCTCTTGAAATATCCATGCAGCAATTGGGCAATTGAAAAATAGCATCTCGTAAACTAAAACCAATTTTACGCTTGTCTACATCAAATGCTACAACAAAGTCGATACTGTCAGCTCGATACTGTCCAATAAATGTTCGATAAGGCAAAATTTCTTTTGTACTGTAATAGTGCACTCCTTGAACAAGCGCCGAAGCACAGTTTCCCACGCCTACAATGCCTACACGAATTCGGTGCGAATCACTCATTTGTATTTGATTACACAGTCTAAAGAAATATGTGACAAACTCACAAAGTATTATGCTGTGTAATCAAATACTGAAATGTTCATGTGCTTTTTTAAACTTGTTAAAATTAGTTGATTGGGTTTGTTAGGATCGTTGTACACCAAATGGTTCGCTTTAGGTTGTACAAATGTAAAGTCCAAAATTACTTCTTTTTCATCTCGCTGACTTGGTTTTTGAAATAGATATGATGTTATCATAAATATAGGAGTATTTTTTGGAACTTTAATTTGCATAAAACAACACATTCCTTTAAAAAGTATTAAATCGCATTGTTTTGATTTCTTAAGTTTAGCGCAATGTTCTAACCTTATATCTACAAGATCGAAATCTTCATTGTCTGCGTACACATATTTTAAAGATTCTACGACTGACAACGATGTACTTACAAGTGCCCGTGATGCTTGAATGGAGTCTACATGATGAATACCTCTATAAAGTAAAATACTGTGTGAAAGTTTAGGCGCATTTGAAATTATGTACAACATATCCTGTTTAAATTGCATTGCCATTAATTTTATTTGTCTAAATGTAAATGGCAAAGAATCAATATATTCTTGTACAGTGCTATGTCCAAATTTATTGCCATACGTATATGCGTAAGGAGTCATAAAAGCAGTTGCAATATCTAACATCTTATATGGGTAACCAAACATCCACGAATCTTTACTTTGAATTGAAATGTGCAATTGCAATTCTTCTACATCATCTGAACCGTTTAAAGTGTAACGAAATCCATGTTGCAATGCTTCAAATTGTTTATCTGAAATATATTTTCGCATTTGAGCAGCTAATGGAAATAAATCGTTATACCCACCGTCCCACTTTTGTCCACATTGAAGTGCAATACTTTTTTTAAGTGCTTCGTCACTTAATTCCAGCGACTGTAGTATGGTAGCTCCTCCCATTTGCCATTGTATCACACACGTTCTATAATATCCATGTAAAGATTTTGCATATAATTCGTTTTGTTGTTCAATGTCAATGTAATTCATTAATTTTATTATTTATGAAGTGCGTGAGTTTTCAAAAAACCTATTTTCATACAAATTTCATTTGTAAAGAATAAATGAAGTACAAGGATGCTTTTCAATTGTTAGAACCCGACGATGCAAACACGATTGAAGTATTAAGGTTGCCAAACAGGAGGCAAAATAGCAGCCAATATTTTAAGAAAAACACTATTGAGCAAGACGAGCAACCTGAGGAAGACTTTAATGCCAGAGAACAGCAAGACTTTATTGAAGTGCTTTACACAAATCCACACACTGGTGCTCAATACAAGGTAAAAGAGCGCAAAGTGTGTCCTCCACAAGGTGACTTTCGCATTAATACTCGAGAAGCAAAATACGCTTCTATCATGGGCCTGCAGTCTCACAGGGTAGAACGCGATTTAGACATGTATGAGTCAATGAGTCATCCGTTGGAATCCGAGCCCATGGTGAACGAACGAATTATTTTAAACAAATTATCGGAAAGTGTGCAACAAAAAGCACAGCTCGCTTCAAGGATGAGACCCAATGCAGAAGCTCCTGAAGACGATACCGAAATCGTCGCACAAGACATGAAGTACAATGTAGTAGGTCCATATGGCACAGAAGCAAAACGACAAATTCAACCAATTGCTTATAGGCCCCATGCAGTTCGTGCAGACGTAGCGCAAAAAGCAGAATTGCATCAGGCTTCACGACAAATGTTTACACAAGCAGCAGTAGAAAAACCTGTAAGCGAAACAAAAGTTTCTAAACAATTGGAATCTGTATTGAGCCAAACATTTTCCGCGCTCTTTTTACCGTCTCAAGCTAATGTAAGTGTACAAGTTGATGCAATACATGATGCAATACAGTACAGATCTGGACCGCAAACACAAGTTTCAAAGCGCACGCTTAATGCACATCAATTTTTTCAAGCTGGATTGTGTAACCGTTTAGAGCACAAAGTTGACAAGGTAAAACAAGACAAAACAGTGTATGAAGTAGGCAAACGTGCATTGCAAACAATGTTTGTCAATCAAGCTCTTAAAGCTGAAATAATGGAATTACAACCAGAACAGATTATTGAGTTGCACAAAATAGTTGGTACCACAATCATAAATTCATTATTAAACAATCAAAAAAATCCTGTTGCAAGTGCTTTAGACACAAAAGAAAAAGAAACATTAATTCAACTTGTAAAACAGTCCATTAATCCATCTGTGTACCAAGGCCTGTTAGAAACTCCAGCTTCTGCGGTTCCATCGCAAAGACTTCAGGAGCACAGTACAGATCGCGAACACGTAAGTGCTGTTCCAATCGCATCAGAGGCCCACAAAACCGTAGACTCTCGCGAATACGCATCAGAATTTCGACACAGTGCACAAGTAACGCGAGCTAGCATAGGTTCATTTTCAAATTTGTTTCGACAAAGGCCCGAGACTACTTATTTGCGTGAATTTCAATTAGAATCCAAGTGAGTTGCGCTATGCAAGCATTGCCTACTTTGGTAGCAGTCCGTTTTCCTTGAGCCATTTATAATCGCTATAGCGCTGATTTTGTTTCATAATTTCTACAAGTTGGTTTATTCTACTACGTTTCTCTAACCTTCTCTGTTCTTCAGAAATACTTGCGCTTTGCACATTGGTATCTAGTGCTTCAATAATGTCTGCATCAACCATATTTGGCAACAATGCATCAAATCTGCTTTGTGTGTATGGAAAATATGAAGTACTTTCTTCATTAACAAATTCTTGCGATAACAATAAAGCTTGATTATTTCTATAATTTACAAAATCTTGAAGAAGTAGCATCCTTTCATCAATCATTAAAGCCAAAAAATCCTTTAAATACTTTGTGTAAGTATTATACTCATTGTATGTTTCTCTAGTTATAATATCAATTTCGTTTATGTACTTGTTTCGCATACTAATTCGATTTCGTAACAAGTCAATTTTATCAGACAAATTTTGTAATTCAGTTTCGTACATAAGTACAAAAGCACTATATTCTTTTTCTAATTGCGTAAGAGAAGGCGTTCGCAATTTTCTTTGTTTACTTTCGCGTGTATCTACAGGGTGATAATTCGTCTCTGTACTATTTCGTTTTAATGTTTTTGGCATAACATTATTCGCATCAATTTGTATTTGTTTTAAAGCTCTATCTTGCGTAATTGACCGCCTTGCAGTCCCTGACTGTGCGGCAGGAGACGACTCAGAAGACGTAGAAGACATTGAAAACGCAGGTGACACAGGAGGCGAAGCTGCAGCAACATAACGTTCTTCGGGTCTTGCGAAAAATAAGGTATATTTGATTTTGTTAAATATTTCTTCCATAACTTTAGGATTTATTGTATAATATTCAGTATTTTGAGTTTGAGGATTTTTAAGCTGCACAGAACTAGACATGGTAATTAAGTACAATTGTTCAGGATGAATAGATCGATTTTCATTGTATCCTAAAAATGTTTCTAATTCGCGATTTGCTTCTATTACATCTGTAAACTGCGTGGGTTGCATAAAAAATCGTTCAACGCCTTGCAAAAAATCAACACGCAACACTGCGTCCTCAAAAAGTACTTTGGCGTCTGGTCCTTTAGGCAAAGTAATCTCAAACTGAAGTATTCCTTTTGGTTTGAATTTTTTTGTTTTATTGGTTGACATTGTGTTTATTTATACTTTAACAACCCTTACTCTGCAATATTATTGCCTTCTTTGAAACAATTTTGCTGCAATTACGCTAAATAATAATATAATTAAAATTCCAACAAACAGTTTTACAAAAATGGAGCCAATAGTATTCCATATTGATACCACAACAGGTCTTGTGATTACGGGACGAATGCATGCAGTTTGATTGGCACTTGTTTTAAAAGGCGCTGAACAATCTGCCAAACATTCAGTTCCTACAGCTTTGGATCCAGTGGGGCATTTTGCATAGCATTGGCCATGCAACGAAGTAAAATCAGTTCCACAAGTAGCAGGCACAACAGTTCGTGCAAAAATTAGTTTTGACACTACAGGTCCAATGTCGCTACTAAACGACTTATCACCAGTCCAAAAGTATTGTCGCAGATTAGTAGGTATCACGGAATAACACATTTCTGAATTGTCTGCATACGGCACAGTTCCAACATCACATGGCCCAAGACAGATTCGTCCGCCTACTCGAGTTTCGTTAGCATAACATGCTTCTCGAACCGTAGCAATGCGCTTTATAAACTCTGCTTGGCAGCTTTGCTTGTCTTTGGACTCTACAAAGCCTTTGGGACAATCGGGAATACACAAATCATATTTTGCGCTAGTTCCGCTAGGGCAAGCAAGGTAACATTTGTCAAAATGTCTATCTGAACCAGTAGGGCAAAAGATAACTGGTTTTATTTCACGTTGAAAGGATGGCCTAAGGCACGTAGGCAGCGCACCGTCCACTAAACCAGAAGGCGCATAGCCCTGTGGACAATTTAATGCGCAAAATGGCCCATTGTTTAGTGCAGTATAACCAGCAGGGCAATTTCTGTAACACTTTCCGTCGTTTCCAATTTCAGAGTTATTGGGACAACTCATTTATTTAATACAGATTGAAATCGTTTTTTTGCCAAGCATCGCGCAAAGTACGCAGAGTCTGGACTGTACATGTAGCGCAAAAATCGCATCCATATAATGCGCAGCATGGATGCTGCTAGTACATAGGTCCAATTGCGCTTTGCAATTTTGCTTACTGCTAAATTAAATACGCAAAGACGTTTTGCGCTCGAATGATTTGATACTGGCGCCAAAGTTGATTTAAATGACAACAACGCATCAGTGTTCATTGTACAACCAGGAAACAAATCGCGCAACTGTAACATTAATTGCTCTTCCGGAATGCGTAAAACAAGCGCAAATGCATTAGAGGTGCTCTCACAAGCAGCAGCATTTCCAATAGCCTGTAACACACTTGTATTTTTATCTAATGCAAAA
>Ga0114962_10000782_pt1 | contig 27705 bp, 31 predicted proteins | sample C_130820_MF_Meta_FD_87017 | JGI IMG/M metagenome (GOLD analysis project Ga0114962, IMG submission 87017) | Freshwater microbial communities from Lake Croche, Canada to study carbon cycling - C_130820_MF_MetaG | ecosystem: Environmental > Aquatic > Freshwater > Lake | place: Lake Croche, Canada...
CATTTTATCAGGACAAACAGAGCCATGTGCAGAGTCAAGTAAAGATCTAATGGACTGTAGTGCTCCAATGCCAAACAGTGCAACACGAAATAGTGCAACACCAAATAGTGCAACACCAAATAGTGAAAATACTTTAAGTGCAGTAAACTCTGCGAATACTGAACAGGCGTTAAATAATGCGCAAACAACAATTCAAGCACCACTTGCACACAGTCGAGTATGCAAAACACCCGAAGAACATGCAATGCACAAGTCAGAATACTCAGCAGCACATTGTTCAGGTCCGAATTCAAGATGTATTGATTATGATGCAGTATATGCAAAATACAATCGCATGCTTGACAATTGGATGCGCATCGGGCTCGAAATTGCAGACGATTATTTTCTTTCACGATTCAGAACAAATGGAACTGCAGTTGCAAATTCCTTGCGATCGTTGCGCATTCGATACATTCAAAACAACATAACCGAACGCCGATGGAAAATTAGTCTAAGTCTCATTGAAACGCTACGAATTAAAATGTCGCGCATATATGCTATTCGGAGTATGTATAGAGCAACATTTACAGATATTGTGGCTCAATGCTTCATTAGCGCGTACCGCGCTACGACGGGAAAAACTATTCAAAATACGCAAGAATATTATACTTATTTGCAAAACACGGTTCCCAATGGATTTCAATTGTTGGACTCTCTTAATGCCCAATTAGAAGAGCTCCGAGTATACTACATTGTGCAATCGCTCCACATTCTTCAAGATTATTCAGATCAATACATTCACATTCCAGAGTACGACAGCTCACAAGTCTTGACTTTTACACGAGTTCCTATAGGAGTAGCAAAATTGAGGTATACAAAACATGCCCACCAAGTATAATTGTTGTGCGTTAATCAAGATATAGCGTTTTCAAATCAGGCGGCGGTTTCCTTCCTGATTCGTTTTCGTCATTGCAAATCCAAGTATTTTCACATACCCATCTTGAAAATGTAAAGCAGTTTTGGGATAATAATTCGTAGTCGTATGGTCCGACAAATTGAATTGCTCTTTGTACAATGAATGCATTTGGCAACAAATGAGTGTAGTATTGCTTTAATATTCCATAGCGCAAATGCGCAGGTTTTTGAATAGCTCGTTCCATAAATGAAACAAATGATGTAGGTCGTACCGTATTAGCAGCCCAAGACCGAACTGCTATTACTTCAACCATTAAACCATCATTGCGCACAAGTACTGCCTTGTGCTGAGCTTTTACCAATTTATCCACGCCTGTCGAAAAAAAGTAGGAATATTCTCCACATTCCAACGATACTAATTTGTGCAATAATTGTTGCACAACCCTGATCGAAAAAAAAGTGCCTAAACGGTACATTACGGAAATGTGTTGCAAAACAGTTTCGCGCAACGCTACATTGGTTTGAAAATGCGCATTTGCTATTGCAGCAAACACTTGTACATCTCCGTCATCACATTTTAGTTGAACTTTTTGACTTGCTTTAACTATGCTTGGGTTATTTAAATAGAGCGCAAACAAGATTTGCAAATCCATGTACGACAAAAATACGGAAAGTCTAACAGATTTTGTTGTTTCAGGAGACATTGCATAAGGCAAAGCGCCAAACTCTTCAAATGGATACGTTTGCGACTTTAAGTAAATGTCAATAGGGCCTGTACCTGTGCCTTCGTCATTCAAGTACACATTTCGTGATTCAATCGCTAAGGTCAATGCACATTGTGTATTGCTTTTAATTCGTTCTTTCCACAGTAGGTGCAACATCATAATCTCTGGTTTGTATAGCAAACTTCTTAAATAGTACGCTTCGTGATACTTTTCTAGCTCTTGCAATGCTGAATCTCCTGGACCAGTCAATACATTTTTTGACAAGACACTTCGAATGTTCATGCGCAGTTTTTCAAACGTTGACTGACGAATCATACCGCCATAAATACTCCGTCGATACATGCTTTATTAGTACCTGAACAAAAGGTGTTTTCGTACACAAAGATTAGATTTTTACGACTAGGTATGTGCAATTACAAATGCATCAAAATGTCATCAATTCGTTTACTTTCTTGTGCCTGTATTTGCTCCTTGTTAGCTTGCAAAAGCAGTTGCAATTGAGTGGGCCCCAAACTATGAAAACGAGGCATCAACAACTGTTGTTGCATTTCACAAAAATCAGGAAATCCTTGACTAAGATTGTCTGAAGAAGTCCATACAGCTGAATTACTTATTGAAATCCAAAAGTGTTGAATGGATTGCGTAATCATTTCAGCAAGAAACGACGCAAAGATGCACAAATTGGAAGATCTTATATGGTTCAAAAACAGTACAGTGCCAGGACCAGATTGCGCCGTAGCTAAAGGACGAGAATGCGCACCAGGCATTGTACTACGCAATGGCGTACTATACGATGGCGTACTGCACTGCGCAAAGGTAAGTTCAGAAGGATCCAGCGTTGTTACAAACGAGTTCGTACCGTGTTCTACCGTTGCAGTTCCCACTTGAGGCAAGTCAATACAAACAGGATTGTTTGAAGATGTGCAAAACACATTCCTTGCAATTTGACACAATGTTGCTTGTCGTTCTAGTTTAGACCTACACAGTTTGCTACTTAAAAGTGCAAACGATTGATTTGCCAGGTCTATGTAGAGACACTGAAGCATAGAAGCAAGGCTATACACGTTGTGCAAAGACTGCAATGCCTTTGCAGAACCATGTTTGCCTGTTTCATGACGCATAATTGCCTTTGCAGACTTAAACAGCCCTCCCGAAAGACACCATTGTTTTGTCTTATGAGACGTGTGAATGAAATCATTGCAGTTGCACTGAATTGTACTCTTGTAAAATTGTTTGACAGTAATCCAAAGTATGCCAATGTCAAAAAAATAATTTTGGTATTGCTGCAATTGAGTTGTAGGATGTTCGTGACGAGTAGCGCAATAATCCTTTGACTTTAAAAAAAACTTGGACTGCAAAAGAAACTCCACGTGAAATGCTTGAATGGAAACGCTAATGCACAGTAGAGAACGCAAAAGGTAGCAAAAATAATCGGTCTTGTACTCTAGAGATGCGACAAATTCTGGCTCCAAAGTCCTTACGCCTTGGAAACCGTTTGCAACCCTGTACTGCGGAAGCTTTTGATTTGGACTTTGGTATGGAATCAGTCGCAATGTGTGCTTGCATCTTACGCAATCGCAGGTTGAATACGAATAGAGATGTTGACACAACTGCGTAAGAATGGTCCAAAGATCAGTTGGAAACCCTTGAAACAATACTGGTTCGACGTGCACATCAGTGTAAATGGTGTACACAAAATCAAGGATACGCTTGCCTAGCGCTACTGACGCTTGAAATGCCATAGGCATGCTATTCGTTGGGTCATACGTTTGCAATGCAACCGTTTTGGAATACCAAGAGTCACTTGACAACAATGCCAGCAAAAGATCCATAAACAACGGTTGATGTGCCATAGCTTCTAAGCTGCTGCTTGTAATGTCCAAGGCACTGAAATGCTTTATAGGCCACTTGTTGGGAAAGTCAAAGTGCTTGCCTCTTGCACTATTGTACGCAGAGTTCATGCTAGTTTTGTGACTTTACTATTGACTTTAAGAAAATCGTATGGTATCTTTGGCCTGCTAGGCTGCCTAGCACGATCGATTCGACTTGAGTTTGTAGTTCGTTAAAAAAAAAAGAATTGCAAATGACGCAAGGTACAAATAGAAACATCAGAATCTATTCGATTAGGACTGTATTCCAAATACAAAATGCTAGGATCGTTTATTGAGTCTTTAGAACCAATTGTAGTGTCTATGATTTATAAAGAATACAAAAATGAATCTACTTTTTTTCCTAATTTAGGCATTTTTTTTAATGAATTTGCTTTAATATACACTGCAGTGAATAAAAAATAGATGGTATCAAGATTTATAGAAAAAAAATAGTACAATGCTGTGAACGCACAATGCAATTAATAAAAATTAATCGTAATTAACTTTCGTTGAAAAAAGTAGCAAATATGGTGAGCCTTGCAATAAATTGCAATGGAAGTAAGTATGTTTGACACGAAAAAGTGGCCTTCGTATTGTCCAGACAAGTATTGGGCTCTCCAAGACGACATAAAACATTTTGCAGCTCTTGTTTCAAAGCCTAATGCACCTATCGCAGCGTACAAACTAAAGCTGCAAGATTTACCTCCTGGACTAACTTGTTTGCACTCATTTCAAGCATTGCGCAATATTACAGTGGTGCAAAGAGACTTTGCAAAGCAAATTGTGTCTGTTGCGCTTCAGGTAAATTCTACTATTGTAGAACAAAAACTTAATTTTGACGATGAATACACATTTCAAATGTTTAGCAAAGACCACATGTACCCTTTGCATTGTGGTGCAACAATGTACGTATTACTTAAATTTGCACCTGAACCCTGCGGCGCATCTGTGTTGCCAGCATTTTGCTTGCGAGGTCAAGGGCTTTGCATGACACTATTAAGGCCTGAAAAGCCTTCGTTTCTTTCAGCCAACGAGTGTACTCTCATAACATTCGACGGAAGTCAAGTGCACATACTTGTTAAAGAACCCCTTGACTCGTTGGACATTTATAAATGTCCAGGAGATGACGATGATACACTGACACTGTCCAAGTTTTTGCAGCAAGACATTTTTTGCAATCCGTTAAAAGCCGAAGACGACGCGCTTAGCGCCATAGAGACCTTGGAAGATTTGCAAAAACAACTTGAATTATTGTAATTTATAAACTCTTGTACATGAAAAGCACTTTCAAAAAAACAAATTAGTAAAGTACAAACACAAAACTTAAATACTGCTTTCCTTTGGAGCGACAATAACAGTGTGCTTGGTTTTTTGACCGCCCAAGAGACATTCAAGCACAAGCGGTTGAGTAGAGTTGTCAATTGCAAGGTGCACAAGAACCCAAGCGCAGTCCATGTGATTTAAAAACAGGCGCAGTTTTTTGTTGTCGTACGAATTAGAACTTCGTTTTTCAAGAACCAGCGTTTCAATATGTTCAAGCCCCACAGAAGTAGTCAATGGAACCCACTTGGCTTGCCCATCATTTGAAATAATTTTTCGCGTGCTTATAAAAAAGTCGTGAGAACCAGAAGTATTAATGCCTTCAAAGCCCACACTCATTTTGGAATGCGTAATTAAAGGATCATTGGGATCAATTGATTGCCAAAGGTCAAACGATAAACTTGAAGCTCCACAGCGTTTTGCACTCAAACTAAGACCTTCCAAAGCGCTTTTGCGCACATTGATGTGAAATCCAAGTTCAATGCAAAACCCATCGAGGGAATCCACTTGAGAGCTGTCAACAAGATTGCAATTGTAGACTGTTCGAACATCGTTTTCGTTGTTGATGGACTCAAAAGAAATTTTGTCTGGTTGATCAGCATATTTTGAAATGGACAAGCACGTTTCCTTCAGCGTACTTGCAATTAAGGACTCCATAAAAGCATCGGACGTGACGCAAAAATCCATTTGATTAATTACTTCATCTGCCAAAGTAGTTTCAATATCACATTCAAACATGCCTCTGTCCGCAAGTGTAAACGCCTGGTCATGACATTCTGTACGAAATCCAGTAAAAAACTGTTCGACGCCAGTATTGTCTTTGAGTACTTGGTTTTTGCAAATAAAAAACCGAATTTTTTTCACGGAATGAATAATTGGCTCCATGAAGCGTTTTAAGACTGAACTGTTTGTAAATGTAAGCACAATTTCAGCTTGTTTTGACTTTGCAGGTTTCTTGCTGGACTGAACAGGCTTTACAGGGATTGCAGAAAGGTCCAGCTTTTTGTTTGAAAACACTTTTATTTCACTGGAAGACCGCTTAGGCTCACTTGAAGCGTCAGACAAAACATCATCGTCCTCATGGCTTTGAATGTCACTGGAGCGCGATTCAGCATCTTCATGCATGCGTTTCACTTTTGATTCAATATCTAGTTCTGAATTGCGCTTCATATTCACAATGCTGCACACAAATTACACAATTGAGTATAATTTAAATGACTCAGTTTAAATTGCATGTACAAACTCTACAAACTCAGTTGTTTGACATGTTTCAAGGGAGCCCAACTGTACACTAGTGTTTGTTTGCATGGTTCGTGCAATACGCAAAGCATTTCCAACAATGTGGGACTAATATTTGTAATGTTTGACAAATACTGAATATGATTTACCAAAGTTTGCAAAGCATCATATTGCAACAACAAGGTGTGTCGTAAAGTAAAGACCGACATACATGAATTGCAACATGCTGTGCTGTCCTTGGTGTCCGTTAGGTGCAATGTGTCCAATGGTATGCTTAGTTTTTGTTTTACTTCACTTGTTTGCATTTGCGCATAAGCAATATGAAGTTTTTGAGCTTGCAATGTTTGAAACAATTGCACACTTTTAAACAAGAAGTTATGCATTGTCCATGAAGCAAAATAGGAATGCATGATTTGTTTTGCAAGTTGTACTGACATTGTGTTTATAGTTTGCAATTGTATACTCATTAAAAGAAGTAGTTGACACTTTAGCAATGTTGAAAGTTTGGGCTGATATAAGATGTGCAATACTGGAAGCATATCAAACAGTATGGATTTGCGCATGCTAGGCAAAATGGGTGCATCATTGTTGGATTGCATTGCACTTACAATATTGTGTTTTACCATTAAAGTATGAACACTTCGGATACGCAACATACGTTTGCGAAATTCTTGTGAAGTACCTAAACTAGAAGGATTTCGCACTTGTTCTTCAGTAGGCAATAAATACAAAAATTGTCGAAAAAATAGGCTTGAGATTGCTTTTACAAGGTCGTTCTCTTGTTGCAATTGTTGCACATCTAGTTTTGCGTCATAATACAACAGTTGTGATTGCATAGTAAAATTTGTTTCTTTCAAATTTTTTGCAAGCTCAAGTGTGAACCGCACAATAAAAGTACTTGTACTTTTGACTTTGGGCATTTGACTTTTGTAGACTAATAAATAAATTGTAATGCAACATCAAAGCATTAATTACGTAATAGCCAACATGTTACGTGGAGGGAAGTCTTGCTTGTCTTACTTGCCAAAGCGTAAATCGGGCACTCAGAAAGTTAAATCACGTCAAAAAGGTAAAAGTCGTGTATTAAAAAATTACTTAAAAAAACATAGTCGAACAAAGTACAAATCAAGAGGCCACAACAAATAAACATGCAAGCTCCTCAGATCGTATTAGCAAAAGAACGCAAAAGAGCAAGAAGTAAAAGCAAAAAAGTAATGCCAAAAAATAACGAAACAAATCGAAGCTATAGATCTTGGAAAGCATCTGATCCACGCTACATATTAAATCATAGGAAGCGTTGGGTTTTAAAATCAAGAAGTAAAAGAGGCAAAGAAATTTACGACAGATTAAAACGAGAAGCCGATGCTGGTTTGCGCCCTGGATTTCAAAAATTTACTTCTCAAACACATCATTAATTTGAATTGAATGACTTATACATTACATATACAATGTACCATCGCAAATGAATAATTCGCAATAGCAATAGCAGTTGCAATAGCAGCGTCAACAACTTTACAATTACTGTTGCGCATACATACAAATGTGGATATATTGGATCTCATTTACTATACTAGTAGGGCTTCTTTTAAAAGCTGTTGCAGTATGGGATACCAAGACAAAGGTACGCAATATGGAAACAATGGTAAAGCATTGTGCTACTACAAGTCAAAATGCGATGCACGTAGTGCTGTATGGCTCAAATAAAGAAAATATAAGTGAAACGTTATTTACTTTGCTTCAACATGCACAGTGTCCAAGAAATTTGCGCATTATTTTGTTTGAAGTAATAGAAGCATATGAAGAGGAATCTACAAGCATTAAATTGTATATTTCAAAATGTGAAAATAGAGGCCTATATGTAAATGATTTTCGAGACATTATTACAATTTACCATATTTCAAATACAACACGGTGCATTTTTACAAGCATACAGCAACAACTAGTAGCGCAACAATTGCGTCCTTTAGTGTTATTGTGCAATGAAACTGCACGGTTTGTTAAGCATTGGGATGCCTCTATTGTGCAAGATTTTCAAAGTTTGCCCCAAGGTATGCTCTTGTGCTCTGCTTCGAATCAAAATCAACAATTGTACTCCAATTATACTGTAATTGATTCATTTTTGCCTTTGCATGAGTCTGCGCAAGTATTAATGCCTCATATTGCTCATAGACCTTTGCATCGAAAAGGACCTAATATTCGGACACTATGGGCATCTCTTCCGTTGGTAGTAGACAATGTTCAGTTTTTTCGTTTACAAGGATGCAGCGTATTAGATGCATTACTTCAAGCGTCTGATGACAAAGAAAGTGCAATATGGACATCTCGAAATCCAATTGCTCTTTTAGAAGGCACCTGCATGGAAGATAAGTACACTGAACCTTATCAAGCAAACGTTTCCAAATTGCGCTTGCTAGGTGTATACGAAAAATCAAATTATTTAGAAATTATTGCAAAGTTTGGTTCATTGGCTGCATTCCAATGGGCAATTGCAAACTAAGCTTTCTTTTGACGTCATGCAAAGATCAAACGGTCCGCTATTGTAACCCCCATTTTTGGTAATTCCAAATTTCGTTTTCATTGTTATTCTAAGACTGCCATTCCCTCTAATGCTTAGATAAGAGTGCATTTTATTTATAAAATCAAAATCAATTAATTCTCACTATTACAGCGTTTAAAGTAGTCATTGACAAAACAAACTAATAACTAATAAAATGGAGAAATTATCTGCTTATCATGACTGGCAGCTTGCTTTCGATAACTTTTTCGAGAATATGCCAAATTTAAGCATAATCGAATTAGGTAAGGGAGAAGGAACACGATACCTTTGTAAAAAATTTAAACAAGTAATTTCTATAGAGTATTCAAGATATCCTTTTACTTGTTCTTGGGAAAAGGATGGCCTTCCAAATCACCATCTAGAAACAATACAAACTACATCAAATATAGCAGCTCTTGACGATACACTAATACGCTCTAACGGTAAAATTAGACCAAAAGAATTAAAGATTGAAGCTCAAGTACTTTATGATGCAACACAAAAATACTCCGCAGATGTTCTATTTATTGACCACGGATGCCATAATCGAGGAGAGGTACTAGAATTAGCAAAAAGTCAAAAAAAATTTCTTTATATTGTAATTCATGATTCAAATTCACCATACTACGGTTACATTTTAGATAGCACTGATCATGAAGTTAAGAATTATACGTATGGAGAAGGAACTGTTTTTTTTAAACGTCATCCCCTAATTACTGTAATTATCCCAAGTATAATACGTCCAACATTGTCTAAATCACTAAAGTCTTTGTACCAGCAATCAAATAACTGCTGGTTAGCTAAAGTGGGCATAGATGGACTTCCAAACACTAATGAATTACAAAACATTATAGATACTTACAAAGAGGACAACAAAATCGAGTTTAATTTTTTAGAAAAACTTGGAGGTGGAAAAAACTTTGGTGGAGGCGTTCGAAACAAATTGATGGAAAATTGTACAACATCTTGGATGTGCTTTTTAGACGACGACGACACTTTCAGAAATACTTATATGGATAAATTTATATCTGAGTTATCTGCTAATCCAGGGTGTGATGTAATATTGTTTCGAATGTCCTATGACACATTAGACGAAAATGTTTTGCCTCCAAACAATCATTCTGAAATTACTCCTGATTTAGTGGGTATTTCGTTTGCTGTTAGAACAGAATTTTTAAAGTCAAATCAAATACAGTTTAAAAATGGACCGAGAGAAGATTTTGATATTCTTACTTCAATACGAGACAAAGGAGGAAAAATTTGTTTTTCAAATCATATTACATATAATATTAGATACTAAAAAAAAATTTTTGATTATTGAACATGAATTGCACTAGTGTTGAAAATTGCACATATCAAAATAAGGACACCATAAATTTTTCGCGTAATATTCACAAGGCTTTTTGCGAAATGTCTTGCTTTCTTGTACCATACAAAGTTCTCGTTGTTTAGCTTGGTATTCTGGAGTCCAATACGCGCTCACATCTGGAACGGGTCCAGCAAACTGTTCATGAAAATGAGGACACCGTTTTCCAAAACTACAAAATCCTAGTTGATAATTTGCACACACAGATCGTTTTTGTGTGTAATGCTTGTAAAAACAGTCTTTTTGACTACAATATTGACCTAATGGACAGAACGGCATTTTTGAATAGTCAAGCATGTGCAGAAATTCACACAAAGAACCTTTTGCGCACGTGTTTTTTAACCAATAATGACATACTACTTTTTTGTGTTTGGAATGCTTTGCTTCTGTTTCTAAGGTTGTTTGAATAGTTTTTGAATTATCAAATTCGAGGTTTAGTTGACCATCCATTCAATTTTTTTCTTATACAACACTATACAAATTTGCGCCGTTTTTGCGCAACCAGTGTTATTCGACTTTGTTCAAGGTTGACAAACTCAGTTTGCGAAACTCACAAGTGCTAGCGCGGTAATTATCAAATGATGCATAAGACTGCAGAAATCCAAAGCTGTGAGGTCTGGCGCAATGATGCATTCTTGTGCATGGAGTTGCGACCCGTTCCAGTCCTTAAAGATGGAGAAAGTCCGTTTGGACCCGAAGCTATGTTCGAATTACAAGATGGAACGACGTTGCACGTTACTTCTTCAAAGGTGATGTTGTACCTGCAGGACAATACAGTATTTCTTTGGCGTAGTCTTGATGCGTGCATCACTGAGATTGTTACCAACAAATTGCCTTGCGACTACTGCGCAACCCAATGCGGAGCAATGCTTCGTTGGCATCTTACTGACCATGTCGCTCAATTGGAAATTCATGGACACCAGTACTGCTGGAGTACTCCTGTTGTGCCCAAATGTAACGTAACAGTTGCCAAACAGCTGCGCTAATGCATACAAAATGTTATTGCATTAGCGCAGCTGTTTTGCACAATATTAATAAGCAAAAATGCATGAAATGGGGTTCGAACCCATGCGGAAATTTCCAAGAGATCTTAAGCCTCCCGCCTTAACCACTCGGCCATCCATGCTGCAAAAGATACCAAGAGCACCTTATTGTTTACTATAAAAATAACATGTTTAAAAAAAAATCCCAAAAATATTTTATGCACTTGAATTCAAAATATTGTTTGTAGGTGGTTTATAAACAGGGTTTCTAAAATTGATTGGAGCAACATTTGCGTCAGAATTATAAACAGGATTTCTAAAATTGATTGGAGAAACATTTGCGTCAGAATTATAAACAGAATTTCTAAAATTGATTGGAGGAATGTTTACTTCAGAATTATTAAACGGGTTTTGTGATGGAGCAGAATCAAAGTTTAAAAAAGCATTGTTGTCAAAATTATTTTTTTGTACATTATTTAACGGCACTGGACTATTAAATAATGCACGCTTGGGCCTTGTTAGCGATGCACTGAATTGTTTTGCTCTAGCATCGTTTTGCTGAATGTTTTGTTGCAAAGCTTGCGTAATAACATTCTGTGCGGGCCTTACAGAATCAATAGGTAAAGAATTAATACTTTTGTTTACATCAGCAACTACTTTGGCTAAAGGTATTTGAGCAGTATTGTTTTGCAAAACACTTACAGCGCTGAACGGCATAAACGCTGAATCTTCTTGATATACATCAATGCTATTTTCTATGCTTTCATGAATTTGTTTAAAGTCATAGTAAAAACGAATAAACGAAAACAAAATAAAGCCAAGTCCTAAAAACCCTAGAAGTAATACACTTTTTTTTGATTTCGTTCCATTTATGTACTTATCATTGTAGAACACAATAGTGAAAAATGTTATAATAAGAAGAATTCCAACCATAAACCACAAGGAGGAAGAAAAGCTAATAGCATTCCAGCCCATATTTAATTGATTCTTAGTTTTTGAAAAATATTCTGCAATTCGTTGAGACGAAGTCATTTATTTATACTTACTGAAATACAATTGGTTTTGTTCTACGATACACATATTCACCAACATTTTTTAGAAATGACAAATAGGCCCAAAATAACACTGCTAAAAATAGCAACGAAAACACTGCAATAATTATAAAAGATGTTTTTGTAATTCCAGTGTCTTTGAATTGAAGCGTGAGCAAGAAACCTAGTATAAATACAGTAGAAAGTATAAAGCTTACGGATAGAGTAAAAGGCATTACAGTATAGCGAACAGAACTTATGCCTACTGTCTCAATAGCACTGCTGTTATTAGCCAAGACAAATTCATCGTTTTTTAAAAGAATCGATTGAGCACTCATACTTTATTTATACAAGTCTTTTCCTGAAGATGTTTTGCTCGGCATCATAAGCAAAGTCTTACTCCAACAAAACAATGCTACGTTTTTGCTTTTTGGTCGTCGATTTTGCCTTTTTAGGCTTTAAACTCTCTTTGTCAAGCTGTACTGCACTCTCTTCAGTATAACTATACAGTGTTGCATAATACCCTTGCAAAAATGCATCAGCAAAATCATCTTTTTTAATTTGTTTAAAGCCTTTGCGCTTTACAGGACAAAACACTGCTTTGCATGCTTCTTGATTTCTGCACAATGAACTAGAAATAAGTTCTGTGGTCTTTGAAATAGCATATTGTTTATTGTCGTAATATGTAGGCTTGTTTGTCGTATTTGTCCAAATTCGATCTTTTAATTTTAAATTAGGATGTATAAATTGCACTTGTGCTTTGGGCCAGTGGTGCAAAGACACGCATTGAAGCAAATGACTTAAAATTTTTGTTTTCAAATTTCTGGCTGAGCCTTGACGCCCCATAGGTTGCATTTCTATGTACACTGTTTGAATGTCAGAGACCGAAACTGCATAAGTATTGGACCAATTGCTAAAAAGAGCTTGAATATGTTTGTAAAACATTGGTGCTAAGTCATTAATGGATGATTTGTTTACATTGCACTCTTTGGGTACACAAGTTTCAACTGTCCATACAGGAATTTCAAAGGATTTATCAGCATGCACACATACGACGGCCATCGCTAAATGTTTTAGACCTACATCAAAAGACACGCTGTATTGTTTAGTTTCTTTGCTAGCTTGAGACATTTTAAAGTAGCACACTCAAGGCCCAATTTGTTAAAAGCGTTTTACAATGTGGACTATTAAACAAACGCTTTCATGAGTTTGCCTGAATGCAACATCCCGATACGGTCATTTTTAGGTGTTGACAATGCATCACAAATTTTAAAAAAATGCGCAAAGCATAAAATTGCATACATGGGTGGTATTGCAGTTGTGCTAACACTTGTGCTTTTTGTTGCGTACTTGTTTACTAGAAATAAAAAAACAGACTTTTTTGTTCCTTGGTATGTTCCTTTGCTTCCATTTGCATTTTTATGGATTTACGCAGCAAATCAACAAACAACGTTAGAGAGAACATTAGAGATAGAAAAACTAGAATATCAATTAAGTAATATGGACAAGAAGGAATACATTCAATACAAGAGTGCAGACGATCGCAATGCAAAGGGCATATTCTCAGGAACTGTCAACGCCGGAATCTTGTCAAGTGCTAATGTATTGGGACCATTCTTACGAGGCGATAGGTAATTTAACCAGTGCTGAAATATTGAGAGATTGTGCCAATAATGGGCTAATGTGTCTGTGCCAATGGGCCGATAGGCCAGTGAGCGCATAACAATCACTTTGCGGCTTTTGCATGTTGATTTACGCATTCAATTACTTTGCGGCTTTTGCATGTTGATTTACGCATTCAATTACTTTGGTATTGTACATTTCCTTGTTGTCTAAATACATCGAAGCAGCATCTCTGTTTAAGGGATCATTCGGATTCGGGTAAATAAGCAAGTAAGGCAATAGCGATTCCATAATGTGCTTGAGAGAAAACACGGGACTCCATTTTTTATTCAAAGCGTCCAAGCAAATAGTTCCAGAGGCCCAATCCACATTCGGATGCAAAATTTTGTCTACAAATCCAACACTTGGACTTGTAAAGGGGTACATTGTTGTAAATGTAAACCTAATTTTCCAAGATCCTCCAAAGTATGGTGTGTCTTTGGGACCTTGTAACACAGTTACAAATGTTTCAAAATTCGTTAATTCCGATTTTCCATCTTCCGATTGGATTTGAAATCCAGCATTTCGAAGTTCTTCAATGTCACGCAACAAACGTTTGTGCCAAGACATTTTGTTTTGTACCTTGCATTTTTGTTTGTGTCCGATGCAGCGCACATTTGTGCCAGCTTGATTGTGCCTGTGTTTCATTGTGCCAGCTTAATTGTGCCAGCTTGATTGTGCCAGCTTGATTGTGCCTGTGTTTCATTGTGCAAGCTAAAACATTCTGCTAGCGTCTGCTAATTACTTTTGACAAGAGCATAAACAGGCCAACACCTCCTAAAAGGCCTCCAACTGCAAGACCAGTGGTTTTGATATTTTGGATTGCCGAAGAATCAGGTGGACCTGGAACTCCAACACTAGGATCAACTCCTATGCCTCGAGTCAAATTTTTTCGTCGGTACACACGGTGACGGTGTTCTGGCTTAGTGTTTTCGCTATCAGCTAAACAAGTAATGTCTAAATCATGGCGATTGCTATGATTGGTTGTAGTGGATTGGCACACTACTTCTCCATTGCTATTCGTAACTACAACATCATTTGAGTCACATGCTTGTACACACCGCAGTGCTTTTGTTTTTGCATTTGTGGTTGCATTAAATCCATTCGGACAACTTGATTGGCGCAAGTACGTTTTTTGTACACACATTGGTTGCTGACGATTTGCACTAGTACTATTCAAGTCAGAAGAACTGGCTTGAAGTACATAATAGCGCCCATCATCAGGACATACCGCCCACAAGTTTGGGTCTGAAGGAACGTTTCCTTGAGGATATTGATATGTACAAATTTGCAAACGACCTTGATTTCCATCATCAAATGTAGACGATTTCCATATGCCTAAGCCTTCATTTTTGTTTGGACACAGCGCTCTGCAACCAAACACTACATTGTCCGAAGAACAAGTCTTGGACCCATTTGCGCAATACGCATAAGGTTCATAACCCTCTGTGCACGAATCGTAGCACAAGGCCTGGTTTTCATGAGCACTTGCTGAACTGCCAAAGACCATACCCGTTGGGCATTCACCAAAGGTTTGAGAAGAAGGACGGTTTGTGTTAAATTGTTTATTAGGACGATTGGACTGCAAAGATTGCAACGATTGATACTTTGATAAAAATGTTGCATACTCTTGGTCTGTAAGCCCTATGCCCGTTTGCTTCCAACGTTGATTACTTTGATACGGCCCGACTGTATCAATTGATGTTGCACGAATTAAAACGTCCATGGGATGTTGTGATGCACTTAATGGCCCTTGTGGGCCAACATCATAAATGGACGAATCAGGCGGAATTTGTTGAGGCATCGGACACCTTCCAGGAGTTTTATTTTGAATGCACTGTGATTCTGATGAATACGTGACTCCATTAGCAGTTGTACTAGTCGTTTTGCATCGATTGGACATTGCATAAAAGTCTACATAGTCCCAAAATGCATTGTAGTATGAATCGTTGCTAAGGCCTTCGCAGGTTGCCAAGCAAGTACTTTGTGTAAGATCTTGTACATATCCATTCGGACAATCGGGCATGCACCATTCTAAGGTGAAATTTTCATTTACTACAGCGCTAGTGCTTAATGGGCACGTGGATCCTTGTTTTGACTCTAAGGGAATTGCTGTACATCCTTTTTGCAAACCAGGTTTGTCAGTCCAATACAAGGGCGTGAAATATTGAGGATTGCAAAACACTTTTTGAATAGGCGTACTGGAAGTAAAAGCAGAGGTGTTAGGATCTACACTAGGATCAATAGGCAAAAACAAACAATTGCGAGGACTTGATGAATCTTGTACAGTTCCTGCTGGACAGTTCGAAAAGCAAAAGGTGCCCAACAAACTTGTTTCTTGCCAAGCAAGAGGCAAGTCACAAAAGCGAGTATTGTATTGATAGCATTCCGTATAAGGTTTTGTGCCAAGAAAAGGCGTGCCTGCAAAGGTTGCACTTGAATTTGCGGGCCATAATGGGTTTGGCGTTCCATCTTTGCGCAACGCTCCCGTTAGAGAAAATAAATCTAAAGGACTTTTTGTTTGCAAAAGCGTTGTAAGTGGCCCTGTTCCTTGGGGACACGTTTCCCAAAGTTCCACGCAAGACTGAGGACACACTGTAGGACATATTGTTGGTCCACTAGCTCCAGTACTATCGTTTGTTCCACCAGAAGAAGTGTTTGGAAATACGCGGCATTGGCTCACGTTCTTGTTTACTGTCAATTTACCATTTGGCAGGCGAATGCAAGGGTTAACACAAGGATCATCTAATGTGGATTTTTCGCAGGTTCCAGTATTCGGATCCGGTTGAGGTTTGTACATAGTAGGTCCACTTGCTGGATAATTTGCTGGACACTGCGATGGCACAAAGGAGGGATGCAAACTAGCAGAAACCCACCCAAGATTTGCATCAGCACTAACAGGAGTACCAGAATTGGATGGACAAGAACGAGTGCAAACATAAATTTGTTGGTTGTACATTACGCTTTGTCCTGTGCTATAACTAACTAATGGTGACCATAAGGAAGCTTGATTCCATGTGTTATTTGAATCGTACCACCAATTTGAAGGATCGCTTGGACTAGTTTGAAAGCAAAATGGATTTGCAATTTCAGATCCACATACAGAAGTCATTTATTTATTCAATTTAAAGTAAGTAGTACTTTTTGTTGCGCGACGCGCACGACATATGAATCATAAAGTTATAAAAACTATAAATGGGTTGTATGGTGGATACTCGCGTAAACAAAAACATTGTAACAAACAAAAATGAAAAATGAAACATGTATGTTTGTTGCACGTAATGGCGTGAGCACTAATATTGGCGTGCGCTATACATTTAAATGGTTTTGTTGTTGCGCGGCGCAGGCGCCAGGAAACGCTTACCCATATTGATAAAAAAAAGCCTTTATGTGGGTCTATCAAGCAATACTAGAATCATCGTACTTTACATCGTACGCTTTGAGATTCGGCATTTACGAAACTCTTGATGAAGCAAAGTTTGCGATTGATTATTCCTGTTTAAACAGCGACGCTTCAAATTTAGACTCACGCTTTGACGAAGCGTACATTAAAGCAGTTGAACTTGGATCAATACCTGACCTCGGAAAACGGCAAGGCATAAAAGTTTGCTTTATGAATGAATCAGGCAATTGGGAATTGTACAAACCAGAAAAACATGTTAGTATACAATAAATACAACAAAGTAAGCGTTCAAAATGCTTAATGTTTTATCTAAGGATGTAAACAAAACATGCCTCGAATTGCTGTTAAGCGCGCAAAGACTGATGACGCTCCTGCTACTACAGAGCCAACAACAGTTGCAACTGATGTTAAAGAGGTCGAAGCGGTACCTGTTGAGTCCGTAACTTCTGATAAGCCGGTGCAAAAGGTTGTTGTAGTGTCAAAGTACAATGCTTTAAAGAAGATTGCCAAAGTAAGCTTAAGTCTTAGCACATCAGTTCAGCCTAAAGCGTACAACGACTTGCTCCAAGTTGCAAAATGTGATAGACCTAAAAATGAAAAAGAGCTTTTGGGCATTCAAGTTCTGCTTCAGCAGTTACATCCAGAACATACTCAGTACTCGATGGATTCATTGCTGAAAATGAAAACAAATGCAATTAGAAAAATTATTAAGCAAACTTTGTTAGACGACGATGGTGCAAAGGACGATGCAGCGTAATGCGATGATGATACTTAAATCATACCTTCACACTGATTGTAGCTTTAGGTTGTATGGTAGTTTTGCATGGTAGTTTTGCATAGAATTGAAATGTATACAATTTATTTAACAATATTTTACATTGCATTGCATTGGCATCGTAACATATTTAACATTGCATTGCATTGGCATCGCCACAAAATAATAATGCCCTAATATTGGTTTAACTCAAAAAATATTTCAAGGGTCCAATGTCTACTTGCACAGACTCTGTAAATTCAAGATTGTTATGCAGATATTTGCAGCGGCAGTAGCACATTATGGGTTCGTTGGTTAAATCAACAAAAACTTCCTTCATTTGAGCCATTTGTTTTGATTCTTCATCTTGAAACACAATTGCGTAGTCTGAAGAGTCCAGTTTTGCCAAATACAAAGTACGATCTTTAGACACAGTAAGACCTCCAAAAGAAACTTCAAGTAGGCCTTGCGCGTTTTCTTTTACACTCAGAGGAATGGCTGCTTTTTCAAGCATAGAAACCTCTTTGGTATTCAAAAATTCATTCGATTTGTTTCGCATAATCCACTTTGAATCAATTGTATTGTCTGGCTTCAAAAAAAACATTAAGTAATTGTTGCTTCTTGTGTTGCTAAGTGCTAATACACATGATTTTTCAAATGTTTTGCAAAAATCCATATGCGTATGTTTAGTATAGTATAAACTTTGTTTAGTAATGTCACGTTTTTAGTAGAGCACGATTGGACGCAAATGAATGCAAAAGCAGAACGTAATTAAAAATCATATGAGTGCAAGAAAGACAAACTCATTTTGCAATGCATAGCAATTCATTGTATTTCGTGTTTAATCAGAATCCACGTCATCAAAGGTGTCCAAGTCAGATTCCGAGTCATTGAATTGTCCATCTTCTTCTAGGTCCAAATCATTTTCGTCCTCTGCATTGTCAATGTCAAATTCTTCATGCTCACTAGCTAAGGAATCGTTATCTTCTTTGCTTGTATGTTTTCCACAATTTTTTTTCGAGTACTGTCTTTTAATGGATTGTTTTTCTTCCTCTTCGTCGTCTAAGCACTGCTGAAATTTCTTCTTTTTGATTCCAAACAATTGTCGATATGCTTTTGTTACGTTTTCTGGAGTTGGCATGTTTGCACAATCTTGAATTGGTCCAGTGTATGTGCAATTATTTGGCAGTATGTGCCCGTTATGCAACCGTAAATTAGACAATTCAAGACTATTTAAATGAACATCATTTGAAACTTGACTTACTTTAAATTGAAAATACTGCATGCTTGCAGGACAGCTTTGCGGGAGCGCAAAGCTAGAAACGCAACAATTAGGATTGCACAACACACTATTGCACCGTACGTTACAGCGTACAAACTCATGTCTTGCGGCGTTGCTGTTTGTGCCGCTGCCGCAGAGTCACAAGAGTAAGAACAGCTATTTGCTTCACGATTCCAAAATGCGTATGCTTCGTTAATCGATACAATAGGTTTTCCTAAGGCTTCATTTACTTGGTTGTGCAAATTCACAGTATATGCAAACGCGTTTCCGAGTGTAGGATACCCAATGTCTAACAATGTATTTGAATAATGAACCTTGCATTTTGCACATGGCAACAAATACTGCAAAGCATGCACAAAGCTTTTAAACTCTTCAAATGACTTGGAATCTTTGTAAGCTATAGCGTCAACATGAAGCGCAATTGTGTGTATGGAAGACCACAAAGCAGGCCCCCACAAAGTGGGGCTGATGTGTTCAACAATTGCTTGTTTATGCGCGTTGGCATTCATAGTTTATTCATACATATCTAGAAACAAAACAAATGTCTTTTGTCTCAGCGTCTTTAAAATGGTGCAAATATTTTGTGACTGTGTCAATTGCGCTGCTTGTCGCGTGGTTTGCGCTTTCTTTTACTACCAAGCTCCTGTTTTCTAAGAAAAATCAATTTGCTCAAGTAGCTCATGCAACGGACTTTGCAGAAACTGATCTTGTGCAGTACAGTCCCAAGCAGAGTCAAGTAACTCAACTTGAGTCGGATAGAACATTGGACGCTTTACTAAGTGGAATGCACGGACCGTGTGTTGTCATGGTGTATGCTGAATGGTGTAGCCATTGCAGAAACATGATGGAGGCCTATGAAGTTGCCGCAAAAACCAGTGCGATTCCGTTTGTACGTATTGAAGGAATGAAAGCTCCAGTGTCTAGCACAAAGTACGGCATTACAGGGTACCCAACTGTATTTGGCGTAGCAAGTGTGGGAGGACCTCCTAGGCGTTTTGGAGGCATGCGCACTCCTGACATGCTTCTTGAATTTGCAAAAGCTTTAGGCAATGGACCAGTGCTTCACACCGAACCAATGCAACAACAGATGCAGTATCCTGCTTTACAAGTACAGCCTTCTGTCGCACAGCCTGTGGCACAAGTTCCTATGGCACTTGCTTCTGTGCAACAAACTGTGTCTCAAGTTGTAGTACAACCCGAAGCTTCAAACGCGTGGCCCACTCAAGATCCTCAATCTGCGCTAAATATTATTCCTGTCAAACCTGTACTACTTGATTCTTCCGTTCAGGAAGTTCTCGGAGCATGAACGAATGCAACACTTGAATTTTATTTGCTATAACCACTCATACGGTGCGCGTGTGCGATAGAATGCTTGTACTTATACTTGAATGTTTTGTATAAAGCGCAATTCATTTGTATGTTGTGTTCTATCGGTTTGCACCTCTTAATAATTTTCTACTTTGTATACTTACTATTGAACTATTACGTAAATGACAGAGGCATCCAAGTAGTACATATTAAGCCTGTACTTCCCCAAGAAGTGTACAACCTAGTGCACAATACAAATTTAAATCGTTTGTTTGCTCATTTTAATAATGCAATAAGTGCAAATAAGTTTCAAATATGGCGATATTCGTCTATGTCTTACCATCCATCAAGCGAATTTCCTTTGATCAACACGTTTCCACGTTCGTTTCTATTGTACAAATGGCCGTCGCAACTGCATTGTTCGTTACTCGATTGTGAATCACAATTTGGACCTGGAATGTATGAAGATGCTCGACCCATTGACATATCTGATGCGCAAGTACTTCTTGTTCTTGTGCAAAACAATTATGTATTTACGCGTGCAAATATTCGCGTTGTTATACTGGACAAAACTAAGGGCATAATCAAGGCATTTACAATTCAAAGTGAAAGTCATCAAAAAAATTGGATTCCGTTACGAATTGCGGAGTCAAGTGTAACTATTCAGACGGTCCCTCCACAAACAGTAGGTCAAAAAGGTCAATTATTTCAATTAGACACGACATCTGTACTTACTAAATTGCATTACAATTCTCATATTGGGTTCAGTGAATGGAGAAATTCAACAAATTATGTTCAATTAAACGACTTTCAAATTGGATTTGTGCATAGAAAAAAATTATATATGTTGCGCAATAGATGGTTTCCAGAATACGAGTATGCAATTCAAATGCTTGACACCTACGGAACATTAGTGCATCAATCAAGCACATTTAGCATGGAACTGGATCACTATGAGATAAAACAATATCCATATTTTGTATTTTGCATGTCTCTGCAACTTGAAGGCACAAATTCGTATGTCTTGACGTATGGAATAACAGACACGTATGTAGCAAAATCAATTGTGACCAAATCGTATTTGGAAGGCATATGCAATACAAAGTCAATTCGACAAATGATACTTGTGCCAATCATTGGCAATTTGTAATGCCAACGCCTCAATCAGGCACTGTGGTGTGCATAAAGTTTTTCCAATGCTTCGTAATACGATTCTTGTGCTGGTAAGTACTTGGAAACAATGCTTGTTTCTTGAACAGTTTGTAAACGGTTGCTTAACTTTGACAAAGCAAGTTTAGTACCACTGTCTGTGGCGCTGCTGCTGCTGTCTGTGGCGCTGCTGCTGTCTGTGGCGCTGTCTCCAGCTTTTCCTCCACTTACACTTATGTCATTTTGATTTACTTGTTCAGAAGTTTGATTTTGATGTGCGTGATGGACTTCATGTAAAGTATTTATCGATTGTGCTGCTGATTGAGCAGCCGATTGAGCAGTCGAATCTAATGGCTGATCAACAGAACAACTTAAAGAATTGCCTCCTTGAAGTTGAGGAACATTTGCAGCATCAAAGTAATTGTCTACTACACCACCAGGTTGTAAAACTGGTACGACTCCATCTTCGTTAGGCATAGAGAATGTTGGATCTATTAATGCAATTGCAAGACCCCAAGGTTTTTCTACGACGCGCATCAAAGGAGCTTGGGATCCTTCCACTCTATATTTGGGCCTTACTTGAAAGTACGAATCTTCGACATTTACAAATGGATCATCGTAAAATTGTTCGTCGTCTTCTTGTTCTTGCGTAAAACCCGAAAACAACGCTTGAACTAAAGCAAGTGGCAAATTATTTAATTTAGTTTTTAAGATGCGCAAAACCTCGATTGCGCGAGTCCTAGTAAGATTTGCATTTATGTCAAGATCTTGGTCTTTTGTTTTTCTTGGCAATAATTTTAAAAGTTTTACATCAAAACAAAAATCTCCTGAAGTATTCAAGTGAGGAGTATGAACACTTTGCGTTAAATTTGTTTTAGAAACCAATAAACGGTTTACCATTGGGTTCCACATATTGTTTTGCACTTCGTCGTAAAATGCTTGAATACGTTCAGCAATACTTAAATTTTGTACATTGTACTGCTTAGACTGCAAAAACTCATTTTTTAATTCAGACCAAGGAATGTAATCTCCAAATAAGTCATCAAGAGAATTAATAACATTGCGCAAGTCACAAGGCAAATAATTTGTAATGTCTTTGCTCAACTCTTCCGTCGCTTCGGTAATGCGAAAGTTTTTGTACCTTGCACTACCAATGACGTAATACTTTGAACCTTGAAAATCTTCGTTTACTCTGTGTTCACCTTGATTCATTCCATTTGCTCCGCCCTCCATGTTTATTAAATGTTGCACAACGAAATTAAGTACGCTAAACAAAATAAAAAACGCTAAACGAATCAATATTAAAAATGTTAAGCCATACTGTACGAGTGCGATAGACAAATGAAAATACACTAACAGCACACATTAACAAATCATTGCATGTTTAAATTAGCCAATGATTGTGTAAAACAGATTTCGCAGGTGTCTCGTATCCCCTTAATACCTTTGAGTGCAAAACAAACATCTGTTATTCAAGCACAAAATGAAGTAAGCAGAACAAAGTTGAAAGTAAAGCATAAAAAGAAAAAACCAACTGTTGTTTCATAATTACGCAATATGTTAAGTGCAATCATTTAATATGCATTAGTTTTATTTAAATTAAAGCAATCTAATAAATAAATAATGTGTGACAAACAAGGACAAGAAGTGGCAGATGCATTTTGCTACGACGTGTGTCCACATGGATACACTGGATACGGAGCAACTTGCTTAAAAAATTGTCCCAAAGGATTTCAAGACAATGGCCAAACATGCGAAGCACCAAGCATTTTGCGCAAACCCATTAAATCGTACATTAGTCCATGTGCACCTAATCAAATTGATCAAAATGGGAATTGTTACGAGCCATTTCAGTATTCATGGTACAACAAGGTTACAGGGTGTGGTTGCATTCGCACATATTTAAAAGATCGTATTCATTGCCCCAATGGATATGTAGTGTACAATTCTGCCTGTGTTGAAGCTTGTCCTCCTGGTACCACAGAAATTAGAGATTCGGAAGGCAATTTAACAAGCTTGTTTTGCTATGGGCAATGTCCTTTAAAAACTAATTCAAAATCAGAACGTTGGACATCATTAAGTGGTCAATGCGTAAAAGAGTATATTCCTCGCTTAATTCAACAAACAAAGGGCGTTTCAACAGCTGCACAAGGCATACAGTATCCTGTTTTAGGAAAACCGCTTACGTTTTTATCGTATGTGTCAAAACGTCCGTATGGATCCAATCAAGCAGATCGCAACAGAAAGGGATTTACGGTGCCACAGTCTGTTGCTTCAAACCCTTCCGATGCAGCAGTAGGACAAGCACTAAGCGATGCAAATACATGGTTAGGCCTGCTAAGTGATCCATTGTCTCTACTTTTAGTTATCGGAGGCATTGTGTTTTTGGTGTTTGCGGGTCCTTACTTGTTTCCCGCGCTAGGACAAGGCTTGGGGCTTATATTTAAAGGACTAGGTTTTGCAACTGAAGGCGCCGGAAAACTTGTGGAATCTGGACTTGAAGTAGGCGCGGCCACTTTGAATGTAGCTTCAGGAGCAATTAATGTTGCTGCTTCTGCTGAAAAGTCATTGGCCAGTAGCATACAAAGTCCTATTGCACCTCCTTCCGTAGCGCCTCCAAATATTCCCACTGCAACGAGCAACCAGTAGTGCACATTAACTTGAGCGCATTTACAATTCATCAAATCCTCTAGCAGTAAACAAACACCTTGAATCAGCTTCTGCAATGATTGAACCATCCAACACAGTTCCGTTTGCCAGCGTTACAGAAGTTTGAGGACCAGTGCTTGGAACATTTTCCCATTGCAACACTGACCATATTGCTTTTCTCATTTCTTCGCGTTCTTGATTGCGTCCAGTCATTTGAATGGGAAACAAGGCAGCAAATTCATCCCATCCTAAAAGGATCATGACACACCTCAAAAAATATGCGTAGCCTCCAGGCCACACTGGTTGATTGGATTTCCTCCATTTGTCGTACACTGGACTTGCACTCATAAACAGTTTGCGAATAAATTCTTCTTGGTCTGCATTGAGGCGCTGAGGCAGAAATCCTGACAAATTTGCTGCAATTTTTGCAGAACGTTCCGCATATTTTTTAGCAGGCGTATTGCGAATGTAATTTCGAACAAGGATAAAGTCAAACGACTTTAAAAGTGCTTCAATGTTAGGAATTTTTTCTTTAAGGCGTTGAATCGAAGATGTTGCATCCAAAAATGGGCCACGCTGGTCTCTTTCATTTGCAATAATGCTAATGTACTGTTCAAGTCCAGAACCTTTGCACGCAACAATGGATTCCATAATTTGCTGACAAATTTCAAGTGGTATTTCACCATATTCTTTTGCTTGTGCAAATTCGAGCCATTCTAAGACTCTTGACTTTTGATGATTGTTTATGGTACTAAAATCAACATCCAACGAAGAGCTCCAAGCATTTGCGCTGGTAATTACACGAGTTTTTGCACACCTTGAACATGCTAGCATGCTGTCGTTTGCAATAACCATCATTTGAACTCCGCAATCTTCGCATATATCAGCTGTTACTGTTGATCGTAAATCAGGACTTTCTAATAACAAATTACGCTTTACATAGGATTCAAACATTGTTTTTGTGTCTTGATCAGCAAGTTTTCCAACATGTTTTTTTAATTGTTCCGCTTTGTGAACACTGATTGGCTTTGCTTTTGTGTTGTGCTCTTCATACTGCATCTTTTCCAGCTTGCGTTGTTCAGTGTATGATTCTTTAAGGGAATTCCACATGTTGCACGCACAAACGTTTTTTTGTGCAACTGGTTTGCTTTCAAACACATTGGCACTGAGTTTGTTGCCCAATAATTATTCGTACATTACAGTAAAAGAGTCGCACACAACAGACTCAGTAATAGCATAAGTACTAACCATTTTGTAATTTGGCGCACCTTGTTCTGCACTATACGAAAATGCCCACTTTTGTAACGGACGGTTGCTGAGAGGACTCAACACAAAAAATTCGTATGGCGTACCGTAAATGTCTTGAATTGGGCGTGCTGGTGTTGATATAACTAAAAGCGAAACCAGTCCAAATAGCACTTCAAACATATGATTCCACTGTCTCCGAGATTGAAATTCTTCTTTGATTGTATAGTGCAAACTTAACACATTACCATGATCTCTGTAATCAAATGACCCAAACGACGCATGAAATCTGTCAGGCAGTTCTCCGCAGGTGTCTAAAAATGCAATAGTATTGTGCTCCAATAACTGCAGTTCATCAAATGCAGCTTGGTGAACTGTCTGAACCGATCCAGTAATACTATTTTTATTGCTCCATCGTAGCACAAGATTGCCTACATTGTCTCTCTGACAATCAATCCAATTTAGTTCATCTTCTGTTACAGGCAAATCAAATTGCACAAGTTCTTGAGGAGTTCCATCGTTGTGCATCCGAACAAATGAACAAGCAAACGTTTGCGCATTTACACACCAAATGGTTTTACTTACACCTGGCAATGCGCAAACGAGGTGCGCATTGCAAATGTTGTGCAGCTTAAATACACCTTCTTTTGCATTATACGTACACAATGTGCCCTTGTTGCACAGCACAACATTTTTAAAGTCCAAATTTCCGTAAGGCTTGGCCCATTTTGTAATTGTGGATGACGTGATTCCAATGGGAACATTTGAAGGATAGCCCAATACTTGTGGTAAAGGACAATTCAAGTACAAATCCTCTGCAATGCCTTGTTGTTGAGCTTCGTACAAAGCCAGCAAAGGCCAAACAGAAGTTTTGTCAACTTTTTCAAATCCAATAGTTTGAGCAAGGTTTGTGAGTTGGCCGATGTCGTTGCACGTTGAGATGTCGTCCAACACTTTTTGCATGGATTCCACTGAGCATGCAAAAATAGGGTGAAGCACCCGTATTTTTCTACACGTAGAATAAAATACTTCAGTTTCCTGTTGAAGTACATAAGTAAAAAACTTTGAAGACTTGCACAATGCATCTTCACATCTTTGAGCTAAAGATGCTAGACATAATGCACACGCAGTTGCGCATTCTTCAGTGCCTACAAGAGCAGATTTTATTGCTTTTAGTATTGCTGTGCTGTGATTTATTGCATGTAAGCCTAATTCAGACGTAAGTACATGTTCCATGTATTGACGCAATTCTGAAAATGTTTTGCACAATTTACAAGACTCTTTCCAAACATTTTGTAAAACACACTCAATGTATTGGGGCACCTTGTGACTGTAATCTTGAACATCAATGTACGGTTTGCACAATGCCAACATGATTTGTTTGAAAGTCTATGTTGTGCTTTTTCAAAAACAAACTCGCGTGTTCAAAACGTGCATTTAACCATTGTTTATCCGATACAAAAGACACCATGCATCGAGACGATGATGAACTATCTATCCAAACTCCTACTCGATCTGAACTTAATACGTTTAAAGTACTTGCAAACCAAGACTTTACTAATTTATCAAAGGCCGAACCTCGAAGCGCAAAACAACAAGCGCCTAGCTCAAACCATGCACCACCAGAAGAGGCAAATCTTGCTTGGTTTTCACAATCAAACGAAGAACTCTTTGAGGCAAAAGAAGAAGAGCATCAGTTTGTTGCATCATCAGACTTGCCAGAACAAGACATTGCAACTCCAGTAATTCAAGATCCTTTAAGCGCATTTGACGAAGAAAATGAAGTAAAGCATGAAACGAGCGCGCCACTGGAGCGCCAGTCTGAAAACGATACCCAAGGCAAAGACTTTTTGCAAAAAGCAATGGTGGAGTCTGAAGTGGACGTGAACATTGAAAAAGAGGCTCTGCTATTAGAAATTGAATTGATGGAAAAGCAAGGCCTTATCAAACTACACAGGGTCCTCACAATGCAAAACAGCTTGGACGAGATACAGTATCAGTATGACAGGGCAAATATGATTATAAGCACACAGCAAACTGTAGAATGGGCAAAAACTTCAATTAAAATTGGCTCAAGTGTGTTAGAAGCTGGACTAAAACGATTTGGATTTTCCGTTGTGGATGGATTTTCAAATAATTTGTGCAAGGACATGTCGAAATTCAACAAGCCTTTGACCAAAATGTACCGAAAGTATTGGAGGCGCAGTACATCAAGTCCTGAGATGGAGCTTGCAATGATTGTGTTTGGAGCTTTAGCAATGACCGTAATTTGAAAAAAAGGACTAGGA